>Ga0102591_1002557_pt1 | contig 19152 bp, 14 predicted proteins | sample AraplaCol_mCL_r2_2_FD_76860 | JGI IMG/M metagenome (GOLD analysis project Ga0102591, IMG submission 76860) | Arabidopsis root microbial communities from North Carolina, USA - plate scrape MF_Col_mCL_r2 (SPADES assembly) (version 2) | ecosystem: Host-associated > Plants > Roots > Endosphere... | reverse complement strand
CGGCTTCGCCGTTCTTCAGGGTGGCGGTCACGGACTCGACCAGCGCGTTCAGCGCGGCCTCGGCCTGGGTCTTCGTGAGCTGCGAACGCTCGGCGATGGATTCGACCAGCTGTGCCTTGTTCATGCGGATTCCTGCTTGGAGAGGCCGCGTAGCATACAGGCAAGCCGGCGATGTCTCATGTACGAAGGCCTCCCGGCCTGCGCGGGACGGGCTTCTGGGGCCATTACCACCCGATCGAGAGCACCTGGTGCCTGGCCTCGGGCTCGGGCAGGCAGGGGCCGTTCCGGGTCGAAATCCGGTACCAGAACTCCAGCGTCGTCTCCGTCACGCGCATGCGGTGGGCATAGGCGCCGATGTAGACCGGCAGGTGCCCGACGTAGATCGCGCCGTCCAGGGCGTCCTTTTGCGCCATGAACCGAGGGCGCCGGGGCCGCCGCCCGCACGGCTGGGCGGGTTCGTCCATCGATGCGAATCGCTCGGCGTACAGCCGCTCCATGATCCGCGCTACCGATGCGTGGCTGTTGTGCGCGGGCAGGAGGGACACCAGCCTTCGCCGCTCGTCCCGGTTGCCGTAGTCCTCGTAGATCACCCAACCCGCGTTCTGGTCCATGACGTCTGCTCCCGGGTCGATCGAGGCCGGTCGCGCTTCCGCCCGGAGAGCGGGCACGTTCATGGCAAGCATTCTTCGTCCGCATGTGGCGACGAGCGCGTCGATTTCGCGCGTTCGCCGACGAATCGCGCCTGCGGTGCCAATGCCTCCGGTGTCATTGCGCCGATGTCCGCTCACACCGGCAGGCGCAGCATCCGGCATTCGAGCACCGGGCCTGGCGTTCCACGATCCGTCGTGATGCGATACCAGAACTCGAGCACGCCGGCGTGGGAAACGATGCGTTGCGCATATACCCCGACGAATCGCGGCGACTGTCCGACATAGATGCCGCCGTGACGCGGATCGGTCTTCGCCGCATAGCGCGAGTCCTGCGGCTTTCGCTTGTAGTGGAAGCGTTCGTCGAGCGACGCGTAACGATCGACGTAGACCTGCTCGGCATATTTCGCGATCGATGCGACGCTGCGATGGGCCGGCAGCAATGACAGCAACCTGCATGGCGCGCCGAAGGGCGAGTCGTCTTCGTAAACGATCCAGCCGGCTCCGCGATTCACGGGTGTGGGCATCAGGTGCCCTTCTGCGGGGCACGATGCGCCGTCTGGAGCCGCGGATGGAACGATTCGGTCATGACATTTCGCGAGTAAGCCGGCACGCCCGACTCGCGGCAATGCGGACGCGAGCTTTGCCCTGAGCGTGTTTCATCCCGGTCGGGATCCATGCGTTGCTTCATCCTTGCTCCCTTTGGCGTTGCGACCAAGGGCTTAAGCATTTTTCGCGACCGGTTGAAACGGCAATGCGAAGTTTTCTCAGTTGGGGGCGAGCGTCGTCCGGACGGCCGTCGAGCTCGCATCGAAGGACGGTGGAGTACGCAACTATCGGTAGACGACGCTCGACGATGCGAACGTGCGCTTATAGGCGGCAGTTGCGCGGGTTTCATGGAAAGGCCCGCGCATCACGTAAGGCAATCCTGAAAGACAGAATCCGCAGGAAGATTTCCAGAAAGTTGCCCGATATCCATGCGACTTCGGGCAACTCTCGACGCCCGCAAGCGGTGCGTCGCTGATTCTTTCGCATTGACGCTGCGCGGTCTTGCTCGACGGCCCGAAAGCTCAGTCGCTACCGCTCGCCAGACTCGCCACCGCCGCGCTGCTGCATGCGAAGCGCGGAAGCATGTCGGTCGTATCGAACCAGGAAACGCGCGAACGCGTCCAGACGTGGTCGTCGATGCGCACGCGTCCGGGTTCGTCCAGGCTTCCGATGCAGACTTGCACGCGATCGGCGAGTACGTCCTCGCGCATGCCCAGCGTGCTGCCGCATCGCGAGCAGAAGCCGCGCTCGGCGTTCGCCGAGGAGCGGAACCAATTCGGCGGGGAGGCGAGCCATTCGAACGCATCCGCAGGGAAATGCACGAACGCCAGCGCCGGTGCGCCCGAGTGGCGACGGCATAGCTGGCAATGACAGATCACGCCACGCAGCGGCGCGGCGGTTGCGCGGTAGCGGATGGCGCCGCAGAGGCATCCGCCTTCGAAGATCGATCCATCAGACATCCCGGTCCTCCTGCTGTCAGTCCCTGCCAATCATCCCGTACTGGTGCGCGGGTAGTGTCGCATCGCTTCGTTGGCGCGCTCCCACGGCAGTTTGTGTTCGATCCAGATTTCCTTCGTCGGCGGGAACTGCTCGGGCGCATCGAGCGTCGCGGTCGTGATGTCGATGCTGTCGACGTCGTCGTCGTGACGGTAGCTCAGTTGCGTGCCGCACACGCCGCAGAACGTGCGTGTCACGTCCGGCGAGGAACGGAATCGCACCGGCAGCCCACGGGTGAACACCAGCCCATTGACGTGGAAGGTGGACCACGCGACGGATGGGGCCCCGCTTGCCCGCCGACAGCTCCGGCAGTGGCAGATGCTGCGCGATACCGGCGGTGCCGTGGCGCGGTAGCGCACGGCTCCGCACAGGCAGCCACCTTCGATGGACATTCCCATGCTGACCTCCACGACCCTGACGTGGCGGACTTTCAGGCTAGCCGCGCGCATGTGTGGGCAGCGCGAGGAACGAACCCGCGACAGCCGCGCACCCTACAATTGCGGGATGAAACGGGAAATCGTCCGCTTCGCCATCGGAGGCGTGCTCGGGTTCGTGTTGGACACCGCGGCGCTCTATGGCGCGCTCGCGCTCGGGGCCGGTTACTTCGCCGGGCGCGCGTTCTCGTTCCTGCTGGCCGTCTGGGCCACCTGGCAGTTCAACCGCCGCTTCACCTTCGCCAGCGGGCGCCGGGCCTCCGCCTGGGCCGAATGGTGGCGGTATCTGATGGCGATGTCAGTCGGCGGCGTGGTCAACCTGGCGGCCTACACGCTGACCGTATTGCTGCTGCCCAAAGCCCCCTGGTTGCCGCTGGTCGCGGTCGCGGTGGGGTCGGGGGCGGGCATGTGCCTGAACTTCGCCTCGGCGAAGTGGTGGGTGTTCAGGCGCTCCAGCCGGACACCGGGCTGACCAACGGACCCGCCCCGCCTTACGCGTCGAACAACTGCTGCAGCACCGCCTCGCCATAGCGATCCAGCTTGGTCGCGCCGATGCCGGGGACGCGCGCAAGCTCGTCGAGATCATCCGGAGCGGCCTGGGCGATCGCGCGCAAGGTGCTGTCGTGGAAGATCACATAGGCCGGTACGTTCTGCTCGCGCGCGGTGTTGCTGCGCCACTCGCGCAGGGCGTCGAAACGCAGCTGCGAATCCGGATCCAGGTCGATGGCGATGGCGGCCGACGCACCGCCGCGCGTGCGGCGTCCACGCGTGGGCTTTTCGGGCTCGTGGCGGAAACGCAGTTCGACTTCGCCGCGCAGCACCGGGCCGCTCAGCGTGGTGAGGCGCAACGCGCCGTGGTGTTCGACGTCGGCCTCCAACAAGCCACCGGCGACAAGCTGGCGGAACACGCCGCGCCATTGGCGCTCATCCAGATCGCTGCCGATCGCCCAGGTGCTGAGCACTTCGTGATTCCACTGCTTCACCTTGTCGGTCGCCATGCCGCGAAGCACGTCGATGACGTGCCCGGCGCCGAAGCGTTGCCCGGTGCGATACACGCATGACAGCGCCTTGCGCGCGGCCTGCGTGCCGTCCCAGCTACGCGGCGGTTCCAGGCAGTTGTCGCAATTGCCGCATGCGCCGCCGTGCGCTTCGCCGAACCAGCCCAGCAGCGCCTGTCGCCGGCACTGCGTGGATTCGCAATAGCCCAGCAGCGCGTCGAGCTTGCGCAGTTCGAGCCGCTTGCGCTCCTCGCCGGCCTCGCCTTGCTGGATGAGCTGGCGCAGGTTCACCACATCGCCCAGCCCATAGCTGAGCCAGACCTCGGCCGCTTCGCCATCGCGGCCGGCGCGGCCGGTTTCCTGGTAGTAGCCTTCGATCGACTTGGGCAGGTCGACGTGCGCGACGAAGCGTACGTCCGGCTTGTCGATGCCCATGCCGAAGGCGATCGTCGCCACCATCACGATGCCGTCCTGCTGCAGGAAGCGCCGCTGGTTGCCCGCGCGCAACGAGGCCTCCATGCCGGCGTGGTAGGGCAGGGCGTTGATGCCGGCGGCCTGCAACTGTTCGGCGACCGATTCCACGCGCTTGCGCGAGAAGGCGTAGACGATGCCGCTTTCGCCGCGATGTCCGTCCAGGAAATCCAGCAACTGCCGCACACCGCCGCCGTCCTTGTGGACGATGCGATAGCGCAGGTTCGGGCGATCGAACGAACTGACGAACTGGCGCGCGTCGTCGAGGGCCAGCCGCTCGGCGATCTCGCGACGCGTCGGTGCGTCGGCCGTCGCGGTCAGCGCGATGCGCGGGATGTCCGGCCAGCGCTCGTGCAGCACGGTGAGCTGGCGGTATTCCGGGCGGAAATCGTGGCCCCATTGCGAGACGCAGTGCGCTTCGTCGATGGCGAACAGCGCGATGCGAGCACGTTCGAGCAGCGAGAGAAACCGGCTCGTGAGCAGCCGTTCGGGCGCGACGTAGAGCAGATCCAGTTCGCCGGAAAGCAGCTGCCGCTCGACTTCGGCCGCATCGCCCGCATCGAGCGTGGAGTTCAGGAAGGCCGCGCGAACGCCGAGCTGGCGCAGCGCCTCGACCTGGTCCTGCATCAGCGCGATCAGCGGCGACACCACCAGCGCGCAGCCTTCGCGCAGCAGCGCGGGCAGCTGATAGCACAGCGACTTGCCGCCGCCGGTGGGCATGAGGACGAGGGCGTCGCCGCCGCCGGTGACGTGGTCGACGATCTGCCGTTGCTCGCCGCGGAAGTCGGGGTGGCCGAAGACGCGGCGAAGCAGATCGAGTGCGGGGTCTGACATCCGCCTAGTTTAGCCGCGGTGCTGTCGCAGGGGCTCGGAAAACTGCGGAAATCCGCGTGGGGAAGTGCCGATCCCCGAAAGCACGCGGCCCGAGCGGCAAGCGCTCGGGCCGGTGTTCAGGCAGGCCGGTTGAATCGACGCCGCCGCGTCGCCATCACTCCAGCAGCGAACGCAGCATCCACGCGTACTTCTCGTGGGTCTGCAGGCGCTGGGTCATCAGGTCGACCGTCGGGTCGTCGCCGGCATCGTCGGCGGTCTTGAGGACCTTGCGCGCGGTGCGGGCCACGGCTTCATTGCCGGCGACCAGCTGGCGGACCATTTCCTTCCAGTCGGGCGCTTCGGTCAGGCCCGGCTCCTCGGGGATCGAGCTCAGGCGGATGAACTCCGCATACGAGCCCGGCGCGTTGAAGCCCAGTGCGCGGATGCGTTCGGCCGTCTCGTCCAGGGCGTTCCACTGCTCGGTGTACTGGCCTTCGAACATCACGTGCAGGCTGTTGAACATCGGCCCGGTGATGTTCCAGTGGAAATTGTGGGTCTTCAGGTACAGCGTGAAGCTGTCCGAGAGGAAGCGCGACAGGCCTTCGGAGATCTTCTTGCGGTCGCCGCCGGTGATGCCGATGTCGATGGCCTGGCTGCTGGCCGTCGGCGTAAGCGGGGTCCTCTCGGACTTCTGGGGCTTTGCAGGCTTCGTGTTCTTGGCTTTGGCCATTGCGGTTCTCCCTTCGATCATGGCATTGCGGCGACAATGGACGGTGCCGTCCGCGACGTGGGTGGTTTCGATGTGGGTGGTATCGATGCGTGAAATTTCAATCCGGCAGTGCAAGCGATGAAGTCTATGGACCCGGCGGAGTCTAGTCAGGGAAGTGTCAGCAATGCGTTACGCCAGGCCCGGCGCGCCATCGACGGAGCGCTGAGTCGCGACCGTGGCCGCCTGCATGGATTGTGGTCGCGCTGGAGCGGAAAGCCTGCTGATGCCCGCGCCCGTGACGCGTTCGCGCAGGCGCTGGCGGCGTCGGTGGCGCAGCGCGAAGCCCGCACCGCCGCGCTGCCCGCCGCGCCCGTCGCACCCGACCTGCCCATTGCGGCAAAGGCCGACGAAATCGTCGAACTGATCCGCGCGCATCCGGTGGTGGTAATCGCCGGCGAGACCGGTTCCGGCAAGACCACCCAGCTGCCCAAGCTCTGCCTGGCCGCCGGCCGGGGCGCGGCCGGAATGATCGGCTGCACCCAGCCGCGCCGCATCGCCGCCCGTGCCGTGGCGCGCCGCGTGGCCGAGGAACTGCAGACGCAGCTCGGCGGCGCGGTCGGCTACCAGGTCCGCTTCACCGAGAACGTCGGCGAGCAGACCGCGGTGAAGTTCATGACCGACGGCATCCTGCTGGCTGAGATCCAGTCGGATCGCTGGCTGTCGCAGTACGACACCATCCTCATCGATGAGGCGCACGAACGCAGCCTCAACATCGACTTCCTGCTCGGCTACCTCAAGCAGTTGCTGGAGAAGCGCAAGGACCTCAAGGTCATCGTCACCTCCGCGACGATCGACACCGAACGCTTCGCCGCGCATTTCGGCGGCGCGCCTGTGGTGAACGTGGAAGGTCGAAGCTATCCGGTTTCGGTGCGCTATCGACCGCTTGAAGGCGACGGCGACGAGAAGTCGTCTTCGCCCCGCTCCGAGGAGCGGAGCGGCGGCGACCGCACCACCAACGACGGCATCGTGTCCGCGTGCGACGAGATCACCCGCGAGGATCCGCGCGGCGACGTGCTCATCTTCCTGCCGGGCGAGCGCGAGATCCGCGACGCGCACCTGTCGCTGGAACGCCGCAAGTACCGCGAAACCGAAGTGCTGCCGCTGTACGCGCGCCTGTCGGTGCGCGACCAGGACCGCGTGTTCAATCCGGGCACGAAGCGCCGCATCGTGCTGGCGACGAACGTCGCGGAAACCTCGCTGACGGTGCCGCGCATCCGCTACGTCGTCGACCCCGGCCTGGCGCGCGTGAAGCGCTACAGCCCGCGCGGCAAGCTCGATCGCCTGCACATCGAACCGGTGAGCCAGGCCAGCGCCGACCAGCGCAAGGGCCGTTGCGGACGCATCAGCGAAGGCACGTGTTTTCGCCTGTACTCCGAAGCCGACTTCGAATCGCGCGCGCGCTACACAGACCCGGAAATCCGCCGCGCCGCACTGGCGGGCGTGATCCTGCGCATGTTGTCGCTGGGGCTCGGCCGCATCGAGGAATTCCCGTTCCTCGAACCGCCCGATCCGCGCGCGGTCGCCGACGGCTGGCAGCAGCTGGCCGAACTCGGTGCGGTGGACGAGCAACGTCACCTCACGCCGATCGGCAAGCTGATGTCGCGCCTGCCGGTCGACGTGAAGCTCGCGCGCATGCTGGTCGCCGCGAACGACCACGCCGTGCTGCGCGAGATGCTGGTCATCGCGTCGTTCCTGGGTATCCAGGATCCGCGCGAACGTCCGGCCGGCCAGCGCGGCGCGGCCGATACGGCGCACGCTCAGTTCGCCGATCCGAAGTCCGAATTCGTCGGCATCGTGAAGCTGTGGAATGCGTACAACGCTGCGCACGAAGACCTGACGCAGTCGAAGCTGCGCGGCTGGTGCGAGAAGAACTTCCTCGGCTTCCTGCGCATGCGCGAATGGCGCGAGCTGCATCGCCAGTTGAAGCTGATGGCGGAAGAGCTGAACTGGAAGGAGTCGCGCGCCGCGCTCAACGAGCACGGCGCGCTCGATCAATCCGCCTACGCCACGCTGCACAAGGCGCTGCTCGCCGGCTTGCCGACGCAGGTCGGCACGCGCACCGACAAGGGTTTCGACGGTCCGCGCGGCCGGAAATTCCAGCTGTTCCCGGGCTCCCCGCTCGCAAAGAAGCCGCCGCCGTGGGTGCTGTCGGCCACGCTGCTCGACACCGAACGCGTGTGGGCGCTGACCAACGCGGCAATCGAGCCCGACTGGGCCATCGCCGAGCTGTCGCATCTGCTCTCGCGCAAGCAACACGATCCGCGCTGGTCGCGTTCGCAGGGCCGCGTCATCGGCAGCGAGCAGATCAGCCTGTTCGGCCTGGTGCTCGCGCCCAAGCGGCCGGTGCATTACGGCGCACTGTTTCCCGAAGAAAGCCGGGCGATCTTCGCGCGCGATGCGCTGGTGACGGGCGAGATCAACACGCGAAGCCAGTTCCTTGCGCGCAACCTCGCCACGCTGGCGAAGGCGCGCGACGAGGAAGCCAAGCAACGTCGCAGCGGCCTGGTGGTCGACGACGAGTGGATGGCGCAGTGGTACCTCGACCGCATGCCCGCGAACGTGCACAACGCCCAGGCGCTGGATGCGTGGTACGGCAAGCTTCCGCCGAACGAGAAGGCGGCGCTGGAATGGTCGCAGTCGGACCTGATGATCGGCGACGAAAGCGACGCGGTCCGCTTCCCGCCGTATCTCGCGCTGGGCAATGTGCGGCTCGAGGTGAAGTACCGCTTCGAGCCGGGCGCGAGCGATGACGGAATGACGCTCGCCGTGCCGCTGCATCTTCTCAACGCGCTCGATCCGGTGCGCCTGACCTGGCTCGCGCCCGGCTTCGTGCAGGACAAGGCGGCGGCGCTGATCAAGTCGCTGCCGAAGACGATCCGACGCAATTTCGTGCCGGCGCCGGATTTCGCGCGCGCGTTCCACGAAGCGAACCAGCAACCGTCGGCGGATGCGATCACCGGCGAGCTCGCGCGCTTCCTGCACAAGCTCGGCGGCGTGGCGGTGGCGGCGACGGACTTCGACGAATCCTCCCTGGAACCGCACCTGCGCATGAACTTGCGGTTGTTCGATCGCGACGGGAAATCCGTGCTGGCCGAATCGCGCGACCTCGACGATCTGCGCAAGCGCTTCGGCGAACGCGCGGCGGCGGCGTTCGCGGCGAAGGCCGCGGACGGCCTCGAACAACGCGGCTTGACGACATTCCCCGACGCGCCGATTCCCGCTTCGGTGGCAGGCGCTGGTGGCGTGCCGGCGTATCCGGCGCTGCACGACGACGGCGACAGCGCGTCGCTGCGCGTGCATGCCGAGCGGGACGTGGCATTGCGCGAGCACCCTCGCGGCGTTCGCCGGCTGCTGTCGATCGCACTGGCGGACAAACTCAAACAGGCGCGCAAGCAATTGCCGGTGACGCCGAAGATGGGCCTGCTGTACGCGTCGATCGAAGCCGCGGCACCGCGCGTGGACGGTTTGAGGGAAGGGGACCGCCTGCGCCTGGACCTCGTCGATGGCGCGTTCGCGTCGATGACGGACGAAGGCGCGATCGGCGATATCCGCAACGCGGCGACCTTCACCGCGCGTCGCGATGCCATCGGCAAGCAGGTTTTCGGCGATGCGATGGAACGCCTGAAGCAGGCCGAGGCCATCCTCGCCGCCGTGGCCGATGCGCGCGCCAAGCTCGAATCGCCGCTGATGGGCTGGGCGAGCGGCAACCTCGACGACATGCGTGCGCACCTGGCCTCGCTGACGCCGCCGGGCTTCCTGCGCAGCGTGTCGGCCGATGCATTGCGCGAATATCCGCGTTATCTCAAGGCGCTGGCGTTGCGTGGCGAGCGTGCGCTGCGCGATCCCGTGCGCGACCAGTCGCGCATGCTCGAGCTCAAGCCGTTCGCCGATGCGCTGGCCGATGCAGTGGAAACCGGCGAAGCCGATTCGCCCGACTGGCAGGCATTGCGCTGGGATCTGGAAGAACTGCGCGTGTCGCTGTTCGCGCAGGAACTGGGCACGCGTGGTGGCGTGTCGCCGAAGAAACTGGCGCAGCGGCTTTCGCAGCTGCGCCGCTGACGCGCGTCAATCGACGCGCTGCACCTTGATCGGCGGCGTGCCGTCATCCAAGCGCAGGTACCACGCGCCGAGGAAGCCCGGCTCGATCGTCACCTTCGGATCGGTGACGGCCTTGCCGAAGTTCACGCCCGAATCGACCACGCGCCAGCGCTGGCCGTTGTCGAGCGTGAGCGTCTGGCCGTGCGTCCACGCGCGCGACGAGCCCGTCACGGTGGCGTTCACCGGCTGCGGAGCAGGGCGCTTCTGCTTCTGGCGCAGGCCGGCTTCGTCCTGCGTGCGTTGCGTCTCGGCGGCATGCAGGTCGGCGGCGCGGTCCTCGCTGAGCAACCGGTTGAGCAGCGCGAGCTGTCCGGTCGAAAGTGAGTCCAGTCCTGTCTCGCGCAGCTGCTCCGCACTCAGGCGCTGCTCGATGGGAACCCAGGTGCGTTCGCCGGCGGATGCCGACAGGCTCAGTAGTACCGCAGTCGCACTCAACAAAGACGCAAGCAACAGGGACCGGCGCATCGGTTCACCTCATGTCGGGCGGGCAGGGTGCGCGCGCGTTCGAGGCGCGCGCGCGAACGCATGGATTACTTGACGCGCTGCACTTTCGCGCGCGTGTTGTAGCCGTCGACCGCGAGGTACCACGCGCCGCCGAGCATGCTCGGGGTGATGCGTACCTTCGGACTTTCGAGCTTCGCGCTGAGCGAAGCATCGTCGATCTGCTGCCAGACCTGGCCGTTGTCGAGCGTGAACTGGCGGCCCTTGCCGAAACCGGTGAACGCACCGGTGATGGCGCCGGCGACGGGATCGCGCGACTCGCGCGCGATCAGTCCGCGGCGGTCGTCGCCCGATTCCTGCTTCGCGGTTTCGGCGGCCTTCGCCGTCTCGACTTCCAGCTTGCCCGAGAGCCACGCATTGAGGTTGGCCAGTTCGGCCGCGGACAGCTTCTCCAGGCCCGATGCCTTGAACTGCTCGTACGACATCTGCTGTTCGATCTTCTCCTGCGCCAACGCCGTCGTGGCCAGGGGCAGCAGCGCGGCGAGCGCGAGAAGGCGTGCAGGCGGGGCGATGCGGGTCATGCGCTGTTCCTCCAGTCGGATGCGGGCTAGTGTAGACCGTCCCCGCGTCGCCCGATCCAGCACCAGAACCCGCACCATGGCTACTCCGTCTCCCTCGCCGCATGCGGCGCTGGCGCATCCCGCCGGCGCGGTCATCGCCGCGCCGCTGTACCGGGCGATGGAGCAGGCGGCGGCGACGCCGGACGGCGGGGGTGGCGATTCGCCCGACATAGTCGAAAGCATGCTCGACGCGCTGGCGCTGCTCGGCGCCGACGGCGATACCGCGGCGGCGGCGATCCTTCACTCGTATCCGGCGTGGGAAAAGGCGCTGCGGCCCCGCATCGAACGCGACTTCCCCGGTATCGCGCCGCTGCTGGAGGGCCAGCGCGCCGCCGGACAGGTGTGGGAACTGCACGCCCAGCGCCACGGCCAGACCGGTAACGAAGGCCTGCGCCGCCTGCTGCTGGCAATCGTGCGCGACCTGCGCGTGGTGCCGATCCTGCTCGCGCGCCAGCTTGCGCGCATGCGCCACGCCGAACGCCTGCCCGAAGCGGAGCGTCGCGAACTGGCGATGCTCACGCGCGATATCCACGCGCCGCTCGCCAACCGGCTTGGCATCTGGCAGTTGAAGTGGGAGCTGGAAGACCTCGCGTTCCGTTACCTGGAGCCTGCGACGTACCAGCAGATCGCGCGCCTGCTCGACGAGAAGCGCACCGATCGCGAGCGCTACATCGAACACGTGAAGCGCACGCTGCGCGAGGCGACGGCCGCGCAGGGCCTGAAGGCGGAGATCGCCGGTCGGCCGAAGCACATCTACAGCATCTGGAAGAAGATGCAGCGCAAGAACGTGCCCATCGGCGAGTTGTACGACCTGCGCGCGGTGCGCGTGCTGGTGGACAATCTCGCCGACTGCTACGCCGCGCTCGGCGTGGTGCACGCGACGTGGACGCCGATTCCCAGCGAATTCGACGACTACATCGCCCGGCCCAAGCGCAACGATTACCGCTCGCTGCACACGGCGGTCATCGGCCCGGAAGGCAAGACGCTGGAAGTGCAGATCCGCACGAACGAAATGCATCGGCAGGCCGAGCTGGGCGTCGCCGCGCACTGGAAGTACAAGGAAGTCGGCAGCCACAGCGCGGATGCGGCATTCGACCGCAAGATCGCGTGGATGCGTCGACTGCTGGAAACCGGCGGCGAAGGCGGACGCGAAGAGGCGTCGCTCTCCGGCGAGTTCGACACCGAGCTGGTCGAGGACCGCATCTACGTGCTCACGCCGAAGGGCGAGGTGATCGACCTGCCGACGGGCGCCACGCCGCTGGATTTCGCGTATCACGTGCACACCGAAGTCGGCCACCGCTGCCGCGGCGCGAAGGTCGACGGCCGCATCGTGCCGCTGGACCACAAGCTGCGCAGCGGTGACCGCGTGGAGATCATGACCGCGAAGACGGGCGAGCCGCGGCGCGACTGGCTCGTCGCCGCGAATGGATTCCTCGCCAGTGCACGTTCGCGCGACAAGGTCCGCGCGTGGTTCCACAAGCTCGACCGCGCGCGCAATGAAACGGCCGGCAAGGAACTGCTGGACAAGGAGCTGCGACGCCTGGGCTTGCTCGGCGCCGACCTGTCGCCCGCGCGGGAGAAGTTCAACCTGGCCAGCGATGGCGAGGTGTATGTGCAGGTCGCGCTCGGCGACATCGGTCCGCACCAGGTCGGACGCGCGCTGCTCGAACACGAACGTGCCCGCGAAGCCGCGCTGGCCGCCGCTGCCGCGCCCGCATCGACGACCGTCGTGACCACGCCGTCGCCGCCGCGCCGCACGCCACGTCGCAGCAACGACTTCACCGTCGAAGGCGTGGGCAACCTGCTGGTGCAGCTCGCGCGCTGCTGCCAGCCGCTGCCGGGCGAGCCGATCGTCGGCTATCTCACCCGTGGACGCGGCGTGAGCGTGCATCGGCCCGATTGCGCCGCATTCGAACGCCTGGCCGCTGCGCAGCCGCAGCGTGTCCTGCCGGTGGAGTGGGGTCGCGCCGGCGCCGGTTACGAAGTCGACGTGGAAGTGCTGGCGCTCGACCGCAAATGGTTGCTGAAGGAGGCCACCAACCTCATCGCGCAGTCCAACGCGCACGTGGTCAGCATTCGCAGCGACACCGAGCGCAACGGTGCGCGCGTGCGCCTGCGGTTGCGGCTGCGCGTGGGCGATTACGGCCAACTGTCGACGCTGCTGGGGAAGCTGTCTGCGCTTCCGGGCGTGGAGCACGCGCAGCGCCGCTGAACGCGCGTCGAAGTGTCTTGATGAACGCAGCTGCACAGCGCGACGGGCCGACGACTCCCCGGGCGTTATCCTTGCGCCGTGAGTTCCAAGACACCCCGTGACCCCAACCCGGATCCCTGGCAAGGCCCGCTCGGCGACGATGCGGGGCCGGCGCGTGGGCGTGTCGAACCAACACTGGGCGCGAGCCCCCGCGAGGAAATGAGCGGTTGGGAGGTCGACGACTTCCGCTCGCGCCCCGGAAAACGGCGCCGCGCCCCGATCGGGGCGCCCGCCAGGCCCTCGCGGCCCTGGTCCTGGGTCCTGGCGATGCTCGCTCTGGCCGCGCTCGGCGCCGGCCTGTTCGTGTTGCGCCAGCCGCTTTCGGACCTGCTCTGGCCCGAGACCCGCGCCCAGCAGCTGCAGGCCGATGCTGCGCGCGCGCTGGCCGAAGGCCGCCTGACATCGCCCGACGGCCGCGGCGCCCGCGAACTGTATGCGGCCGCATTGGCCCGCGATCCCGATCGTGCGCAGGCGCGCGAAGGACTGGCGAAAGTCGGCCAGGCCGCGATTGATCGCGCGAACAAGGCGATGGCCTCGCGGAACTACAAGGAAGCGCATGCGCTCATCGCGCTCGCCCGTGACATGGCCGTGCCACGCGCGAAGGTCGACACGCTCGAGCAGCGCCTGCGCGCCCGCGAAGCCGCGGAAGCCGGTATCGACACGCTGCTGGCGCAGGCCGCCGCCGCGCGCCTGGCGGGGCAGCTGGACGGCAACGAACACGCCGCGCTGCCGCTCTACCAGCGCGTGCTCGCCCTGCAGCCGTCGCGCGTGGAAGCGCTGGAAGGCCGCGAGGACACGCTCGCCGATCTGCTGCAGCTGGCGCGCACGTCGCTCTCGCGAGGCGAACTGGCCGAGGCGTCTTCGCGCATCCGTCGCGTGCAGGCGGCCGATCCGGGCCACGTCAATCTTCCCGACGCATTGGCGCAACTGGCACGCGCCGGCGAACAGCATCGCAACCAGGCCGACCAGTCGTTGCGCCGTGGACATCTGGACGATGCGTTGAACAGCTACCTGGCCGCACTCGCCGCGATGCCCGACGACGCGGCCGCCGAGCGCGGGTTGATGCACGTCGCGAACACCTATGCCCAGCGCAGCGAGCGATACGCCGCCGATTTCCGCTTCGAAGATGCCGAGGCCGCGTTGCGCGACGCGCGTGCCATCTCGCTGGACGCTCCGGGCATCGCCCAGGCGCAGCAACGCCTGCTGCAGGCGCGACAGACGCAGCAGCGTTACGGACAACGCGAACCGTCCGCGCAGCGCACGCGCCGAATCGACCAGCTGCTCACCGATGCCTCGCAGGCCGAAGCGCGCGGCGACCTGCTCATGCCGCCCGGCGAAAGCGCATACGACAAGCTGCGCGCGGCACAGGCGCTCGCACCGCAGGACCCGCGCGTCCGTGGCGCGATGGCCCGCCTGTTGCCAGCCGCGCGTCAGTGTTTCGAGAACGAACTGCGCGGCAACCGGCTGCGTCGCGCGCGCGAATGCCTGGATGCGCGTGCCGCGCTGGAAGGCGAAAGCGCCGTGCTGCGCGATGCGCGCCGACGCCTTGCGCAGCGCTGGATCGCGGTCGGCGACGAGCGTCTGGGCGCGGGCGAAATCGGCGCGGCGCAAGCGGCGCTCAGCGCCGCGCGGGAGCTCGATCCGCAGGCGATCGGCCTGGGTGAATTCGCCGACCGGCTGCGTGCGGCGTCGGCGGCGAACTGACGGAGCTTACGGGCGATCGAGCAATACGCGACGCACGACATCGCGCGCGGCATCGAGCGAGAAATGACGCTCGACGTTCGCGATGCCGTTGCGCGAGAGTCGCTCCCACAATGCGGCATCGCTATAGAGCCGCACGACGGCGTCGGCGAACGAAGCTGCATCGTTTCCAACCAGCACGTCCTCGCCATCGCGCAGGTGCATGCCTTCGACGGCGCAGCCCGTTGCGACGACCGGCTGACCGTGCGCCATGCTCAGGTTGACCTTGCCCTTGACGCCCGCGCCGTAACGCAGCGGCGCGATCGCGATGCGCGCGCCATCCATGTACGGGTCGATGTCCGGTACATGCCCGTGCACGGTCACGCCCGGCTGCGCGGACAGCGCGGTGATTTCCGCGGGCACATCGCTGCCGATGCAATGGAAGCGCACGTCGGGCAGTTGCGCGCGAATGAGCGGGAAGACCTCGGCGACGAACCACTGCACGGCATCGACGTTCGGCGGATGGCGGAAACCGCCGACGAACACCAGATCGTGGCGTTGCGCGAACGGCAGGCCATGGCCGCGCAGCTGGTGCAGGTTCGAGACGATCTCCACGCGTGCGCCGGGCGCATCCTGTGCGAGCAGCGTGCGTTCGACCTCGCTCACGACCAGCGTGGCGTCGCTGCGCGCGATCATTTCCAGTTCCAGCGTGCGCGTGCGGTCCGATGCGCGTTTGAGCGCGGCGTCGTCGGCCAGTTCTGCGCCGCGGCGTTCGCGCAGGTAGTGCAGGTCCACGGTGTCGAACACCAACTTCGCCTGCGGCGCGAATTGACGCACCAGCGGAAGCCATTCGCGCAGGACGTAATGGCGGCAGACGACTACCGTGTCAAAACGCGGGCCGTGTTCGCGAAGCCACGCGTGCGGATGCTTCGCGTAAGGCGCGTACCAAACTTCGACACCGATTTCCTGCAGCGCCTGCGTGTAGGCGCCATCGTGCACGCGATTGGCCGGCACGAAGACGACGTGCGCACCTTCCTGGCGCAGCAGGCGGACGAGGTTGAACAGACGCAACGAGCCGGAATCGCGATCCGGCTGCGGCGTCAGCGCATCCACGATGAGCACCACTCGCGAATATAGGCGGTCGGTCGTGCGCGGGCTGCGCATTTCATGGTCGGGGTGCGATGGCAGCTGCGGCGCCCAGCGCTCGCCGAATCGCTGCTCGTTGCGCACCTGGTAGCTTTTCACGCCGCGGCGCGTGTCCGTACCGGAGCTGATTCCCTCCAGGTGCACCACCTTGGCCGCAGGCTGCGCCAGCACGCGCAGGCCTTGCGCGTTGACCTTCATGCCGAGATCCGTGTCCTCGTAGTACGCCGGGGCATAGAGCGTGTCGAAACCGCCAATCGACTCGAACAGCGCGCGAGGAATCGCAATGGCCGCGGCCGAGCAATAGTCCACGCGCCGCAGGTAGCTGAACTCCGGCTCGAACGCCGAGCGCAGCCGGCCCAGGTTGGCCGCTCTCCCGTCATTGCGAACGATGCCGCCGGTTTCCTGCAACCGACCGTCCGGATACACCAGCTGCGCGCCGACCAGGCCGACATCCGGCTCGCTGTCCAACGTCGCCAGCAGCGTGTCGAGCCAGCCCGGTTGCGGGATGGTGTCGTTGTTGAGGAAGACGAGAAAATCGCCACGCGCCTGCGCGGCGCCGTCGTTGCAGGCGGCGATGAAGCCGCCGTTTTGCGCGCGGCGGTGATAGCGGAGGCCATCGACCTGGACCAGAGCGGGGCCGGTTTCGTCCGACGAGCCGTCGTCGGACACGATGATTTCGATGGCGACCGATGGTGGATGCGCCGCGATCGCGCGCAGGCACGCAAGCGTGTGCGCGAACTGGTTGTAGACGGGGATGACGATGCTCGCCACCGGGCGATCCGAATGCGGCACCGCGAAAGGTGCGAACGGTTCGGCCTGCGGCAGGTACAGCGCCAGCCGCTGGTCCATCGGCACGGTGTGGAACTGCTTGAGCACCCGTTCCCACGACGCGCGCACGCCACGCGTGCGCAGGCTGGCGAGCCCTCGGCGAACCAGGCCGGTTCCCCGGTCGTAGAAGAACCGCAACTCGGTCCAGCTCAGGCCCATTGGATCATCGTCATTGCTGAAGGAACTCCCTAACGCGAACTGCGCCACGCTTCCGCCTTCGCGGGGTGGCGGGTGGGCTGCGCTAGACTCGCGGGCACGAGGGCGCAGCCCCGCCATTGTCCCATGCCGTGGCCCGAATCCAGTACGACGAAGACGACAACGACGATACCGACCAGCGCGACACCCCCCAGTGGCGTCGGCGACTGGTCATCTGGGTGCTTGCAGCGGTCGGCCTGGGATTGGGCTTCCTGATCCCGTACACCCTCTACCTGAACCATGAAGTCGGCGAGCGCTTCGGCCAGCTGAAGTGGCAGATCCCGACCCGCGTCTATGCACGCCCGCTGGAACTGGCGCCGGGCCTGACCCTGGACGCCGCCACGCTCAAGACCGAACTGGATGCCGCCGCGTATCACGAAGGCGACGGCACGCGTCCGGGCACCTATTCGCGTAACGGCGGGCGCTGGAAGATCGCCAGCCGCGGCTTCCAGGACGTCGACGGCCAGGTGCCGGCGCGCCGCATCGACGTCGTGCTGTCCGGCAGCAAGGTGGCCTCGGTGCGCGATGCCTCGGCCAAGGGCGCGCTGAAGTCCGTGCGCCTGGATCCGGCGCGCATCGCCACGCTCTACGGCCAGCAGAACGAAGAACGCCGCCTCGTGCGCCTGCGCGAAGTGCCCGAGCTGCTCGTCACCGGCCTGCAGGCGGTGGAAGACCGCGACTTCAACAGCCACCACGGCATCGACGTCAGCGGCATGATCCGCGCCGCCTTCAAGACGGCCACCGGCACCACGCAGGGTGCGAGCACGCTGACGCAGCAGCTCGCGCGCAGCGGCCTGCTCGGCATCGGCCGCGAACGCACGATTACCCGCAAGGTCAAGGAAATCCTGTACGCGCTGCTGATCGAAGCACGCTACGACAAGGGCACGATCCTCGAGGCGTACTTCAACCAGGTTTACCTCGGCCAGCGTGGCGCGCAGGCGATCCACGGCGTCGCGGCGGGTTCGGAATTCTGGTTCGGGCGCGATCTTTCCGACCTCAGCACCGAACAGATCGCGCTGCTGATCGGCATCGTGCGCGGCCCGTCGTACTACGATCCGCGCCGTAATCCGGAACGTGCACTGGAGCGCCGGAATTTCGTGCTCGGCGAGATGCACGAAACCCAGCTCATCGACGATGCCGAATACCAGCGCGCCTTGAAGGCGCCGTTGGGTGTCACGCAGGATCCGGGCAACATCGCGGCGAACCGTTTCCCCGCGTACGTCGACCTGATCCGCCGCCAGCTGGCGCGCGACTATCCGGCCGACGCGCTGGCCGTCGCCGGTTTGAGCGTCATGAGCGGCATGTCGCCGTCGGCGCAGGCGATGGCCGAGGGCGCGGTCGCGCGCACGCTCAAGGGGCTGGACAACAAGCGTCGTCCGCCGCTGCAGACCGGCCTGGTCGTCACCGACGTGCACAACGGCAATGTCGTCGCCGTGGTCGGCAGCCGCAGCGTCGCCGAGCACGGCTTCAACCGCGCGGTCGAAGCGCAGCGCCCCGTGGGTTCGCTGCTCAAGCCGTTCGTGTACCTGCTCGCGCTGGCGCAGCCGGGCAAGTATTCGCTGGCCAGCTGGGTCGACGATTCGCCGGTCACCGTCTCGCTGGGCAAGAAGAAGAGCTGGACCCCCGGAAATTCCGACGGCCGCAGCCATGGCACGGTGCGCCTGGTCGACGCGCTGGCGATGTCCTACAACCAGGCCACGGTGCGCGTGGGCATGCAGGTCGACCCCGAGCGCATCGCCGGTCTGATCCGCACGCTGGCCGGCATCGAGGCCGAGCCGAACCCGGCGTTGATCCTCGGCGCGGTGGACCAGAGTCCGTACGCGATGGCGCAGCTGTACCAGTTCCTCGCATCCGGCGGCGAAATCCAGCCGCTGCACGCCGTGCGCGGCGTGCTCGATGCGAACGGCAAGGCGCTCAACCGCTACGACAAGGAACCCGCGCCCGCGCAGGAAGGCGACGCGATCGCCGCGCGACTGATCACCATCGCGCTGCAGCAGGCGGTGTCGAACGGCACCGGCACGCAGCTCGTGCGCGACGGCCTGGGCCGCCTGTCGCCGGCCGGCAAGACCGGTACGTCGAACGACGGTCGCGACAGCTGGTTCGCCGGCTGGACGGGCGACCACCTCGCGGTGATCTGGGTCGGCAACGACCAGAACAAGGAAACCGGCCTGTACGGCGCGACCGGCGCGATGCGCGTGTGGTCGTCGATCTTCTCG
>Ga0102591_1002556_pt1 | contig 19157 bp, 8 predicted proteins | sample AraplaCol_mCL_r2_2_FD_76860 | JGI IMG/M metagenome (GOLD analysis project Ga0102591, IMG submission 76860) | Arabidopsis root microbial communities from North Carolina, USA - plate scrape MF_Col_mCL_r2 (SPADES assembly) (version 2) | ecosystem: Host-associated > Plants > Roots > Endosphere... | reverse complement strand
TCAACGGCAATGAGGATAGCAGTGGCGGCTCGGGCTCGGCCACGGACGACGACATCAGCCACCACGGCCATTTCCACGACAATACCACTGCGGTCGTCAGCGGCAGCGGCGCCAATTCGCTCGCCACGCTGGTCAACACCGGCGCCGACGAAGGCGGGCATTTCTCGTTCAACTCGGAGCTGGTCGGCAACGCCATCAAGGCCGACGGCGGCGTGAGCGTGAAGTCGGGCGGCAGCCTCGTTTCGGTAACCTCGGTCGCGGAGGGCGCCGACACCAACGGCCACTATCAGACCATCACGGCCGGGACCACTGGCGAAGGCGCGCATGACGTCTTCACTCTCACCGTCTATGACAACGGCAGCTGGAAATTCGAACTCAAGGACAATCTCGACCACAGCTACGGCAATAATGGCGAGGGCGTGCTCAAGCTCGACCTGTCAAGCCTGGTCCAGTACACCGATTTCGACAACGACAGCGTAACGTTGGACGCCAAGAGCTTCCTCGTCAGCGTCATCGACGACGTGCCGGTGGCGGCGATCTCTGCCTCCGCTTCGAAGGCGCCGACTCTTGAGACGCAGGATCACGACACGATCGGGAGCGGGGCCGGCGGTACCGACACGGCGAGCGCCGATTTCTCCGGGGCGTTCAAGATCACCTCTTCCTATGGCGCGGACGGCGCCGGTACTACAAACACCACCTATGCGCTCAGCCTCAGCGGCAATTCGCATCACGATGACCATGACGATTGGGAGCGCGGCGGCTTCGGCGACCGCGTCGACTCCGGGCTCGAAAGCAACGACCATGCGATCTATCTCTACGAGATCAATGGTGTAATTGTTGGCTCGACCGCCTCCTCGTCCCACAGCGTCGGGCAGGGCAACACCATCTTCGCGATCTCCGTGGACGGCACTGGCAAGGTCACGCTGACCCAGTACGATGCCATCGATCATGTCGGCAACGGCAATGGCTCGGTCATCTCGCTCGACGAGGGCCTCGTCAAGCTGACGGCGACTGTTACGATCACCGACCATGATGGCGACAAGGCGACCGATAGCGCTTCGATCGATCTCGGCTGCAATATCAAGTTCGACGACGACACGCCGTCGATCACGCTGACAGCGGGCAGCGACGCCGCGCTCACCCTGACCACGCAGGACGCCGACACCATCGACACGAAGTACAGCGCCAAGTCCGACACGGCCAGCCAGAACTTCGCCGGCGCATTCACGGTCGGCTCCAGCAGCTATGGCGCGGATGGCGCCGGCAACATCGTTAAAAGCTATGCGCTTTCGGTGACCGGTCAGCCGGACAGCCAGAACCGGGTTGACTCCCTGCTCGATAGCCACGGGCAGACGATCTATCTCTACAAGATCGGCAATACGGTCTACGGTTCGACCTCGACCTCATCGAACTCCTCCTACATCCTGCAGAAGGCCGTGTTCAAGATCGAGGTGGACAATGCGGGCACGGTCAAGCTGACGCAGTACAGCGCCATCGATCACGGCGGCGACGGCACGGTGGTCTCGCTCCCCGACAATCTCGTTAAGCTGACGGCGACGGCGACGATCACCGATGGTGACGGAGACCAGAAGAGCAGCAACGCTACGATCGATCTCGGCGGCAACATCAGGTTCGAAGACGCAACGCCGAAAGCCCACGCGACGACAGCCGTTTCGCTCGACGATGAAGCCCAGTCCCTTGGCATTGATGGTGGCGCTGGCGACCTGACCGGTGCCAACCTCAAGACGACCTCCGGCACGCTGGATTTCAGCGCCGGCGCGGACGGTGTGAAGTCGATCGAGATCACCGGTCTCTCGGTTGTCAACAGCAAGGGCGCCAGCAATGGCGACTTGCATGTCCTCTATGTAGACGGCGACGGCGTTGCCCAGGCCGAGAAGGTGACCTTCACCTGGGATTCGACGAAGAACGCATATGTCGGCACCAGTGAGCATTTCAGCGGTGCCGATGGCGAAGTGGAGGCGGTTATCGTCACCGTCAACCAGACCACCGGCGCTTACACCATCACCATCAACGCGCCGCTGGCCGATCCCTTCAACACCTCGACCAACACCGTTGTGGCTGGCAGTGCGTATGAAGACAACCTGACGCTGAACTTCACCTATCAGGTGACGGATGGCGACAACGACACGAGCAGCAGCACGTTGAGCGTGACCGTCGACGACGATAGCCCGACACTGGGCACCGCCAGCAGCGCTCTCTCGGTGACCGGGATCGGCACGCCGGTGACCGGCATCCTCGATTTCCACGCGGGAGCTGACGGCGCAGGCCATGCCAGCCTTGCAGGTAACAATGCGCCGGAAAACCTCGTCTCGGGCGGCCAGGCGGTGCACTACTGGGTGAGCGACGACGGCGCGACCCTGATCGCCTATACCGGCAATGGCCTTAACGCTGACGGTACGCCCAAGGACGGCGCCACCCTGGTCTTCAAGCTCGAAATCGCGAAGAATGAGCAGGGCTATACTTTCACGGAGTACAAGGCCTTCGGTACGAGCACGACCACCACGACGACGACGGCCGAAACCCTCACCGATCTGGACCACGCCAATAAGAAGGCGGAGTCGGTCAATATCACGACGGACAATGGTACCATCGTGGCGGTGGTGAGTGGCGGCCACGTGGATAGCAAGGGTCATGTGGCAAGCCAGTTGGTGAATAGCTCGAACCAAGGCTTTGGGCTGGAAAGCAATAATATTGGGGCCGGAGATTACCTGGAATTCAACTTCCACCAGACAGTCGATAGTCAGCCAGATCCGACGAGCGTGACGTTCAGCTTCTTTAAAGATGCGACGGTTCAATATGTCGTGCACTATTCCGACGGTACCACCGCTAGCGGTAGTGCAACCGTTATCGCGGCCAATGGCTTGACCATTACCGCTCCCGGTCACGCCACGATTCTGGATGTCGAATTCTCCAACATCGACGACAAGACCAAGATCGACCTCTCCAGCGTCACCATAGGCACGACGACGACCACGACCACGACCTCGTCCACCACGGACCTGAGCTTCACCGCCAACCTGACCGATGGCGACGGCGATGCCGTTACCGCCACCATCAACGTGCATGCCGTCTCGAACAGCGCACCGACGATCACGGTGACGCCGACGGGCGGCGTGGCCGGTGACCACAATTCCGTCGACGAAGCCGCGCTTTCGGCCGGCTCGCACCATGCCGGATCCGGCAATGGCGCCACGAGCGGGACGATCCAACTGTTTGACGCGGACGGTACTGGAGACATCAAGTCGGTGACGATCGGTACCGACACTTTTGATGTAACTGCTCTCGTAGGGGCCACCGGCAAGTCGATCGAGGGTGCCCACGGTACGCTGAAAATCTATGGCTACAACTCCAACAATGGCAGACTGACTTACTCCTACACCCTCACCTCGGCGGTGACGGGCACCACGGCCAATGACGGCACCAACACCGTGACAGGTGGCGACAGCTTCACCGTAAGCGTCACGGACAAGAGCGGCGCGACCTCGGCGACCGGCGCGATCACCATCGACATCAAGGACGACGTTCCGACGGCGAATGCGGATAGCTCCACACAGTCGGTCGAGAATGCAGTCGTGGTCGTTAACGTGTTTGGGAACGATGTTGCCGGCGCCGACGGGGTTGACCTGTCTACGACGAGCGGCAAGGTGAGCCTTGTCGCGGGCAGCGTGCTGTTGGGGACGACGGTCGTCGCTGACTCGCATGTGGTGTATCTCGGCAATGGGCAGTTCCAGTACACGCCAGCGGCCGGCGAGGAAGGAACGGTGACGTTCCGGTATCAGATCGTTGACGGCGACGGAGATCCGTCGACGGCCACGGTGACGATCACACTGCAGGCGGACTCCACGCCGATCATCTCGATCCACGAGGGCTCCGAAACGAGCGTGGACGAGGCTGGTCTTGCTGGCGGCTCGACCGCGACGACTGACGACCCGACGAACACCCAGGACGCAAGCGAGACCGCGACGGGATCGTTCAAGATCGAGACGGGCGAGGACACCGTTGGTCATGTGTACGTCACGGACAAGGATAATCACCAGATCGACGTGACCAATGCCGGAACGGCAGGCATCGTGGTACACGGCCAGTACGGTGACCTGACGGTGACACATAGCGGCGGAGCTTACAGCTACTCGTACACGCTTGCGGACAAGACTTCTGGCGATACGGCGCATGAGAGCTTCGCGGTGCAGGTCGTGGATTCCGATGGCGATCCGCAATCGACGACGCTCACCATCAACATCGTCGACGACGTGCCGACGGCGAATTCGGACGCGAAGGCCGTCACGGCGAACGACACGCTGGCGGTGAATGCGGTCGATGGAGTGCTTCATAACGACATCGCCGGCGCGGACGGTTTTGCCTCCGGCGGCGCCGTTGTCGGCGTTGAAGCCGGCGCGACGGCCGGCGGCGAGGCTTCGGGCACCGTTGGTCAAACCGTGCAGGGCGCCTATGGCACACTGACGCTGAACGCGGATGGTAGCTACAGCTACGTGGCCGACGAGGACGCGGCGAAGAACCTGATCAAGGGCGCCACGGAGACGGATACGTTCACCTACACTATCAAGGATGGCGACGGCGACTTGGCGCACACCACGCTGACCTTCACGGTCACCGGCGCCAACCACCTGCCGACGGTCTCGGTGACGCCGGCGGGCGGTGGTCACAATCTCGTCGACGAGGCTGGAATTGCCGCGACCGGCACGCAGTCGGCCGGTTCGGCCGCTGGTGACGGCAGCAATGTCACCACCGGCACGATCACGCTGACCGATGCGGACGGCATTGCCGATCTCGGCCACGTGACAGTCACGTATACGGTTGGTGGCACTTCTAACAGCGTCGAGGTAGCCATCACAGATCTGGCAGATACGGAGATCGAGACTGATCTGGGTGTTCTGTCGTTCACTGGCTACGACAACGGTGTGGTGAACTATTCCTACACGCTCACGCATGCCGCGGCGGATGTTGCGAACAGCGCCGAGAGTGACACCTTCACGTTGACCGCCACGGATGCCGGTGGCGAGACCTCAACGGCCGCGTCGCTCGTCATCGACATCAACGACGACGTGCCGACGGCCCATGACGGCACCAACAGCGTCGTCGAAGGTGCAACGATCGCCAACGGCAATGTCTTCACCGATGGTATCGACGCGGATGTGTTTGGCGCCGACGGCAAGGCCACTGGCGGCGGCGTGGTTGGCGTTGCCACTGGCAGCGACACAGGCACGGCGCTCAGCACGGGCGTCGATCAGGAGATCGAAGGCAACTACGGCAAGCTGACGCTACACGCGAACGGCACCTACACCTACACGGCGAACCCTGACAGCTATGTCAGCGGCGCGGTGGATCACTTCGTCTACACGATCAAGGACGGCGACGGTGACACCTCGACGGCGAAGCTTGACATCACGGTCACGAATGACCCCATCGCGGCACAGCCGGGTTCGGTGACGGTCAATGAGTCCGCGCTTGCGTCGGGCACGGATTCCGCCCACCCGACAAACGTGTCGGCTTCCGGCCAGCTTTCGGCAACGGGCGCGGCAAACAGCACGCTAACATATGCGCTGGAGGGAACCGGACAGGGCGTACATGGTTCTATCCAGATCAATGCGAACGGCAGCTACACCTATACGTTGACGTCGGCCGCTACCGACACAACACACACACAGGGCGCCAACACCGAGAACGGGATCGATACCTTCACCTATAAGGTGACGGACGGCTACGGTAATACGTCCACCAACACGATTACCATCAATGCCATCGATGACGCGCCGTTGGCTCCGAACGCCATCAGCGTGACGGTCAATGCTGGTTCCACCCAGTCGGCGCAGGCGGTCAACGCCGCCTTCGTGCTTGATGTTTCCAGGAGCATCAGCAACGCCGACTACATCAAGGAACTTCAGGCGGTGGAAGCCGCCGCCGAGAAGCTGTTCACGAGCAGCGGCACGGCGATCACGGTGATCGCCTTCGCGGACAGCGCCAAGACCTTGGGGACGTACGCTGACTATAGCACCCTTAAAGCGGCCATTGACAGCCTGATCTCAACCGCTAACGCAGCGGGCAACACAGTGCAGAGCGCTCGCGCTGGCATCAACACGACCGGCACCGATTACACGGACGCTCTCAACGAGGTCAGAAATAGCTTCAACCCTGTTAGCGGGTCCAACAAGCAGGTCTTCTTCATCAGCGACGGCGACCCGAACCAAAACACTCAAAACGGTCTGCCCACCACAAACGACGCGTATAATCAGTGGAAAAGCTACGTCACTAGCAAGGGCATCAACGTTACGGCAATCGGCATCGGCGGCGACGTCTCCACCAATACGCTGGGGCAGGTGGATGTCGACTCACACGGGGGATCCACCGCCGTGGTGTCTCTCACCAACTTCGCCGCTCTCGTCGATGCGCTGGTCGCTCTGGTGCCGGTGGCCGCCAGCACGAACGGCAGCATCCTCACCGGCATTTCGGGCGAAGTGCTCGGCAGCTTCGGCGCCGATGGCGGCCATGTGCAGTCGATCAGGATCGATGGCAAGACCTATACCTACGACGCGTTGGCTGCGAATTCCGCGACGCTCGCAAATGGAGGGGCGACCAGTTCGCACTATGTGACGATCCAGACCGCCAATGGCGGCAAGCTGACCTTCTATTTCGTCGCGGACACGGCCAGCGGCCACGGCGCGGGCGACTACAGCTACACGGCGCCCGCCACTGTGACGCAGGACAAGAGCGAAGTAATCAGCTTCACCCTCGTCGATAACGATGGCGATACCGCCGGCAACACACTGACCATCAATGTGCACGACACCACGCCGCCGGCAGCGCCGGTGATCCTCAGTGTTGTCGACAACGTGCCTTCGGGCAGCGTGACTATTGCCACCGGCGGTCAGACCAACGACAACACACCGACGATTTCGGGTACGGCCGAAGCCGGGGCAACCGTTCACATCTATGCGAACGGCAGCAGCACTGAAATCGGACACACCACCGCCGATGCGACCACCGGTGCGTGGACATTTACGCCGACGGCGCTCGCCGACGCCACCTATACGTTCACGGCGAAGGCAACCGACGCCGCCGGCAACACCGGCGCCGCCTCGGGCGTCTATACGGTGACGGTGGATGCGACGGCGCCGACGGTGGTGATCACCGACAATGTTGTCGGTGAAGCGAACGGGAACGTGACGTACACCTTCCAGTTCAGCGAGACGGTGACGAACTTCACGGCATCGGACATCACGGTAACGAATGGCACGAAGGGCACGTTCACCGCCGTCGACGGCGATACCTACACGCTGGTGGTGACGCCGACGGCGGGCGCGGAAGGCAACATCACGGTCAGTGTTGGTGCTGGCGCCGCAATCGATGCCGCCAACAACAACAGCGTCGCAGCCTCGGATTCGAGCCAGGCGTTCGACACCAAGGCGCCGACGGTGAACATCACGCAAAATCATAGTAACGGATCGGGCACCTTCACCTTCACCTTCAGCGAGGCAGTATCAGGGTTTGTGTCTTCGGACATCACGGCTAGCAATGTTACGATTAAGTCGTCCAGCTTCACGCACGTTGGCGTAAACGCTTCCGGTCAGGACGTTTATACCGTGGACTTTACCTACAACACCGGCAACAATAGCTCGAAGTCTGTGTCGGTATCTGGCAGCAACTATACGGATCTGGCCGGAAACGCTGGAACGAACGGCTCTTCGATGACTTTCAAGCCCGCCGGCACCTCCGGCGAGGAGATCAACCTCGCACTCTCTGCTCCGGCGGATCACGCCGGCGCAATCTCGCTCACCGTCGCGGGTCTTCCCGCCGGCTGGAGCTTGAACGAAGGCACGCACAACGCCGATGGCACCTGGTCGGTGGTGACGAACGATCCGTCGTCGCTGACGGTCACGTCGCCCGATGGCTACACTGGCGCTCTGGTTCTCCAGGTCACTCAGACCTGGACCAACGCGGACGGCTCGACGGGGACGGCCTATATCGCCGACAACGTCGAGGCCTATGCCAAGGGCTCGCCGATCTTCGCCTGGTCGGGCGACGATACGCTCACCGCGTCGAGCGGCGACGACACGCTGGTCTTTGCCAACAAGATCGGCACCGACGTCGTCCACAGCTTCGATACGGCGCGTGACAAGATCGACCTGATCGGCTTTGCCGGCTTCTCGAGCTTCGCGGACGTTCTGGCCCACCTGTCGACCGACGCGTCGGGCAATGCCGTCATCACGCTCGGCGATGGCCAGACGATCACGCTGGCCGGCGTCAGCGCGGCGTCTCTCTCCGCGGAAGACTTCCTGTTCAACGAGACGCCGGTGACGCACAATACCGGTGACATGGTGCTCGCTGACGGCTCGCTGATGCCGTTCAGCGGCACGCTCGACAACACGGGAAGCATCCATATCGCCTCGACCGGCAGCGAGACGAATTTCGAAATCGTGCAGCACGGCCTGACACTGACCGGCGGCGGCACGGTCACGCTGTCCGACAATGCGGCGAACGTCATCTTCGGTAGTGCCGACAGTGTCACGCTGACCAATGTCGACAACACGATCTCCGGCGCCGGCCAGCTCGGTGAGGGCCATCTGACCTTGGTCAATAAAGGCACGATCATTGCCGACGGCAGTAACGCACTGGTCATCGACACCGGTGACCACGCGGTGGTCAACACCGGTACGCTGGAGGCAACCGGTACCGGAGGCCTCGACGTGCACAGCGACATCGTCAATGACGGCCTGCTGTGGGCGAATGGCGGCAACCTCGATCTCGAGGGCAATGTCAGCGGCAACGGCACAGTGCACCTGTCGGGTCACGCCGGTCTCGAAATCGGCGGCGCGTTCAGCCAGGCGATCATCCTGGATACAGACGCCCAGTCCGCCATCACCATCGACCATGCGGCGTCGTTCACTGGCACGATCGCTGGCCTCGACGGCAATGACACGCTGCATTTCGGCGACATCTCGGCCGCGACCGCCAGCTTCTCCTATGCCGAAAACGCGGCGGGAACTGGCGGCCTGCTGACCGTCACCGACGGTACGCATACCGCCACCATCGGGCTCAACGGCGACTATTCCGCCGGCGACTTCTCGATCGGAAGCGACGGCGGTCTCGCCGAGATCGATTTCAGCGGGATTGGTCATCTATACGGCAGCGACACGCTGACCAGCGGCGGCGGTTACACGATGACCGGCGGGGCAGGGGCTGACACCTTCGTCCTCGACACCGACGCCTTGAAGGACGTGTCAATGGCCGACGTCATCACCGACTACAAGGCAAGCGAAGGCGACACGCTCGACGTCTCGAAGCTCCTCGACAGCCTGCTCGGCCACGAGGCGAGCGAGGCGGAAGCACTCGCCAGCGTCAAGACGACGGTGTCAGGCGCGGATACCGTGGTCAGCGTCAATGCCAATGGCGGCTGGCACGACGTGGCGGTTCTCCAGAACACCACGGAAGCGGTCAAGATCCTCTTCGACGACAAGCATGACACGACGACGGCGCCGCACGTCGGCTGATGTTCGGACAAACCGACAAAAGGAAAAGGCGCCCTTCGGCGCCTTTTTCATTTTCGGGATTCGGCTGGGTCAGGCGGCCGGCAGCCGCGACAGCGGAATGGCGTCCTCGCGCTCGCCGCCGCGCTCCATGGCCATTTCGTCTGCCAACTGGCGGATATGCGTGAAGTCGGTCGGTCCCTCGAAAACGGCGCCGCCGAGCCGGATGCCGATCGTCATCGGCGATCCCTCGGCCGAGAACGAGGCTTCCGCGACGCGCCGGCGGATGCGGGTGCCGACGTCCTGAGCGTTTTCGATGGTCGCGCCCGGGAGGAAGACGCCCAGCTCGTTGGTGGCGAGGCGCGCAACCAGATCGCCCTTTCGCACCGACGACTGAATGATCGCGGCGAGCGACTGCATGACCGTGTCTGCCCATTGCGGGCCGTAGCGCCGACTGATGTCGTCGAGCGTATCGATGACAACGGCGATCATCACGCCCCCGGCGTCGGTGGCGATTCGCTTGCGCCGGTCGATGTAGTGTTCGACGGCCGCGGCAAAGGCTGTACCGTTCAGCGTCTTGGTTACGGCATCGTGGCGCGCAGTATAGTTAATCGTTTCTTGTAGTTTTTTGAGGTCGCCAACTTTGAGCTGCAAGATCAATAGCAGCGGAAATGCAACAAGAAGCGAAATTAAACCTGCGCCGACAAATCCCACCAAAAATGGTCGATCCGGTACGAGAAGGTTTAAGATAAGTAAAACGCCGACGGATCCAGCCACGTAGCAGACAGCACCGAGGGTTGCGATCCGAAGAGCTGAAACGATTGTGGCGGAAGAGTAACGCTGGCTAAAATTCATCGCGGGTCATGTCCGTTTGAAAGTAATGCCAGATAAACAGGTTCGGGCAAAGCCCCCGTTAAAAAATCCTGTAAAATTCTCGCTTTAGGCAGTTGTCCACTGGGATTAACTGTCTTGGCAGGAATGTCTGAAGCTGCGATTGGAATGTGGAAAGATTGGTGTTACTTCTTTGCCAAAGAAAATCTTTGGTATACGGGTACGCCGAGTGAATCTTTGATGTTGAGGGGCATCGAACTTGTTTAAGAGCAAAAGAATTTTTGCAGCATTGTCTGCGACGGTTGCTTTGAGTTTTTCGTTTTATGCTGATGCAAATGCAATGTCTCTGCAGCAGGCCATCGAAAAGACGATGAAAACGAATCCGCAGATCTTGCAGGCTGCGAAGGATAGAGAAGCTATCGAGTTTGAACTACGCCAAGCGCGCGGTTTATACTTGCCATCCGTAGATTTGGAGAGCGGGATCGGGCGCCGTCGCTTGTCGAATGAAAGCTCCGGCTCGCTAAGAGATGATCATGACTATCTGTCGCCGGGCGATGTTGGTCTGACGATCTCGCAGACACTTTACGATGGCGGCAGCCGCCGCGCCCAGGTCGAACAGCAGGCTTCGCGCGTCGATGGTGCGTCCTTTCGAGTTCTCGAACGGTCTGAGTCGCTCGCCCTCGAAGTGACGCAGGACTATCTGGAATACATGCTCCAGAACCAGATCGTTGCTGCCGCCAAGCAGAACGTTGCGTTCCATACGCAGATGGTCGGCGACATCGACGAGAGCATCAAGGGCGGCGCGCTCACGGACGCTGACCGCCTTCAGGGCAGCGAACGTCTGCAGGCCGCCAAGGCCCGGCTGCGCGAAGCGCTCGAAGAGCTTGAGCAGACGAAAATCCGCTTCCTTCAGGTCGTCGGCGAGCCGATCACCAATGCGCAGACGCCGCCGTCCGTTGGCAAGTACGTCCCGAAGACGCTGAACGACGCAGTCTTCGTCGCCGCCAAGAACAGCCCGCGCATCTATTCGGCCAATGCCGACGTCGATGCTGCCGATGCCGGCGTTCGTGGTGCGCGCGCCAACTACCTGCCGAAGGTCAATCTCGAAGGCTCGGCCCGCGTCGGCAACGACATCGATGGCGACGAAGGCAACACCAACGACTATCAGGTCCGCGTCGTTGCCCGCTGGAACCTCTATCGCGGCGGCATCGACGTTGCGCGCGAACAGGAGCAGATCCGTCGTGCCGGCGAGCAGCGCTACAATCTCGCCCAGGTTCAGCGCGAGGTCTCGGAGTCGGTGCGTTCCGCCTGGAACGAGCGCGTCAGCCGCGGCGAGCTGTCCGGCATCCTCAACAAGCAGGCCTCGATCAACAACCAGCTCGTCGGTTCCTACCGCGAGCAGTTCAAGGTTGGCCAGCGCTCGCTGCTCGATGTGCTCGATGCGCAGAACACGAAGTTCAACACTCAGGTTCTCGCTGATACCGCGCGCGTTGCGTCGCAGTTTGCCGAGTACAAGATCCTGGCGGCGTCGGGCAATCTGCTTCAGACGATGAAGCTGAAGCCGGTCGATCAGTCCAAACCTTATGCGCGGGAAGAGTTTGTTGTCCCCGCGGGCGTCGCGAATCCTGGATATGTCGAGCTTGATTCACATCAGAAGGCCGGTATGCCCCTGGACCTTCTAGCGCCAATTCGACAGCAATAGTCGACGTGGCCATGGAACAATGCTGAACGTAGCGCTCGGGACCTCCAGCAGCACACCGCTGCAGACATTCAAAGCCGCATTCAAATCCGTGGCTGCGTTCTATGGCCGACCAAGCTCCGACACGGTCCTCTTCTCCGGTCTTCCGGATGAGGTGACCGAGTCGCTTGAGATCGACGATGTCGAGCGCATGGCCGAGCGCATCGGCCTGCAGGTGATCAAGCACCAGGAGCGCGAGTGCCGCCAGAGCAATTTCGATTGCCCGGCGATCGTCGCGTTTGCCGACGGCAGCGTGTTGCCGCTGCTCGAGGTCGCCGAGGACGGCTCCTATGTCACTGATATCGTTCCGATTGCCGGCAACGCGATCCGTCTGACGCGGGAAGAATTCCTGGCGCTGAAGCCGCAACTGGCCTTTGCCTTTACGCTTTACTATCAGAACGCCTCGGAAGAGGCGCTGGTCGGCAATGCCGTCGAGATCGAGAAGCGGCACTGGCTGGCAACGACGCTTGCGCCTTACTGGCGCACCTATGTCCGCGTCATGGTCGCGGCACTCTTCATCAACCTGATCGCGCTCGGCTCGCCGCTGTTCACGATGAACGTCTATGACCGGGTGCTGCCGAACAAGGCGATCCCGACGCTCTGGGTTCTGGCCGCGGGTATCTCGCTTGCCTATGTCTTCGATTTCCTGCTGAAGACCGCTCGCTCGTCGCTGATCGACTATGCCGGACGCAAGGCGGATCTGCGCCTGTCGCAGCTGCTGTTCGACAAGGTGCTGAATTCGACGCTCGCCTCGCGGCCGATGTCGACGGGCGAATATGCCAACCGCGTGACGCAGTATGAATTCGTTCGCGAGTTCTTCACGTCGAACACGATCGGCGTCCTGATCGACAGCCTGTTCGTCTTCATCTTCCTCGGCGTCATTTATCTGATTTCCGGCTGGCTCGTCGTGATCCCGGCGGTCGCCTTCGTCCTGTCGGTCGCGATCGGCTTGTGGGCGCAGGCCGCGATTGGCAAGCGCATGGCGACGGCCGCCAACGAGGCGTCGCGTCGCCAGTCTCTGCTGGTGGAAACGATCTCGACGATCGAAACGCTGAAGAGCCTGCGCGCCGAAGCCACTATGCTGCGCCGCTGGCAGGAACTGACAAAGTATTCGAGCCGCACCAGCGAGGATATCAAGCACATCTCGACGAACGCCATCAACATGACGATGTTCATCCAGCAGATGGTGAGCGTCCTGATCGTGATTGCCGGCACCTACGAGTTCTCCGAAGGCCGCATTGCCATGGGCGCGATCGTCGCGACGGTCATGCTGGCAAGCCGCGCCGGCGCGCCGCTCGGCCAGATCGCCATGACGCTGGCGCGGTTCCGTCAGGCGACCATGTCGCTTCGCATTCTCGACAAGATCATGGAGCAGCCCGACGACCGTCCGTCCACGGTCGGCTTCGTCAATCGCGAGATCACCCGCGGCGCTTTCAGCTTCCAGGATGTGTCTTTCCAGTATCCGGGATCGGACTATCCCGTCATCAACAAGCTGTCCTTTACCGTGAAGCCCGGCGAGCGCGTCGGCATCATCGGCCGCATCGGCTCGGGCAAGACGACGCTCGGCCGCTTGCTCGACGGACTCTTTTGCCCTTCGGGTGGTCGCGTGCTGATCGATGGCGTCGATATCCGCCAGTACCACATGGCCGAGGTTCGCTCGGCGGTCGCCGTGGCCGGCCAGTCGTCCGATCTCTTCTCGGGAACGGTGAAGGAAAACCTGCTGATCGGACGCGCCGATGCGACCGACGAGGAGCTGCTCGAGGTCGCCCGCATGACCGGTGTCGACGAGTTCGTCGGCAATCATCCTCGCGGCTTCGACATGCCCGTCGGCGAACGCGGCACCAACCTGTCGAGCGGCCAGAAGCAGGCGCTGACGATTGCGCGCCTGTTGCTGACGAAACCGAAGATCGTGTTTCTCGACGAGCCATCGGGTGCCATGGATCTGGCGACCGAGCGCAATCTGATTGCGCGCCTGTCGAAGGCCATCAGCCGTGACACCACCCTTTTGATCGCCACGCATCGCTACAGCATGCTTGAGCTCGTCGACCGCCTGATCGTCATCGACAAGGGCCGCATCATCGCCGACGGTCCGAAGGGTGCGGTCATCGAGGCCATGCAGCGTAAACCAGCAGGGGCGCAGTCATGAGCCTCAGCAATCGTCACGACAATCCTCCGCTTCTCGCCCGCGGCATTCTGGCATTGGTGGCGCTCGTCATTGCGAGCTTCGTCGCCTGGGCGGCTATTGCCGACATCAACGAGATCGCCCGCGGCGAGGGCAAGGTCATTCCGGTCTCGAAGACGCAGATCATCCAGTCGTCGGAGCCCGGGGTCGTCCAGCAGATCGCCGTCGTCCTCGGTCAGGTCGTCCGCAAAGGTCAGCTACTCGTCCAGCTCGACAATACAACGACGACCTCCACCCTTGGCGAATCCGTTGCCAAGGCGCGTGCGCTCGGTGCCAAGGTTGCGCGCCTGAAGCTCGAGGAAGCTGGTCAATACGATACGCCGTTCATTTGCCCGGAAGAGATCCTGGCCGTCGCGAAGGATGTGTGCGCAAACGAGGAGCAGCTTTTCGCTGCCGATCGCGCCAGCTACCAGAACAAGCTTGGCGTCTTGCAGGAGCGCGTGCGCCAGCGCGAGAACGAGCTCAGCGAAGCCCACGCCAACATCGATCGCCTGCAGCAGAATATCGAAGGTGCCCAGCGCCAGTACGACCTAATTTTCCCGCTGGCACAGAAGAAGCTGGTGGCGCAGACGGAAGTGCTGAAGACCGAGCGGGATCTCACCGACCAGAAGGGCCAGCTCAAGGTTTACCAGGAAAGCATCGACCGCCTGCAGGCTGCCGTGCAGGAAGCCAAGCTGCAGCTCGGCGATCTTGCCCTCGAACTGCGTCAGCAGGCGCTGACGGACAAGGCGCAGGCGCTGGCCGAGCTTTCGGTCGTCGATGAAACCATCCGCGGCGCGTCCGACCGCGTCAAGCGCACCGACATCCGCTCGCCTGTCGACGGCATCGTCAACACGCTTGAGGTCAACACCATCGGCGCCTATGTCGATCCGGGCCGTGTCATCGCCGGCATCGTTCCGACCGCTGACACGCTGCTGGTCGAAGCCAAGATCTCGCCGCGCGATGTCGCCTTCGTGCGCCGCGGCCAGCCTGCCGTCGTCAAGGTCACCGCCTACGACTTCTCGATCTTCGGCGGCCTTGAGGGAGTCGTCGAGAATATCTCCGCAGACAGTCTCGTGGAGAAGGAAAAAGGCGAGACCTACTATCTGGTACAGGTCAAGACCGACAAGTCCGCGCTGGAGCGCAACGGCAAGTCCTATCCGATCATCCCCGGCATGGTTGCCTCGGTCGAGATCATGACCGGCAACAAGACCGTGCTGAGCTACCTGATGAAGCCGATCAACAAGGCGCGCAGCGAAGCGCTGACGGAGCGATAGGATGCTGATCGTCAAGCCAGGCAGCAACGCACTCACCGAACTCGAGCCGATCGAGGAGCCTTTGCCGGCCATCGGCGCCGAGGAGATCGAGCCGCGCTTCCGTGCGGTCGTCGGTCGAGGCGGCGAGCGCCGCGGTATCCGCCTCGAGCGGATCTACTGGGATGGCCTCGGGCGCATGTCGTCGGCCGGCAAGATGAGCACGGCCGACCTCGTGCACTATACGGCCTCGCAGATGCCGGAGTCCGGCAACCTGGCCTCGCTGCTGCGTGTGCTCAGCTTCAAGTGGGCGCTGCGCAGGCTGGATACCGTCGAGGACGCCTCGTCCATGGCAAACGTCAATGCCATCATCCAAGCGTCGCCGTCGCCGACGATCCTGTTGACACAGGAAAAAAAGATCCAGCTCTTCAACGATCCCTTCCTGACCATGCTGCGCCAGCGTCTTCCGCTTGGTGATGCGGCGCAGTTGACGAAGAGCTTGCGCTTCTCGATCGACACGCAGATCGATGAGGCGATCGCCACGCTCTATCGCAACAGGGGCAAGACGCTGAACACCGGCTTCACCATAGCCGTCGGCTCGGCCTCGATGAAGGGCCAGATCAATCTGGCGTTGGCGCCAACGCATGAGAAGCCGATGCTGATCGGCTATGTCTCTCGTTACTGACCAGAAAATCCAAGACTTGAAAAAAGCGGCGAGATTCAGCCGCTTTTTCTGCATCTTGCCGGCGATTTTCAGAACGTCGTGCCTTCGCCTGGAGCGACCTTTTCGAGTGGCAATGCCGAGGCAACCTGCTTGGCGCCGGTGCGTGTTCCGTGCAGGTAGCCCTTGCCGTCCGCGATCGAGTAGAGCGGCACATAGTCGGGCAGCTTGGTATCCGGCAGAACCTCGTCACGCATGTTGTCGAGAATGAAGCGGTTGCCGTTCACCGCAACGGAAAGCACCGCGTGGTAGAAAAGGCGCTTCTGATCGAACAGGACAATGACGGACATGTCATTGAGCTCGACGCCTTCGGCGTGCAGCGCGGCCATCTTCAGGATCGCGAAGTCCTCGCAATCGCCCTGCTGGCGCGAGAGCGTTTCGGCGGGCGTCGCCCAGTAGTCGGCCACCTTGTAGGTGTCGATGTCGCGGCTGTAGCGGATCGTGTGATTGATCGTGATGTTGACAGCGTTCAGCTTGTCGCGGATCGAGGACTGCGACGTCTTGTTGAAGGCAACTTTGATCGCGGTCGCGGCCTCCGAGCACTTGCCTGCGCTGCAGTCAATTGCGGTTCCATCCGTCATTTCCGACAGGGACGGTTCGAGCTTCTTCAGGGCAGCCAGTCGTTTGTAAGGAATGGCAACCGTCCCGAAAGCGGCGCCACCTGCCGGCGCGGCGATCGCCGGACCCGCAACCGGTTGGGCTGGAGCGACGCTCTCGTTCACCCAGCCGGCCGGCTCGGGCTGTAGCGAGCGCGTCAGCGCGGCAACGTCGATGGTGCCGATGCTTTTCGTCGCAAGGCTGAGGAGGTTGGCGACGCCGCCGAGCGTCAGGGCGCGGGCCGTTTCAGCCGCCAGGTTAACGGAGTAGATCCCGCCTGACATTTGCGAAGACGGCAATACGGATGCCGCCGAAATATTCGGTGCAAATGCGGCTGAAAATGCAGACAAAGTAAAAGCAGCGATGTTGCTTGTTTTTATACTGCGCTTCATGGATCGCGGTCTCTCGTTGGCTGCGAGAACCGTATAAAAAATCTATAAAAAACAGGTATTTAAGCATAGATAAGGTTGGGATAAATTATCTGTTCAAAAGAACATAAAAGTTTAGTGTGCCCGTCAACCAAGTTTGGGCGAAGGGTTTGCTTTCCGGTGTTGCCTGTGCAGATATGAAATCCTGTCAAACGGCCGGAAAAGGCCGCGATTGCGAGTAGTGGGGGAACAGGTGACAGTGCAGTCAATCGAGCCGGTGCAAGGCTCGCATGGTTTACGCTCGACACGGCAAGTGTCGCCTTCGGAAGGCGCCGGTCCCCTCAAACTCATCAAATTCGTTCTCGCAATGTCGATCGTCGCCGTCTTCGGTGCGCTCGCGGGCTGCCAGTCCGACGTCGATGGCATCGCCAAGAATGTGAAGACCAACGACATCAAGGCACCTTCGAGCGAAGTCGAGGAAAGCTTCGGAGAAACGGGAGCGGAGATCACGCTGCTGCTGCCCAAGGGCGCGACCGGCATCTATGAGGGTGCTGCGCGTGACGTGCGCGACGGTGCCGGCCTCGGCGTCGGCGAACTCGGCGGCAACCAGGTCTTCGTGAAGGTTGTCGATGTGGCCTCCGGCGCTCCAGCCGCCGCGACCGCGGTCGGCGAGGCGAGGGCGCGCGGTTCCGTTCTCCTCGTGAGCTACGCATTGCCTGCCGTCACCTCGGCTATAGCTGCGGTGCCGGCTGACCAGCGGCCGGCTTTGCTCAATCTGGGCGCCCCTGTGCCGCCCACATCGGGCAATGTCTACAACTTCGTTTCCGATGAAATCGACAGCGCCATTGAAGGCGTGCAGGCAGCCGCCGCCAGCGGCCACAAGAAGGTGCTGGTTTTCGCCCAAAACGACTTTCCCGCTGCTGACGAGGCCCGGTTGGCAAGCGCCATCCACGCCGGCGGCGGCACGTATCTCGGCCTTGTCCGCTACGATCTGACGGACGCTGCCGCCGCTGATGCGGTCAAGAGGGCGGGCGCCAATCTGCAGAATGCCGATACCGTGCTCGTTCTCGGGAAAACGGTGATCACCACGACCATCGCCGGCGCCGTGAAGGCCAGCGGCAAGACGAACGTCACCTTCGTCGGCACAAGCGCCTGGCCGCCGCAAACGTATACGGATCCCTCGGTGGCAGGCACAGTGATTGCCATGGTCGAGCCCGAAGGCGCGACGATGATCGCCGAGCGCTACCAGCGGCACTACAAGCGCGCACTCTCCACCGACGCGGCTTACAGCTACGATGCTGTTGCCGTTGCCTCGGGCATTGTCCGGACAAAGGGACCGGAGGGAATGAACGCACAGAACCTGACCAGCAAGGTCGGCTTCCGCGGCGTGACCGGTCTCTTCCGGATGACGCCGGCGGGTACCGTGGAGCGCAAGATGAGCCTTTATTCCCTTAACGGCGGCAAGCTCAGCCTGCTCGGCGCCACGCCGGCCTCGTTCTGATAACCCACACACTTGGACATCGGACCGTATGGGTCCGCCTTCACCAAGCGCCGTGCTAGGCGCTTAGAGACCCGGCCGGCAGGTGCTTCGCCCGGCAAACGGAAGGGTAGTTGCCGCGCCGCCATTGTCTCCTGCTAATCAGGAGTCAGGGCACGAATTCACGTCAAACGGCCAGGCAGCATTCCTTTTGCTCTCACTTGGCGGCCTTGTCGGTGCCAAGTAGGTAGCCTCCGTCCCAGTGATAGATCTGCTTGTCGTCGACCGTGACCTTGACGACCGCCTGGAATCCGGCGAGCGTCCCGCTGCCGGCATGAAACGCACAGGTTCCCTGCATCGGGCTGGCGGTGTCGTAGGTGACGCAGTACCCCACCGCCGTATCTCCGTTTCCTACGGCAATAACCGTCGTGCTACTGCCGAAAAGGGGACTGCCGGTCACCGGCCCATAGTACAAGATCTTGGTGCCCGCCGGGATCGCCGCGAGGTT
>Ga0102591_1002553_pt1 | contig 19179 bp, 16 predicted proteins | sample AraplaCol_mCL_r2_2_FD_76860 | JGI IMG/M metagenome (GOLD analysis project Ga0102591, IMG submission 76860) | Arabidopsis root microbial communities from North Carolina, USA - plate scrape MF_Col_mCL_r2 (SPADES assembly) (version 2) | ecosystem: Host-associated > Plants > Roots > Endosphere... | reverse complement strand
CGGCGGGCTGCCGCAGCGCGCGCGAGGCGGTGCAGCTCGCCCACATGGCGCGCGAGCTCTACGGCACGGCGTGGATCAAGCTGGAGGTGATCGGCGACGAGCACACGCTGCAGCCCGATCCCTTCGAACTCGTCGCCGCCGCGACCGAGCTGACGCGCGAGGGCTTCATCGTCTTCCCGTACTGCACCGAGGACCTGATCCTGGGCCGCCGGCTGCTCGACGCCGGCTGCCCGCTGCTGATGCCCTGGGGCGCGCCGATCGGCTCCGGCCAGGGTCTGCTGAACCTGCACGGCCTGTGCACGCTGCGCGAGCGCCTGCCCGGCACGGTGCTGGTCATCGACGCCGGACTGGGCGCGCCGTCACAGGCGGCGCGGGCGATGGAGCTGGGGTTCGACGCCGTGCTGCTGAACAGCGCGGTCGCGCAGGCCGGCGACCCCGTCGCAATGGCGGGCGCGTTCCGCGACGCGGTGGGCGCAGGACGGCGAGCCTTCCGCGCCGACCTGATGGCGCCGCAGTCGTTCGCCGTCCCGAGCACGCCGGTCAGCGGTCACGCCTTTCTGCTGGGGGACGCATGAGCGAGCGGGAGAATCGCCGGGAATCGCCGGCGGCCAGCGCCCTGCCCTCGCCCCTGGTGCCGCATCCGAGTCTGCCCTCGCGGTGGGCGGAGGCGGTCGATCCGGATCTCTTGGCGCTGCGGCCCTGGACCGACGATCCTGAGCCGCCGGTGATCTGGAGCGTCGCGGGCACCGACAGCGGCGGCGGCGCGGGCCTGAGCGCCGACACGCGCGCGGCCGCGGCGATGGGCGTGCACCTGTGTCCCGTGGTGGCGGCGGTCACGGCGCAGCACTCGCGGGGCGTGAACGCGGTGTTCCCCTTGCCGGCGAACCAGGTGCGCGCGCAGCTCAGCGCGCTGCGCCAGGATCTGCCACCGCGCGTCGTGAAGACCGGACTGCTGGCGAGTGCGGCCACGGTCGATGCGCTGCTCGCGCAGCGTGGCGACGCCCTGCTGGTGATCGATCCGGTGCTGGGCGCGAGCGCCGGTGGCGCGGCGTTCTGCGACGACTCGCTGCTGAGCGCCTACCGGCATCAGCTGGTGCCGCAGGCCGCGCTGATCACGCCGAACCGGCGCGAGGCCGAACGGCTGCTCGGCCTGCCGGCCGGCCATTTGCCGGTGCCGGAACTCGCCGCGATGCTGCGCGGCCGGGGCGCGCAAGCCGTGGTGGTCACGGGCGGCGACGACGCGGCGCTGGCGGACGGCCTGTCGCTGGACTGGCTCGACAGCCCGCTGGCGACGGGCTGGATCGCACTGCCGCGGCTGTCCGGCCGCGACGGCGCGCCAGCGCATCACCACGGCAGCGGCTGCACTTTCGCGACCGCGGCGGCGGCCGCGATGGCGCGCGGCTTCGCGCTCCCGGACGCCGTGATCCTGGCGAAGATGTTGACGTGGTCGGCGCTGCGCGATGGACACGCGGCCGGCGCGGGGCCGGGACCGCTGCGCCCGGATCGCCGCTTCATCGAGGACCCGCGCGCGATGCCCGTGATGGGCTTCGACGACGAGACCGCGCCCGACCGCGCGACGCTGACGCGCTGGCGCGAGATGCTCTGGCCGTCGGCGCGGCGCGCGGCGCCCTTCCCGACGGGGCTGTACGCGATCACCGAGCGGCCCGAGCGCATCGCGGCGATCGCGGTCAGCGGCCAGTTCGAGCATCTGCAACTGCGGATCAAGCGCGGTCCGGGCGTCGACGAGGACGCACTGCGGGCCGCGATCCGCGCGGCGGTGCGGGACATGGCGGGGCGCTCGTCGACGCTGTGGATCAACGATCACTGGCGATTGGCGCTCGAGGAGGGCGCGCGGGCGCTGCATCTCGGGCAGGAGGACTGGGCGGCGCTGGACACCGCCGCCCGTGACGAGCTGCAGCAGCGGCGCGCGCGGCACGGTGTGCGGCTGGGCCTGTCGAGCCACAGCCTGTGGGAGCTGTGCCGGGCGCGGGGCGTGGCACCGGACTACATCGCCTGCGGCCCGCTGTGGTCCACGACGACGAAGGACATGCCGTGGCTGCCGCAAGGGCTGGCGCAACTGCGCTGGTGGTCACGGATGGCGGGCACGCCGGTGGTGGGCATCGGCGGCGTGCTCGAGGACCGGCAATGGCGCGCCGGCCTGGCCGCGGGCGCGTCCGCGATATGCCTGGTGCGCGCGGCGGAGGAGATGGTGGCGAACGGGCGCTTGCGCTGACGACGGTTGCACCGACTCGTGGCCACCGGCTCCGGCCTTTCGCCCTCCTTCTTCCCCCATTGGGAGGAGTCCGGATCCCCTCCTCGACCCCGCCTTCCGTGCGATTTACTGGCCTTGGCGCAGGCTTGAACATCAAGGCTCGTTCGATGCGCGCCGGGCAGCCGCCCGTCTCCGCTGCCTCCAGTGGTTGCCCGGCGTCGCAGCGAACGTACAACTTTGTTTTACATCCAAAGTCGCCAGCATGGGATCGGACCTCGTTCGTCAGCTGGAGGCTGAGGTCATGGAAGTGGTGTTGAAGAAAATGGGAAACAGTACCGCCTTGATCGTCCCGCCGCCCGTGTTGCGGGATCTGGGGCTCAGCGCCGGCCATACCCTGAGCCTTGAGACGACGGCGGATTGCCGCATCGTCCTGACCCCCAAGCCCAAGTACACGCTGGCGGAGATGATCGCCCAGTGTGATCCCGCGGCTCCCCCGCCCGCCGACCTCGTCGACTGGGACTCGATGAAGCCGGAAGGCGGTGAGGCATGGTGAAAAGGCCGCTGAGTCCTCAGCGGCTCCTTCCTTTGCCGGCTCCGCGCGAACCGGTGCGACCGTTCATTTCTCGTCGCAGCCGTTCGAGTAGGAGATAAAACGCCTCTTCTTGAGGTCGTGCTCCTGCGGCACGGGTCGGGCGTACAGCATGAGTACCTCCTCGATCTCGAACTCGGGGCCGGCATCAGCGCGCCAATCGAACAGCGTATTGCGCTCGCCCGGGCGCATGGGCTCGGCGCTGGCCTCGAAGAGGACCGGGCGCTGATGCTCGTCCCGAATCGCCAGGGAATTGCCGATCAAGGCCTCGGGCGCATTGAACAGGCCCTTCCCTTCGCCGCCCACCCTTGCGCCGAAGAAGCAGGCGTTCTTGCGCGACGTCACCAGCGTGCCCACGATGACGGCGCCATCGTGAGGCAGCGGTTGGGTCCACGACGCTCGCGGAACGAAGTGTTCAGACCGGTCTCCCAGATGAAAGCGCAGCTGCTGACCGAATTCGAGGCCGAAGAACTTCTTCTCCTTCACAGGCGGCAGCCCGACGGCGCTCGCGTTCTCGAACAGCCCATGCGCCCGCAACGTCAGCGTCCGGCCGGCCGGCACCTTGACGCGCGCGACGAAGGCGGGCTCGATCGCGGCCATCCACCCGACGGTCTTGTCTTCCCTCCAGTGGTCGGTGACCTTCAGCTTGGGGTGATGGGTGTCGATCTTGGGCATCTGGCACCAGTGGCCCGGCGTGCTGTAGCCGTCGTGCCCATGCATCCAGCGGTGATGCGCGCCACAGACGACCGGATGGATCTCCTCGGCCGGGGGCGGAACGGTGTCCCCTTCGGCGACCGGCGTGCAGGTCAGGCCGTCCGTCGAATGGCACATCAGGTCGCCGGCCGGCGTCTCCGCCAGCCAGTGCCTGGCGCCGAGCATCGAGTAATCGGTCCACTCCTCGGGACGGAGGAACTTCGTCGCATAGGCCGAGCGGCACCAATGGAGCTCGCCATAGTCGCTTTTGCCATCCTTGTTACGGTCGTAGAAGCCGTCGTTGTAGCCGTTGACGCCCCAAAGAGCCTTCATTTGGTCCGTGCCGCACACGAGCGGCTTCAGTGTCGATTCAGGGAAGGCCTCCGGGTCCGTCACTTCACCGCTCCAATAGCAGTCGGTGCCGTTCGGGCTGAGGCAACTCAGATCACGCCGCGGACCAAAGGGCGTCATGACCTCGGCCTCGAGCCGCACCCAGCCTCCCCACCATCTCCGCCACTCGGTCGGCTCCTTCTTCGCGGAAGCCTGCTCCGCCTCGGCGGGTGACGGCTGTACGGGGGGCGACGTCGCGACGGCGGCGCCGGACCAGACGCCACCGAGCACGAGCACGGTGGACAGGACGATGGAACGCATGAGGGCTCCTGATGAAAACGAGGAGCCCGATCAGTGTCTTCAGGGGGCACTCGACCACCCATGAAAAAGCCGCCAATGACGGCGGCTTTTGCGTGCGTCGCGGGACAACCCCGGGGCGGCGCTGGCACCGTCCTGTCCGTCCGCCCTGGTCGGCGTTTCAGCGCGTCTGGGCCGCCTTCGCCGGGCGCTTCGCGCCGCTGGCATCGGCAGGCGCCGTTGCGCCCTTCACGGCCGCCTGCGCGAGCTTGAAGAACACATCGGTGTTGTCCATCACGCCGCTGAACGCCAGCGCGCCCGGACCGAACGCCGACAGCGGAACGTCCGTCGCCGTATGCACCGCCTGCTCGCCGGGCACCTGACCGGTGACGAGGAACTCCCCTTGCGCGTCGTCACGCTCGGCGGCGTTCGCTGGATACCACTTCAGCGGCTCGCCCTTGACCATCGGCTGCTGCGAGTCCCGCAGCGGCGTCTGGTTGGTGCGCCAGTCCTCGTACCGGTCCGCGTTCGCGCCGTAGCCCACCAGCAGGCGGTAGTCGATATCGGTCGCCTCCGGATAGCCGTCCGCGGCGATGCGATAGCGCGGGAAGCCCGCCTTCTCGTACACGCCGACGACCTTGTCGCGCAGGTTGGCCGCGCCCTTCTTCGCCGCCGCGTCCCGCAGCGCCTGGTCCGTCAGCATCGAGCCGCCGATCAGCGCCGCGCCCGAGCACTCGTGATCCGCCGTCACGATCACCAGCGTGTCGCCGTTCTCTCGTGCGAAGTCCTGCGCCACCTGCACCGCGCGGTCGAACTCGATCGTGTCGAGCATCCAGCGCTCGCTGTCCATGTTGTGCGCCTGCTTGTCGATCGAAGCGCCCTCGATCATCAGCACGAAGCCCTTGGACTGCTTCTTCAGCGTGGCGATCGCGGCCTTGGCCATCTCGTCGAGCATCGGCTGGTCGGGGAAGCCGTAGTCGTCCACGACGCTGCCGCCGGCCAGGCCCTGCTTCACGCCGCGCCGGCCGTCGATCTTGTCCAGCGCCACGTTCATGTTGGAGAACGCGAACAGGCCCAGCAACTTGTCCGCGCCCGCGCCAGCGGTGGCCGCGTCCAGCTCGGTCTTCGTCGGCGCGTAGCGGTAGCCCGCGGCCTGAAACTCCTTGATCAGGTCGCGGTCCTTGTCCTTCGCCCCCGGTGCCGCGCCCCAGCGCTTGACGATCTCCGCGGTATGCGCGTCGGTCGGCGAGAACGCGTAGTCGTTGCCGTCGGCGCGCTCGGAGCCGGGCGTGCCCGCCGGCAGGAACCACTTGCGGCCGCCGCCCAGCAGCACCGTCAGGCCGGTGCGCGAGCGGTCATCGAAGAACTGGTCGACGATGCCGGTGCCCGCGCCGCGGTTGCTGGTGTGGACCGCGTTGCCGGCCGGCGTCGCGTCGAACACATCGGCCGTCGTCACGATGCCCAGCGCCTTGCCCTGCGTGCGGTGCAGGTACTCGGACAGGTATTCGATGCGGGGATTGTCGAAGGCGTCGACGGTGTCATCGGGGAACACGCCCTCTTCATTGTTGTTGTTCTTGTTGCCGGAGACGTAGGAGGTCATGCCTGGCGACGAGTCGGTGACGATCGAGTTCAGCGACGAGGTCTTGACCAGACCCGTGGCCGGGAAGGTGTCCATCGCCAGCGGCTGGATGACCTTGCCCTGCGCATAGCCGCCCTTGACGATGCGCGCCGCGGTGCGCTGCGCCGCACCCATGCCATCGCCCAGCAGGATGATGATGTTCTTGACCTTCGGGCCCATCGCGGCGGCGAACGGGATCACGTCGAAGTTGCCGGTGGCGCTGACCTTCTGGCCGTCGGACTGCGTGGCCTCGACGCTGAACTCGTGGCGGCCGGCCTTCTCCAGGCTCATCGCGCGCACGGTGGCGATCGCGGTCTCGGCGCTGATGCCCTTGACGCAGCCCGACGCGCAGTCGCGCATCGCGACCGTCGCGTCCACCGGCTTGCCGTCGACCAGGAAGCGCGCGGCGGTGATGCGTTGACCGGCGTCGGGCCTGATCGTGGCCTGCAGGTCGAAGCGCTGGCCGGGCAGGAAGCGCGCGATCACCGGCTCGGGACGGCCACTGGAGAAGCGCTCGCTGGGCGGTGTCAGGCGCGTCACGGCCGGCGCGGCCAGCGCGGAGCCAGCGGCGGTCAGCGCCATCAGCACGCAGGCGGCGGCGTTCAGGGAAGGAAGGTGCTTCATCGGGGAAGTCTCGTGGAGTAGGAATCGGAAGGGGTCGCCGGGCACCGTCAGTGGCGAGGTCCGTGGCCATCGGCCGGAGCGGGCCCGGCGGCGTCGGATGGCTGGGCCTGGAGCGCGTCCGGCGGCAGTTGCAGGCGGATCCAGGACACGCGGCCGGTCTCGTCCTCGGCGCGGCCGACCGACAGCGTGCCGGTCAGCGTCACGAGGCCATCGCGGTGCGCGACCAGGCGCTCCCGCTGCGCCGGATCGAGCAGCACGGTGACCGTGGCGGCGGGCAGGTCATCGGCTTCGCCGTCGGCGTGCTCGCTCATGCGGACGGGGCGCGGCGTCAGCCAGAAGCGGCCGGGCCGGGCCTGCTCCTGCGCGACCATGTAGCCCATGAGGCGCACGGCGCGGCCATCGGCGCCGCGCAGGGTGTCGGAGAGTTCCAGGCCCGCGGGACCGATCGGGGACTTGAAGAACTGGGAGAACTTGAGGTCCACCGGCGCGGCGGCGTTCAGGGAGGACTCGGGCGAGGGGGCGGCCAACGCGACCGGCGGCATGGATCCGGCCGCGCAGAAGACCGCGATCGCGAGGGCGGCACGCCGGGCAAGCCGCGTACCTGTGGTGAGTTCGACGCACATAGGGCCGCGATTGTTTCGGGGCCGGATGACGGTTCCGTGACTCTTCTTTTTTCTTGCTTGACACCGCGCTCCGCGCCACGCGAAGCTGCGCCGCGAGCACAAGGGAGCCCATGAACACGCCAGACCAGCGGCCCGCGCTGCAGGCCCTCAATGCGTTGTACGGCCGCCGCGCCGCGATCTACGACTACGAGCTGATGCCGGTGGCGCCGCTGCGGCGCGAGGCCATCGCGGCGCTCGCGCTCGAGCCGGGGCAGACGGTGCTCGACATCGGCGCGGGCACCGGGCTGAGCCTGCCCGGTCTGTGCGCCGCGGTGGGCCGCGGCGGCCGGGTGGTCGCCGTCGAGCCCTGCGAATCGATGATGCGCCAGGCCCGTCAGCGCGCGCGGGCCGAGCATCTGGACGCGCCGATCGATTTCCTGCCGGCGACGGCGGAGGATGCGCCCTATGCCAGCGCGCTCGGCACGCGTCAGGCGGACGCCGCGCTGTTCTTCTTCACGCACGATGTGCTGCAGAGTCCCGACGGCCTGGCGCGGGCGCTCGGCGTGCTCAAGCCGGGCGCGCGCATCGTCGCGGCGGGGTTGGCGTGGGCACCGCCCTGGCTGCCGATGAGCAACCTGTTCGTGCTCGGCGCGGCGATGCATTCGGTGATCCGCATGGACGGGCTCGACTGCCCGTGGCGGCTGCTCGAGGCCCGGATGCGCGACGCGGAGGTCGAGCGCCGCTGGCTCGCCTCCGCGTATCTGTTGACCGGCCGGGTCTAGCCCGCCGCGGCGCCGGGGATCAGTCCTCGAGCGGCACGAAGATCCAGAGCAGGAAGTACAGCAGCATCCCGCCGCCGGCGCACATCGTCAGCGCGATGAACACGATGCGCCAGAACCACGCGGCCAGTCCGCTCAATCGCGCCAGGCCGCCGCACACGCCGCCGATCCAGCGATCGTCGCGGCTGCGGTGGAAGCCGTTGATCGCGTTCACCGCTGGCGCACCGCCCTGCGGCGAGGCGTAGGCGTACGAGGTCGACGAGCGCGTGCTGGCATTGAGCACACGTTCCTTGGCCTTGGCGAACTCTTCGTCGCTGAGGACCCCGGCGTGGTGCAGGTCGGCCAGGCGCTTGAGTTCTTCGGCGTCGGACATGAGGGACTCCTTTCTGAGGGGCAGGCATCGAAGGATGCGATGGAGCGAAGACTACGCAGCGCCCCCGCCGTGCGCGAGGCGCGTGCGACCGGCTGCATCTGGGCGCGATGCGGAGCGAGAGGCATGCGACAGGGCGTTTCCACTCACGGCCCGCGACGGCACGCGCGGGAAAATCCGCCCCCATGAATGCCTCCACCCGCTCCCTGTTGGCCGCGATCCCGGCGCTGTCGCTCGCGCTGCTGCCCCTGGCGCCGCTGAGCGCCGCCACGCCGCCGCAGCCCGCGCGCCCGGTCGCGGCCGCCGTGGCATCGTCCGTTCAACCGGACAGCGCGAAGGCGCCGATCACGCATGACGTCTACGCGACCTGGCGCAGCATCCAGCATACGCAGCTGAGCCGCGATGGGCAGTGGCTCGCCTACGCACTGGTCGCGCAGGAAGCCGATGGCGAACTCGTCGTGCGCCATATGACCGACGGCCGTGAGTACCGCGCGGCGCGCGGCACCTCGCCGCAATTCAGCGCCGACGGCCGCTTCGTCGCTTTCGCCGTGCAGCCCACCCGCGAGGCGCTCGATCAGGCGAAGAAGGACAAGAAGAAGGGCGACGAGGCGCCCAAGGCGGGGGCGGCGTGGATGGACCTCGCCACCGGCCAGGTCGAGACCGTGGAGCGTGTGAAGCGCTTCGCCTGGGGCAAGGACGGCGGCCGGCATCTGGCGATGCTGCTGGAACCGCCAGCGAAGAAGGACGGCGGCAAGGAGCCCGCCAAGGACGTCAAGGACGCCAAGGTGCCCGGCACGGCGCTGGTGCTGATCGACGCGCAGACCGGACAGCGCAACACCTACAAGGACGCCGCCGAGTTCGAATGGAATCGGCCGGGCACGCTGCTCGCGTACACGCTGTCGGTGAAGGAGGCGCCGAAGAAGGAAGCCGTCAAGGCGCCCTCCACTGCCGCTTCGGACACTCCCGCCGTGCCCGCGCCCTCCGCTGCGGACGAGACCGCGCGCGAAGGCGTCTATCTCGTCGATCCCGCCGAACCGGCGAAGGCCCGCGCCGTGCTGTCCGGCGCCGGCAGCTACAAACAGTTAGCCTTCGACGAGGCGGGCCGCCGGCTGGCCTTCGTGAGCAATCGCGACCACGTCGCCACCGCCAAGGCGGACAAGGCGGACAAGCCGGCCAAGGACGAGAAGCCCGCCAAGCCCGATCCGACGCCGTTCAAGCTCTTCCTGTGGGAAGCCGGTCAGGAGCGCGCCGCCATGCTGGTGGACGCGGCGACCGCCGGCATGCCCGCGGGCTGGACGCCGAGCGAGCATGCGCCGCTGAGCTTCAGCAAGGACGGCCTGCGCCTGTTCCTGAGCACCGCCGAGCTGCCCCCGCCCGAGCCCAAGGACGCGCCGGAGCCCTTGAAGGTCGACCTCTGGCACTGGAAGGATCCGGAGCTGCAGTCGGCGCAGAAGGCCAAGGCCGACAAGGAGCGCGTGCGCAGCTACCTGGCCGTCGTGCATCTGGGGACGGATGCCGGCGCGTCGCGCTTCGTGCAGCTCGCCACCAGGGAGCTGCCCACGATCCAGGTCAACGAGAACGCGAAGGTCGCACTCGGCCTCAGTGAGCTGCCGTACCGGCCGCTGGTGTCGTGGGAAGGCGTCTACATGGACGCCTATGCCGTGGACCTGGACACCGGCGCGGCGACGCCGCTCGCACGCAAGCTGCGGCACGCGCCGACGCTGTCGCCCGGCGGGCGCTATGTGCTGGGCTTCGATGCGCCGGCCGCGCGCTGGATGGCCTGGCGCACCGACACCGGCCAGGCCTGCGACCTGACCGGCCGGATCAAGTCGCGCTTCGACAACGAGGACCGCGACGTCCCCGATCTGCCCTCGCCCTATGGCAGCGCCGGCTGGACCGCCGACGACGACAGCGTCGTCCTCTACGACAAGTTCGACCTGTGGGCGGTCCGGCCGGCCACCGGCGAGTCGCGCAACCTGACGCAGGGCTGGGGCCGCAAGCAGCAGCTGCAGCTGCGCGCGGTGCCGCTCGACCCCGAGGACGCGGACCGCAAGCCGCTGCCCGCCGACACGCTGACGCTGAGCGCCACGCACGACATCACGCGCGCCAGCGGCTACTACCGCGTCGACGCCGCGGGCGGCGTGCCGCGCATGCTGATCCAGGACGACAAGATGATCGGCGGCCTGATCAAGGCGAAGGAGGCCGATCGCGTCGTCTTCACGCAGCAGACCTTCGTCGAGTTCCCGGACCTGTGGGCGACGACGCTCGCCTTCCAGCAACCGTCGCGCGTCAGCGACGCCAATCCGCAGCAGGCACGCTACGCCTGGGGCACGCAGGAACTGATCGAGTACACCGCGGCCGATGGCCGCAAGCTGCGCGCGCTGCTGGCCAAGCCGGCGGATTTCGACCCGAAGCGGCAGTACCCGATGATGGTCTACATCTACGAGAAGATGACCGACAACCGGTACCGCTACATCCCGCCGGCGCCGGCGCAGAACATCAACGTCACGCGCTACGTCTCCAACGGCTACCTGGTGCTGCGGCCCGACATCGTCTACACCACCGGCCATCCCGGCCGGAGCGCGATGAACACGGTGCTGCCGGCGATCCGCCAGCAGATCGCCAAGGGCTTCGTCGATCCGAAGCGCGTCGGCATCCAGGGCCACAGCTGGGGCGCGTACCAGATCAACTACCTGATCACGCACACGACGCTGTTCCGCGCCGCCGAGGCCGGCGCCTCCATGGCCAACATGGTCAGCGGCTACGGCGGCATCCGCTGGGGCGCGGGCGTCAGCCGCGCGTTCCAGTACGAGCACGGCCAGAGCCGCATCGGCGCCACGCCGTGGGAACGGCCCGACCTGTATCTGGAGAACTCGCCCATCTTCCGCGTCGACAAGGTCACCACGCCCTACCTGACCATCCACAACGACGAGGACGACGCCGTGCCCTGGTACCAGGGCATCGAGTTCTTCACCGCGCTGCGGCGGCTGGGCAAGGAAGCCTACTGGTTCAACTACAACGGCGAGAAGCACGGCCTGCGCGAGCGCGACCACATGAAGCACTACACCGTGCACATGGCCGAGTTCTTCGACCATTACCTGCTTGGACGCCCGCGCCCCGAGTGGATGGACCAGCCGGTGCCCTACCTCGAGCGCGGCAAGCGCGACGTGATGGGGCAGTTCAAGCCGGTGCCCGCGCCGGCCGAAACCGCCGTCGCCAAGGGCCAGGAAGCGCCGCCCGAGGGCGGCAGCGCCAAATAGGTCGGCAGGCGCCGCCGTTGCGGCCGGCGCCGCGGTCAGCGCACGGGGTCCGCGTTCTGCGCGGCCTGGCGTGCGCTCTCGATGCGCTCGGCGATGGGCGGGTGCGTCGAGAGCCATTCGGCCCCGCGATCGGAGCGTCCCTCGCGGCGCATCTCCTCGCGCAGCTTGCTCCACGCGCCGACCAGCGTCTCGTTGGGCAGATGCTCGCGCAGGATCAGCCGCTGCGCCTCGGCGTCGGACTCGCGCTCGGCATTGCGGCTGTAGCGCAGCGCCTGCAACGAGGCCATCGAGCCGGCGGCGACCGTCGAGAAATCGCCCAGCACCACGCCCGCGACGCTCAGCAGGCCGATGCCCTGCACCACCTGCCGCATCGCATGCCGATGCTTCACATGGCCCGCCTCGTGGCCCAGCACGGCCATCAGCTCATCATCGGTGAGCGCCTCGGCCAGCCCGTCGAAGACGATGATCGTGCCGTTGGGCAACGCCATCGCGTTGAAGCCGGCCCGGTCGCCCTGCCGCGCGAATCGCACGTCCAGCGGCACGCCGGGGAAGACGCGCGAGGCGATGTCATCGAAGCGGTCGACGATCTCCTTCTGGCGGCGTTCGGGCAACTGCGACGGCTTCAGCCATTCGTGCTCGATCTGCTCCTCGACCTCGTTGCCCACCGCCTGATCCAGCTTCGTCGGCACCAGCGGCAGCGCGGCCCGCGCGAGCAGCCCGGCCCCCTGACGGTCGAACCAGGCCACCAGCAGGATCAACAGGATCAGGCCGCACAGCGACAGCACCCAGCTCCCGATCATCTGCGCCCCGAGCGATTGGCCGCCGAGCTGGCGCCCCATCGCGTGGCCCGCCGGGATCCAGAGCGTGCCGCCATCGGGCAGGCCGACCGGCGTGGCGCTGTCACGCCACCATTCGCCCACCTGCAGCTTGCTGCGGGCGTAGCGCCGCAGCCCGGGCAGCGAGGGCTGCGAGGCGGCGAGCTCCGCCTCCGACGGCGGGGACGCCGTGGCCGCCTGCGGACGCGGCGGCCACGGCATGAATTCAAGGTGGTTGCGGCTCAGGCGCACCCGCACCTCCTGCGGACGGTTCTCGGCGCCGTCGAACCAGCGGCCGGTGCCGGTCTGCGATCTGGATCTCATGTCAGCTCCCGCGGCCTCACCAGCCGATGTCCAGGCCGAAGGCGTCGGCAACGCCATCGCCGGCCGCGCCCCGCCCGTGGCCGCGCCCGGACTTCACGACCAGCGTGTCGAGCGGCTCGTCGGACAGCACGGTCATGCCCTCGACGCGCAGCCGCGCGATGCGCACCGCCAGGAACGGCCAGTACAGGCCCAGCGTCAGCACGGTCAGCAGGCCGTGACCCATCAGCGTCTTGAACAGCCGCAGCGCGGGCAGCTCGTACGCGAACTCGATGCCGCCGGACAGACGGGTGTTGTCCCAGATCAGCTTCTGCAGCCGCGCGATGTACACGGGCCAGCCGATCACCCAGGCCACGCCCATCGTCGCCAGCGGCGCGAAGATCGCCAGTTGCGACGCGGGCCCGCTGGCGGCGGCCTTCAAGGCGCCCGCGCCGATCGCCGTGATCACGCCAGCCGCCAGGCCGGCCAGCAGCCCGACCCCGATCAGCCGCAGGTACAGGCCATAGAAGGCGCGCACCGGCAGTTCGAAGTCGAACTGCAGCGTGCCGTAGCGCGCATGCCGGTGCTGGAAACGCTTGAGCCAGCCATGCGCGAGCGGGAACAGCAGGCTCAGCGCCAGGCCGGCGACGCCCAGGAGCACCGGGTGCAGGCCCAGCCCGGCGCCGACGGACACGAAGGTCCACGCCACCAGCAGCGGCAGGCAGGACAGGTAGGTGGTGGGCGCGCTGGCCTGGAAGCCGAAGCGCACGCCGCGCCAGCTGGTGTTGCCGAGCTTGAAGCGCTGCGCGCCGGCGAACAGCATCGGGCCGCAGGCGTAGAGCACGATCAGCATCGCGATGCCGGCGCCCTTGGACCATTCGAAAGCGTGGCCATAGCAGACCAGCAGCGCCAGCGCGAGCACGCGGCCGGCGAGGATGCGGCGCGGATCGCCGTGGAAATCGAAGGAGTCGCCGGCCAGCAGCGTGTGCCGCGCAAACCAGCGCGCCTTGCGCCGCTTGGCCCAGGCGGAATAGACGCCCAGCGTGGCCAGCGTCAGCAGCGTGTTGACGATCCAGACGCGGAAGTACTCCGCGCCGGTGCCGGTGAACTCGAGCCGCTGTTCATGCAGCTTCGCGAGCAGGCCGGTGGCCATCGGCCCGGCCGGCGCGGCTGCCGGCGGCACGGGCAGCGCTCCCGGCGCGGCGGGCGCGGCGGGCGGCTTGGGCGCCGCGCCCGCAGGCGCCATCGGCACCAGTTCCAGCTCGATCTTGTTGTCGATCAATCCCACTTCTCCCAGGCCGGATCTGGCCCGGGCGAGAGTCTAGTGGTTCAGGCCGGCTCGCCCCCGCGGAGCACGCCACGCTGCAACGCGTTGTGGTGCGCGGACGCCGGCTCGAACAGCGCGGCCAGCGCCGCCATCAGCGCGCGCGCCTTGTCCGAGTTGTCGCCACCGTAATTGCAGACGTAGACGTCCAGCGTCACCGACGCCAGCTCCGGCCAGGTGTGCAGCGCGACATGCGATTCGGCCAGCAGCAGCATGCCGGTGATGCCTCCCGGCTCGCCGGCGGGGCTGTCCGGAAAGCGGTGCCAATGCTCGCCGACCACCGCCAGGCCGGCGGACTCGGCAGCGGCACGGGTCTCGCGGGCCAGGCTTGAAGCATCGATCAACAGCGCCGGACGCGCACAGCCCGACAGATCCGCGGTGAGGTGCAAACCGTTCATCGGCGCGCTCAACCGGCGGGCTGACCCGCCTCCGCGAGCAGCGCGTGACAGCGTTCCTCATGCTGGGCGATCTCGGCCAGCGTGACCTCGATGTCGCTGAGCTGCTGCTGCAGCTGGCGCCGGTGCTGGTCCAGCACGCCAAGGAAAGCCCGCAGCTGCGGCACGGTGTCCGACTGGGTGTCGTACATGTCCACCAGCTGCTTGATCTCCTGCAGCGACAGGCCCAGCCGCTTGCCACGCAAGGTCAGCTTGAGCCGCGTGCGGTCGCGCTGGGTGTAGACGCGGTTGCGTCCGGCGCGCGCTGGCGTGAGCAGGCCCATGTCCTCGTAGAAGCGGATCGCGCGCGGGGTGATGTCGAACTCGGCCGCCAGCTCGGTGATGGTGAACAGCGGCCCGGCGTCGTCGCCGGCCTCGGGCAGGGCGTCCTCGGACAGGTCGTCGGCCGGGCTCGGGCGGGGTTCGGTGCTCATGGCTACACTGGACAGATGACGTTGACGTAAACGTAAGTCTATAGCCATGGCCAATCCCCGCGAATCCGAACTGACCTACCCCCTCGGCGACACGCTGCCCGGCCCGGGCCAGGCGCTGGAGGTGGCGCCCGGCGTGCGCTGGGTGCGAATGGGACTGCCCTTCGCGCTGGACCACATCAACCTGTGGCTGCTGCGCGATGCGATCGACGGGCGGGAGGGCTGGACCCTCGTCGACTGCGGCATCCACAACGACGCGACGAAAGCGGGCTGGGAACAGGTCTTCGCCGAGCACCTGGAGGGCTTGCCGGTGCTGCGCGTCATCGTGACGCACTTCCATCCCGATCACATGGGCCTGGCGCACTGGCTGACGCAGCGCTGGCAGTGCCGCCTGTGGATCAGCGCGACGGACTACCAGTTGGCGCGGCTGGCCTCGTCCTCGACGGTCGGGATGGGCGGCGAGGCCGCGGCGGCCTTCTTCGGCAGCCACGGACTGACCGACCCGGCCGCGCTGGACAAGATCCGCAGCCGCGCGAGCTACTACCCTGGCATGGTCCCCGCAATCCCTTCGACCTTCCGGCGGCTGATGGACGGCATGATCGTCCGGATCGGCGAGCACGACTGGCGCTGCCTCGTGGGCTATGGGCACGCGCCGGAGCACATCAGTCTGTTCAGCGAGACGCAGGGCGTGATGATCTCCGGCGACATGGTGCTGCCGCGCATTTCGACCAACGTGTCGGTCGTGGACGTGGAGCCCGAGGCGGATCCGCTGCAGCTCTATCTCGACTCGCTCGCCCGCCTGGCGCCGCTGCCGGCGGACACGCTGGTGCTGCCGGCCCATGGCAAGCCCTTCCGCGGCCTTCATGCGCGCATCGACCAGCTGCAGCAGCACCATCAGGAGCGCCTGGCCGAAGTGCAGGAAGCCTGCACCGCCAAGCCCTGCCATGCGGCGGAGCTGCTGCCCATGATGTTCCGGCGGCCGCTGGACCTGCACCAGACCACCTTCGCGATGGGCGAGGCGGTGGCCCACCTGAACCGGCTGTGGCATGGCGGTCAGCTCCGGCGCTCGCTGGACGAAGACGGCATCCACCGCTTCTCGGTCTGAGGCCGGCGCGCACCGACGCGGACACGCAGTTGCCGCGGATCGATCGAAGGGAAATCGCTGCCCTGAAATGACAGTCGCCGCCGTCCCGGTCACGGGACGGCGGCGCTGCGCCTTGTAATGCATCAGCTTGTCGGCTCTGAGCGCGGGTCGACCTGGCTCAGCCTTTGGCTGGGGGACCCTGAGCGCCGCCGGGAGCGGAACGCGGGAGGCGGTTCTGGCTCAGATGCGGTGATGACAGCAGATTGGAGTGTGCAGCCCCACTCAAATGAGTCACAAGCCCCCCCAAAGGGGGAAGTGCGGAGGTTTACCGCTACCGTCCATGGCGATTGACGCGTTCGGTATTTGTTCTCAGGGGAATGCTCAGGCTTCGTCCATCAGCGGCAACACCGCCTGCTTCAGGCGATCCCGCGCGAGCTCGTACTCGGGGAAGACGGACCGCACGACCGCCCAGAAGCGCGGGCTGTGGTTCATTTCCTTGAGATGGGCCAACTCGTGCGCGACGACGTAATCGATGAGCGCCGGCGAGAAATGGATCAGCCGCCAGTTCAGCCGGATCATCCCGTCGGCGCTCGCGCTGCCCCATCGGGTCTGCGCGGACGAAAGCCGCAGCCCGGTCATCGTGACGCCGAGCGGGCCGGCGAAGTGCCGGCAGCGCTGTTCGAAGAGCTGCCGCGCCTGACGCTGCAGCCAGGCCTGCACGGTGTCGCGGATCTGCTCGGGTGATGCGTCCTGCGGCAGCCCGAGGTAGAGCATGCGCCGAGGCACCGTGGCCAGCGTCGGCTGCGGATCGGCCTGGCCTTCGTCGAGCCGCGCGCCGGTCAGCGACGGGTCGAGCACCACGATCAGCGGCTCGCCCAGATAAGGGAGGCTGCAGCCGTCGCCCCAATGGATGCGGGCCGCCTGCGTGCGCCGGGCGCGCTCGCGCTGCTCGACCAGCTTGCGCAGGATCCACTCGGCCTTTTGTTGCAGTGCGCTGTCGATGTCGCCCAGCGGCACCCACTTCGGCGCGGACACGCGCAGGCCATCCTCGCTGACGGTGAAGCCGATGCTCCGCCGCCGCGCGCGCTTGAGTTCGTAGGGAATCGCCTGTCCCTGCAGCAAGACCTGGCGCAGCGACGCGCCCGCATCGCCGCGTGAGCGAGGCGCCGGGGCGACAGGGTCGGGAGCGGGACGCGGGGGCGCGGGTTCAGGCTCGGTGTCGAACAGCGACAACTGGGTGAAGCTGTTCAGCAGTCCGCCCAGTCCCCGCAGCTTGGAAGGCAGCATGGGCTGCGAGTGTAATCAGGCGGAGGCCTGCGCGGGGGGGGGCGCGGCCGCGGCCCGCGGCGCCTCGCCGGGCGGATAGGCCTCGGGGTCCAGGACTCTCATCTCGGCCTCGATCCAGGCCTGGACCTCCTTCATCAGCTCGGCCGGCGCGCGCCCCTCGCTCGGGATCATCGGGCCGATCGAGATGTCGATCGTGCCCGGCCTGAGCAGGAAGCTCTTGCGCGGCCAGCAGCGGGCCGAGTTCATCGCGATGGGCACGACCGGCTGGCCGGTCTCGACCGCCAGGCGCGTGCCGCCGGTCTTGTACTCGCCGGCCTTGCCGCGCGCCACGCGCGTGCCTTCCGGGAACATGATCACCCAGTTGCCCTGGCCCATGATCCGCTTGCCCTGCGCGGCCACCTTGCTCCAGGCCTCGCTGCGCTTGCTGCGGTCGATGTGGATCATGTCCAGCCGCGCCATCGACCAGCCGAAGAACGGGATGTAGATCAGTTCCCGCTTGAACACGTAGGCCAGCGGCCGCGGCATCAGCATGGGGTAGGCGAAGGTCTCCCAGGTCGACTGGTGCTTGGACAGCAGGATGGCCGACTGCTTCTCGCCGGTGGGCAGGTGCTCCATGCCGCGCACGCGCCACTTGACGCCGCAGATCAGGCGGGCGCCCCAGATGGCGACGCGCAGCCAGTTGGCGCACATCCAGTAGAGCCGGGTGCTGTCGAGGAACAGCGAGCAGATCACGACCGCGGTGCCCCAGGGCACGACGGTGACGACCAGGTAGAGGACAAAGAGGATCGAGCGCAGGGCGATGAGCATCAGCTCAGGTCTCCAGGGGAGGTGTCGGGTTCGGCGGACTCGCCACGCGACTGGGCGCGCGCGCGGCGTTCCTCATGGATGAGGGTTTCGGCGAAGGCGGCGAGGTCCTGGTGCACGCGGCTGCCGGGCACCAGCGCGATCTGCTCCTGCAGTTGCGCCTCGTCGACGCCGCCCAGGCGGTCGCCGCGCACCAGGTGCGGCACGCAGCCGGCATTGCGTGCCGTCTGCAGGTCGCGCACGCTGGCGCCGACCATGTGGACCTGCGACAGGTCCACGCCGAAGCGCTCGCCGATCTGCTCGACCAGGCCGGGCAGCGGCTTGCGGCAGTTGCAGTTCTCTTCGGGCGCGTGCGGGCAGAAGAAGGCGGCGTCGAGGCGCCCCCCCTTCTCCGCCAGCAATTGATTGAGGCGCAGGTGCACCGCGTTCAGCGACGCCATGTCCAGCAGTCCGCGTCCGATGCCGGGCTGGTTGGTGGCCATCACCGTGTGCCAGCCGGCGTGGTTCAGCCGCGCGACGGCCTCGAGCGCGCCGGGCAGCGGCTCGAGTTCCTCGGGCGACTTCACGTGGTCGTCGCGGTACCGGTTGATCGTGCCGTCACGGCCCAGGATCACCAGCTTCATGCCATGCGGATGGTCGGACCGGGTGGGCATCGGGGTCTCCGTTCAGCGGCGTTGCAGCGTTTCGGCGCGGCGGCGATCAGGCGGCCAGCCGCGAGAGGTCGGCCACGCGATTCATCGCCTCGTGCAGCTGCCCCAGCAGCGCCTGGCGATTCGCGCGCAGCGCCGGATCCTCGGCGTTGACCATCACGTCGTCGAAGAAGGCGTCGACCGGCGCCTTCAGCGCGGCCAGCGCCTTCAGCGAGCCGGCGTAGTCGTGCTGCTCGAACAGCGTGTCGGCCTGCGGCTTCACCGCGGCCAGCGCCGCCGCGAGCGCCTGCTCGGCGGATTCGGTCAGCAGCGACGGCGTCACTTCGGTCGGCCGCTCGCCCTCGATCTTCTTGAGGATGTTGCCCACGCGCTTGTTGGCCGCGGCCAGCGAGGCCGATTCCGGCAGCGCCGCGAAGGCGCGCACCGCCTCCAGGCGCTTGGGCACGTCGCCCAGGCGGGCCGGGTTCAGCGCCAGCACCGCGTCGACCTCCTGCGCGCTGTAGCCCTGATCGCGCAGGCTGACCGCCAGGCGGTCAGCGAAGAAGCCCAGCAGCGCCTCGGTCGGATCCTGGATCAGCTCGCCGAAGGCCGGCAGCGCGCCCTGGATCAGCTCCGGCAGCGACAGGTGCATGTGGTTCTCGACCAGGATGCGGATCACGCCCAGCGCATGGCGGCG
>Ga0102591_1002551_pt1 | contig 19192 bp, 17 predicted proteins | sample AraplaCol_mCL_r2_2_FD_76860 | JGI IMG/M metagenome (GOLD analysis project Ga0102591, IMG submission 76860) | Arabidopsis root microbial communities from North Carolina, USA - plate scrape MF_Col_mCL_r2 (SPADES assembly) (version 2) | ecosystem: Host-associated > Plants > Roots > Endosphere... | reverse complement strand
TGTTCAGCAGCAACAAGAATCTGGTGACGCGGGCTGTGGGCGTGGAGGACACCGTGATGCTGGAGGTCCATCAGCACGACCTGCTGCCGGGCGACCAGATCCTGCTGTGCAGCGACGGCCTCTCGGACATGGTCGATGACAGCAGCGTGGCACAGGTGTTGCAAAGCCACAGCGATCTGCCCGAAGCGGCGCAGGCATTGGTGGACGCAGCCAATGACATGGGCGGCAAGGATAATATTGCGATCGTTCTGGTTCGCGCGGAAAGTCGCACCAAGCCATGGGCGTGGTGGCCATTCAGTCGAAACAATGGGCGCCGCTGAGGCGGCCCGCTACAAATAAGACAGGACTCGAGGTCAAGCATGGGCAAGCTGGTGGTGTCGCTCGACGGCGTGGTGATCAAGGAAGTGCAGATCACCAAGGACAAGACCACGCTCGGTCGTAGACCTTACAACGACATCGTCATCGACAACCTTGCGGTCAGCGGCGAGCATGCCGTGCTGCAGATGGTGGGGTCGGATGTCTTCATCGAGGATCTGAACTCGACCAACGGCACGTACATCAACGGCAAGGCGATCAAGAAGCAGCTGTTGTCGCACAGTGACGTGATCGAGGTCGGCAAGTACAAGATCAAGTTCCTGATCGAGGACAACGGCGACTACGAGAAAACGATGATCCTGCGCCCCGGCACGGCGCCGAGCAGTGGGTTCGGGTTGCCGTCGTCGTTCGGCGGTCTGGGCCCGGCGCCGGTGTCGACCGCGCCGGCGGCGATCAAAGTGCTCAACGGTCCTGCGGCGGGCCGCGAGGTCACGCTGACCAAGGTCGTGACGACCGTGGGCAAGCCGGGCGTGCAGGTCGCCTCGATCACGAAGCGGCCAAGCGGCTATGTCTTCGCGCACGTCGAGGGTGGCGCACGGCCCGTGGTGAACGGTGCGCCGCTGACGGCCGAATCGGTCCCGTTGAAGAACGGCGACGTGATCGAGCTGGCCGGGACGCAAATGCAATTCGTGCAGGCTTGACGGCGCATTTCTGTATCGAAATGCTTCTGCCGTGTCCGGCGATCACCTACGCGTGTGCAGGTTTTCACGGCGCTCCGAGGGGGCCTCGTAAGCGACGGCAATAAGTCCCCGATTCGAGGATTCGGCGCTTAGCGGCTCGCGAGGCTGGCTCTAAAGTCGCCGGCATGAAGATTCGCGTGCTCGGTTGTGCCGGCGCCCTGGCGGCCGGCTACAGGACCACTTCCTTCCTGCTGGACGACGATGTGCTCATCGACGCCGGCAGCGGCGTGGCCGAGCTCACTGTCGAAGCGATGACCCGGGTGGACCACATCCTGGTGACGCACTCCCACCTCGATCATGTGCTGGCGATCGGCCTGCTGGCCGACACCGTGCAGCGCCGGCGCGCGCAGGAGGGCCGCCCGCCGGTCAAGGTACATGCGCTGCCGGAGACGCTGCAAGCGCTCCGCGCGCATGTTTTCAACGGCGTGATCTGGCCGGACTTCACTCGGCTGCCGACACCCCAGCGCCCCGCGCTGACCTTCCACGAATTTGCAGTGGGAGATCGCCTTGATCTCGGACGCGGCCGCCGCGTTGAAGTCCTGAGTGCGGCGCATACCGTGCCTGCAGTGGGATTCGCCGTAGAGGGTGGAGCGCTGGGGCATTGGGTGTTCACTGGCGATACCGGCCCGAATCAGGCGCTGTGGGATCGCCTGGCGACGATGAAGGTGGCGCATCTGATCATCGAATGTGCCTTTGGCGACGACGAATGCGGCTTGGCCGGCATCAGCAAGCACCTCTGCCCCACGACCTTGCGTGAGGAGCTCTCGAAACTCGGCGGCGCCATTGATGTGCACATCACCCACATCAAGCCAGGAGAGCGCGCCGCCGTCATGGATGCGGTGATGGGACTGCGGACGACGCACCGGATCTCCGCCCTGGAGAACTTCCAGGAGTTCACGCTAGCCTGAGACTGCATGCTCGCCTTCTAGCCGCCCGCGCCGGATTCCCGCCGCGGGCGGTTTCGTTTTGGAGGGGGCGCGGTTGCCTGTCCGTGATTTGCCGACAAATCTTGTCCGAAGCGCCGCGAATGACAAATCTCGACAGAGGTGCTGATAAAAATGGTCACCTGAACTCAGTCGGTGATCGACAGGTCGTGACGCCATTCACGAAACGAGGAAGCAAAGCGGCTGGCACGCGCCCTGCGCTCAATGGGTCGTCTCTACCCCACTCTCTCCTTTGGAGTTTTTATGAAGCGCGTTCAACAAGGTTTCACCCTGATCGAACTGATGATCGTCGTGGCGATCATCGGTATCCTGGCCGCTGTGGCCCTGCCGGCCTACTCGGACTACATCAAGAAGTCCAAGGTCAGCGAACTGATCGCCGTCGTCGGCCAGCCGAAGGCTGCCATCCAGGAATGGGTGTCGGTGAACGGCGCGTTCCCGGCCGACGCTACCAAGCTGGGTCTGGAAGCTGTCAGCACGAAGTACGTGAATAAGATCGACTACGCGACCTCGGGCTCCACCGCCTCGCTGACCGTGACGGCCAACAGCAACATCGGCACCGGCGTTGACAACGGCACCGTGATGATCACGGCCACCAAGGGCGCCACCGACCAGCTGACCTGGGTCTGCGCCCCGGGCGCCACGAACCCGATCACCCTGAAGTACCTGCCGGCCAGCTGCAAGCCGACCTAATCTGATCTGATCAGATTAGGGATGGCCTTGATGCCGTCCACAAGAAGGGAGCCTCCGGGCTCCCTTTTCATTTGTTGTCCGGATGGCTCGCACGGGCCAAGTCGGTGGCGTTACCATCTGGCCCGCCTTGAACAACCACATCACATCGATCCGTCTGGCTCGCTGGTTTGCACCGGCGCTGGCCGTGCTGCTCTGGGCCGTGCCGGTCCTGCACAGCGTGGCCCCGACCACGTTGGGTCCACACGACTTCTCCCGGCTGGTGCAACTCGGGGTGCTGCTTCTCGCTGCTTGCGTCTGGGCGTTCACGCCTGCTGCGGGCTCAGATAGCGGAGAGAGCACCTCTCGCTGGCCGATCGCCGCGCTGGGCGTGCTGGTGGTCGCGTCTTGTCTGCATGCGGCGCACCCGCTCGTGGCGGCGAGGGAAGTTGCGCTGCTTGCTGGGCTGCTGCTTTTGGCTCTACAACTGGCCCGGGCATTTTCGGACCCTGCCATTCGCGAGCAATTCCTTGACTTGGTTGCAGTCGGCGCGGCGGTGTACGGCGTCATGTGGCTGCTCGTCATGCTGGTCGGAGCGGTGAGTGCGGCGGATCTGTTCGCGCCTTGGGAAATCATTTTCGGCTTTGACAACGCCCGCTTCCTGAACCATGTCCAGAGCATGTCGCTGCCGCTGGCGGGCGTGGTGTTGTTGAGGCCAGGCACGCGACGATGGCTCCGTGCCGCCGCCGCGATCGCGCTGGTCACCGGTGGTGCGATCCTGACGCTCTACCTGGCCCGTGCATCCATCCTCGCGCTGCTGGCCGGCGCGCTGGTCACCCTGGCGGTTTTCGGTCGGGCAAGTTGGCGATACGCGTGGACGATGACGTTGACCCTTGGCGCTGGTGCGCTCGCCATGGGTCTGCTCTGGTACTTCTGGTTCCGCTACCTTTCCGAACCCATGACGGACGGCATTCTGAGCCCGCATTTCCGGGGCTTCCTTGCAGGTCAGGCGCTCGATCTCTTCGCGACCTCACCGTGGCTGGGTGTCGGTCCGATGCACTTCACGAACACCGTCAATCCGATCGCGGGCCATCCTCACGACGTCTATGTCCAGGTGCTGTCCGAATACGGTCTGCCCGCGACTCTGCTGATCGCGTGGTTCGCCGTGCGCTTCCTGAAGCGGGCGCTGGAAAACGTACGGCGCCTTGCACCCACCCAGCTCGTGCTTGCATGTGCGCTGTTGACTGCAACGCTTGCGTTGCTCGTCGATAGCGGGTTCTCGGGAAACTGGGTCATGCCGATCTCGCAGATGTGGATCGCCGTCCTGATCGCGTTGCTGATGTCGCTTGAGACGAAGGCGGAAGCCTCCGCCGAGGCGTTGGCAACGCGCCGTTCCCTGCCCCGCGTCGCGTGGCGCGCCCTGGTGCTGTCAGCGATGGTGACAGCCACGTCGCTGGCCCTGATGGAAGTCTCCGACGACATTCCTCATATCCACACTGGCGAGCCGATGAAGAAGCCGATCGGCAATCAATTCCTGAGTTTCCGCTTCTGGTCCTACGGCTGGTTCTGACGATGACTTCCTCGAAAGCCCCTCTCGAATGGCGCCGGCGCGCCCGCGCCGCCGGCGTGCACCTGTTGAGCTGCCTTGTCGTCGCCATGGCGGTTGCTGCCCTGGTGTTCCTGGTCTGGTATCCCTGGCCGTATCGGATCGTCTCCGGCGGAGAGAAACTCCTGTTCCTGGTGATGGGCGTCGACATCGTCATGGGCCCGCTGATCACGTTGGCGATCTTCGACATCCGCAAGCCGATGCGCGAACTCAAGCGCGACTTGGCGATCATCGTTGCACTGCAGCTCGCCGCGCTCAGCTACGGGCTGCACACCGTTTATCTGGCGCGGCCGGCCGTGCTGGCGCTGGAGGCCGAACGATTCCGTCTCACCATTGCCAATGACGTCGTGATGGACGAATTGCCGAAGGCGGTCGAGGGCCTGCGTGCCCTGCCGCTGGACGGCCCCCGTCTCGTGGATACCGTCGAGCCGACGGATGCTCAACGCGGTGACGCCATCTTCAAGGCGATGGCTGGCACGGATATCGGCGCGCGCCCGCTCTTCTGGCGCCCCTGGGGCGCGGAAGGCCGGCGCCATGCGCTGAAAGTGGCCAAGCCCTTGGCGCCGCTGGTGGCGCGTGCGAAGGATCGCGCCGCGTTCGACGATGCCGTCGCCCGCAGCGGCAGACCGTTGGAGCAACTTGCGGTGATTCCAATGATCGCCCGCGATACGAGTTGGTCGGTGCTCATCGACAAAACCAGTGGTGAGCCCGTGGGCTTCGCGCCGATCGACAGCTTCTGACCGTCGCGGGCGCACCCCGCCGCAAGGGCGTTAGAGTTCCGCCCTGTCCCCACGACCCGGACCGTTCATGACGTTCGCCGCGACGGCGCCTGCCGCCGATCTTTCCGACGCCGCTTCGGCACCGCATCGCCAGCTCCTCACGCTCATCGGCCTGCTGCTTGGCGTGACGCTCGCGCCGCTCGTTGCGTACAACCAGACTCCGTCGGCGACGCTGTACAACCAGCTGCTGGCCTTCGCCGGACTGGGCTTGACGATCGCCGGCCTGGCCTGGAGCGGCTCGCTGCGGGCAGGTTGGCGCGTCGATGGCGTGTCGCTCGGCCTGCTGCTCATGACCGCTGCCGCCCTGGCGGCGCCGTCGATGAACGGCCTTCCGTGGTCGATGGCGCTGACCAGCGCGGCGATGCTGCTGGGCGCCCTGCTCGCCGTGCAGACGGGGCGGGCGATCACGCCCGAACATCGCGACGACCTGCTCACCGCCTTCTGCGTCGCCCTGGTGGGCGCGGGCCTGCTGAGCGTGATCGTCAGCGTCGTGCAGATGTTCTTTCCCGCCCTGGCCGATGGCACCTTCATCGCGCGCTCCGGGCTGGTCGGCCGCGCGGTGGGCAACATGCGGCAGCCCAACCACCTCGCCAGCCTGTTGATGTGGGCCTGCGTCGCCTCGGTGTGGCTGGCGCAGGGCGGATGGCTGGCGCGCCGCCTTGGCAGCGCGTTGCTCGGCACTCTCGCGTTGTACCTGCTGCTGTTTCTCTTCGTGTTCTGCGTGCTGCTCAGCGCCTCGCGTACCGGAATGATCGGCGTCGGGCTGCTGGCGCTCTGGGGTGCCGTGGATGCACGCCTTGCGCCGCGGATCCGCATCGCTCTCGGTTCGACGCTCGTGATGTTCGCCGTCGGCTGGGCGCTGCTGGAGTGGTACACGGCCGTCAGCCATCACGCGTTCGGCGCGCAGTCGCGCGTATCGGATGAAGGCGCGGGCTCACCGACGCGCCTGGCAATCCTGAAGAACGCCGTCGGCCTGCTGCAGCGCTACCCGCTGACTGGCGCGGGATGGGGCGATTTCAACTTCGCCTGGACCTTGACGCCGTTTCCCGATCGTCCCGTCGCGTTCTTCGATCACACCCACAACCTCGAGATGCAGCTGCTCGTGGAAATGGGCCTGCCGCTGGGCCTGTTGACGCTGGGCCTGCTCGGCTGGGGGCTGTGGAGCGGCTTCGCACATGCCGTGCGTGGCACCGCGGCGACGCGCTGTGCCGCGATGCTGGTCGCGATGATCGGCTTGCACAGCCAGTTCGAATACCCGCTCTGGTATGCCTACTTCCTGCTCCCGGCGGCGCTGGCGTTCGGTTTGAGCCTGGCGGAATCCACGCCGGCCGGGACCACGCGCAAGCATGACGCGCCATCCCTGGGGAAGCGCCGGCCGCTGCTGACACTGCTGGGACTCGCGATCGCGGCGCTGATGCCCCTGGTCATCGCGGACTACCTGCGCATCGTCCATATCTACGCGCCGCCCGCAGGAGCCTCTCCGCTGGAGGACCGCATCGCCTCGGGCCAGCGCTCGCCGCTGTTTTCGCTGCAGGCCGACTACGCCGAAGCGACCGTGCTGCCTCCGGGTGAACTGGCGCTCGACGCCGCGCGGCGCACCGGCCATCACCTGATCGACATTCGTTTGCTGATGGCCTGGGCGAAGTCGCTCAATGCCGTCGGTGAGACGGACAAGGCCCGCTATCTCGTCGAGCGCCTGCGCGAGTTCCACAACAGCGCCAGCGACGAGTGGCTGGCCGAATGCGAGGAAGTGGCCTCGCTCGGCGCCGCAGCCAAGCCCTTCCAGTGCGAGCCGCCGCAGCGCGAGTACGGCTTCCGCGAATTGCGTTGAGCCGCGGGCCGGTCAGATCGCGGCGACCCAGTCGCCCGATTTACCGCCGTGCTTCTCCAGCACGCGGATCTGCTCCATGACCATGCCGCGGTCCGCGGCCTTGCACATGTCGAACACGGTGAGCAGGCCCACCTGCACCGCCGTCAACGCTTCCATCTCCACGCCCGTGCGTCCGTGCGTCTCCACCTGCGCGGTGCAGATCACCGCGCTCGCCACCTCATCCAGCGCGAATTCGACCGCCACACGCGTGATCGGCAGCGGGTGGCACAGCGGTATCAGCTCGGAAGTTCGCTTCGCGGCCTGAATCGCCGCGATGCGCGCCACGCCGATCACATCGCCCTTCTTCGCATTCCCCTCGCGGATCAGGGCCAGCGTCTCGGGCTTCATCCGGATGCGGCCCGCCGCGCGCGCCACGCGGTGCGTGACATCCTTGCCGGAGACGTCCACCATGTGGGCTTGGCCATCGGCGTCAAAATGGGTGAGAGGCGAGCTCATGGGGCGCGGCAACAATCGCGAAACCGTAGAGGCGTCATCATAGTTCTGGTCCCTGGAGATCCCTTGAAGCGACTGAACCCCATTCCCTTCACGCGCCGCGCGCTGGCGGTGCTGCTGAGCGCGGCCCTGCTCGGCCAGAGCGCGATCGCGCAGGTCAACCTGCCGGCGCTCGGCGATTCCGTGTCCGCCGAGGTCAGCATCGGCGCCGAGAAGAAGCTCGGCGACCAGGTCATGCGGCAGATCCGCGTCGATCCCGACTACATCGACGATCCGCTGCTGCTCGAATACGTGCAGAACACCTGGCAGCCGCTCGTCGACGCGGCCCGCCGGCTCGGCAACATCAGCGACGACACCAGCGACCGCTTCGCCTGGGAGGCCTTCCTGGTGCGCGACAAGTCGGTCAACGCGTTCGCGCTGCCTGGCGGCTATGTCGGCGTGCACCTCGGCCTGATCGCGATGACCGGCGCTCGCGACGAGCTCGCGTCGGTGCTGGGCCACGAACTCTCCCACGTCACGCAGCGCCACATCGCGCGCAGCATCGTCGGCGATGCGCGCACGAGCGCGCTCGCCACCGTCGGGCTGATCCTGGGCATCCTGGCCGCCGCGAAGAGCCGCAGCATGGACGGCGCGCAGGCGGCCATCGTGGGCAGCCAGGCGGCCGCGGCGCAGGCGCAGCTGAACTTCTCGCGCGACATGGAGCGCGAGGCCGACCGGGTCGGCTTTCAGGTCATGACCCAGGCGGGCTACCAGGGCGCGGGCATGGCCAGCATGTTCGAGCGCATGGAGCAGGCCTATCACCTGATGGACTCGGGCGCCTACCCGTATTTGCGCAGCCACCCGTTGACCAGCGAGCGGATTGGCGAAGCCCGCGCGCGCCTGGGCACCAAGGGGCAGGGCAAGCTGGTCGGCACCTCGGAACACATCCTGATGGCGGCGCGCGCGCGCGTGCTGATGGATCAGCGCACCGACCCGTGGCGCGTGCTGCAGGGGCTGGACGCCGGCTCGCGCCAGACCGAGAACATCGACCAGCTGGCGGCGCGCTACACGAGCGCGCTGGCGTCGATCAAGCTGCGTGATTTCTCGCGTGCCGAGGCCTCGCTGAAGACCGCCGACGCGCTGGCCGGGCTGCTCGGCGCGGACCCGGGCGCGAAGCGGCTGCTGGTCTACGCGCATGCCGAATTGGAACTCGCGCGCGGCAAGACCGAGGCCGGCTTCGCGGCGCTCGAACCGCTCAAGGGCGAGCGCTCGCGGCCCATGCTCATGATGCGCGCCGACTTGGCGCAGGCGGACCCGCGCCCTGAAGTGAAGCGGGAGGCCGCTGAAGCGCTCCAGACGCATCTCGCGCTGCATGCGCGCGATGCCTTGGCCTGGCAGGAAAGCGGCACGCTGTGGCAGGAACTCGGGCAGCCGCTACGCGCGCTCAGAGCGCAGGGCGAGTCCCGCGCGGCGCTCGGCGACATCACTGGCGCAATCGACCGGCTCGCGTCGGCGGAGCGCCAGGGACGGGCCAAGACGGCCGACCAGTTCGAGGCGTCAGTGATCGACGCGCGTCTGCGGGAGTTGCGCTACGAGCGCCGCCAACTGCTGGCCGAGATGTATCCACGCGGCGTGCCGCCAGGCGCGGAGCCCTGATCGCTTCGCCGCGCGTTCGCGCTCACAAAGAAGGCCGCTCGAACGAGCGGCCTTCTTGTTCATCCGTTCATTCGCTGTCGGGAAAGAGGCGCTCGATCAGCACGTCGATGGCCATGCCGCACAGCGAATAGATCAGCGAACCGATCAGCGCCGCGCTGAAGCCCGCGACCGCGAAGCCATCGAGCACCGAGGCCGTCGCCCAGAACAGCATCGCGTTGATGACGAACAGGAACAGCCCCAGCGTCAGCAGCGTCACGGGCAGGGTGAGCAGCACCAGCACCGGACGCAGGATGGTGTTGAACAGGCCCAGGACGAAGGCCGCGATGAGGGCCGTGATGAAGCTCTTCACCTGCACGCCGGGGTACAGGTGCGCCACCAGCAGCAGCGCGGCGGCGAGCAGCAGCCAACGGGTCAGCGTTTTCATGCCGCTCAGCATAGCGGCACTCATCATCAGAAAAATACGAAGTTGAAATGGCAAACAACACAAGATAATCCGAAGCTTCCGAAAGGGGAGTAGCCGCGCGGCGCCAGCCGCGGCAGACGCCCGTCAGTACGTTGCCGTGAAGGCAGCCGGGCCCTGCACCTGACTCCGGATCGAGGTCCTTCGACCCCGCGCCGTGTCAGCCTTGCAAGACCTTTCGGCCGGACGGCGTCCTCGGACGCCGCGAGTGTTCCGGGGATCGGTACAGTCCTTTCCCGTTCTTGCAAGGAGTCGTCATGAGCACGATCGTGCCCACCTGGCTGTGGGTGGTTTTCGTCGGCATCGTCGTGGTGTCGCTGTTCCTGGACTTCGTCGTGCTGCGCAAGCAGGGCGCGCACGACGTGGGCGTCAAGGAGGCCATCAACTGGTCGCTGGTCTGGGTGGCGCTGAGCGTGGCCTTCATGGGCCTGCTGTGGTGGGCCGTCAAGGACGGCACCGGCAGCACGGAGCTCGCCAACACCAAGGCGCTGGAGTTCATCACCGGCTACCTCATCGAGAAGTCGCTGGCGGTCGACAACATCTTTGTCTTCCTGATGATCTTCACCTACTTCGCGGTGCCCTCGGCCTACCAGAAGCGGGTGCTCATGATGGGCATCATCGGCGCCATCGTGCTGCGCACGGTGATGATCCTGGTGGGCGGCTGGCTGATCGCGCAGTTCCACTGGATCCTGTATCTCTTCGGCGCCTTCCTGCTGATCACCGGCATCAAGATGTGGTGGGCGGCCGGCCAGGAACCGGACCTCGAGGACAACCCCGCGCTGAAGCTGCTGCGACGCGTGCTGCCGGTCAGCAAGAACTTCGACGGCGAGCGCTTCTTCACCCTGGAGAACGGCAAGCGCATCGCGACGCCGATGCTGCTGGTCATCGCGCTGGTGGGCATGACGGACGTGATCTTCGCGGTGGACTCGATCCCGGCGATCTTCGCGATCACCTCCGATCCGTTCATCGTGCTGAGCTCCAACATCTTCGCGATCCTGGGTCTGCGCGCGATGTACTTCCTGCTCGCGGCGATGGCCTCCAAGTTTCATCTGCTCAGCTATGGCCTGGCGGTCGTGCTGGTCTTCATCGGCGCCAAGATGATGCTGATCGACGTGATCAAGATCCCCGTGCTGCTGTCGCTGGGCGTGGTGGTGGCGATCCTGGCCGTGACGATGGTCTGGAGCCTGAAGACGGCGCCCAAGCTGCCCGAAGCCGGCGAGGAAGAAGCGCCCAGGCCGTTGAATTGACGCAAAGCTGAGCGGGAGCGCCTCCCGCGCCCCCTCTCCAAACCCGCGCGACGCTTCTGGCGTCCGCGGGTTTTCTCATTTCCTTGCCGGAATCGGTCCGGTTCGGGCTGTTTTCCGCCCAAGCCGTGCTCACCGTCGCGCGTTCGCCACGCGCAACGGCCCGTGCCATCGCATTTCTTTGACACACTCAAATGAGAATGCTTAGCATTTGCGACCTTTGAGTCCACGCCGGCCTCAATCACCCGCCACCGCCAGCCAGTCGCGACCAGGGAGGGGCCCGCCACCGTGCGCCGTGAAGCGCCGGGACGACGCCGCCAACGCGCAGCCAGCCGAGCGAGAACCCAACTAGAACTTCCTCCCTCGGAGCCCGTTTTCATGTCCCGCTACATCAAGAGCCGCAAGCACACGGTGGCTCCGCTGGCCGCCCTGGCCGCCTCGCTGACCCTCCCGCTGGCTCATGCCGCCGATGCCCCGGCCCCTGCCGACGCCGGCACCGCCACGGCCTCCGCGTCCGGCGCGCCCTACCTGCCGCAGGTGAAGGTCCAGGGCGCCGCGCAGTCCGACTACAAGGTGGACAAGAGCGCCTCGTCCAAGCTCACGCAGCCGCTGCTGGAGACGCCCAAGACGATCTCGGTGATCAAGAAGGAAGTGCTGCGCGAGCAGGGCGCCGTGTCGCTGACCGACGCGCTGCAGAACACCCCCGGCATCACGATGCAGCTGGGCGAGAACGGCAACACCTCCGCTGGCGACGCCTTCCAGATGCGCGGCTTCAGCGCGAGCACCTCGACCTTCGTCGACGGCATCCGCGACCTGGGCGCGGTCACGCGCGACGTGTTCAATCTCGAGCAGATCGAAGTGGTGAAGGGCCCCGCCGGCGCCGATACCGGCCGCGGTGCGTCCGCCGGCTACATCAACCTGATCACCAAGCTGCCGCAGATCGACAACTTCGTCGAAGGCACCGTGACGGTCGGGGACGCCAACCGCAAGCGTGCCTCGGTCGACGTCAACCAGAAGGTCATGGAGAACACCGCCGTGCGCCTGAACGCGGTGTGGCAGGACAACGGCGTGCCTGGCCGCGACGTCGTCAAGCGCAAGACCTACGGCATCGCGCCGTCGGTCGCCTTCGGCCTGAACACGAACACGCGCTTCTTCCTGTACTCGCAGCACGTGCGCCAGGACAACGTGCCGGACGGCGGCATTCCGGCGATCGGCTGGCCCGGCTACACGGTCGCTGCTCCGGCCGCCACGGCGACCCCGGCGCAAATCGCAGCCGCTGCCGCGATCGCCACGGCGCCCAAGGTCGACAGCTCGAACTTCTACGGCAGCCGCGACGACCGCGAGAAGGTCAAGGCCGACATGGTCACCGCCAAGCTCGAGATGGACCTGGGCAACGGCACGACGGTGCGCAACATCTCGCGCTATGGCCGCACGCACATGGACCGGGTGCTGACCGGCATCATCACCATCTTCGGCGCCCCGGTGGCCGGCGACACGCAGACCACCTCGATCAATCCGGCCGATCCGTCGACGTGGAAGATCTCGCGCTCGCGCCAGCGCGTCGACCAGACCAACGAGATCCTGGCCAACCAGACCAGCCTCACGACCAGCTTCGCCACGGGCGGTGTCAAGCACGACCTGACCGCCGGCATCGAGCTGATGTACGAGAGCCAGAAGACCCTGGGCTTCGCGACCACCGGCCTGACGGTTCCCTACGCCAACCTGTATCGCCCGAGCGCCGCCGATGTCCTGCCGATGCCCTACGCCACCGGCGCGGACAACGATGGCAGCACTTCGACGCAGGCCGTCTATGCGCTGGACACGCTGGCGCTGACGGATGCGCTCAAGCTGACGCTGGGCCTGCGCACTGAGCACTACACGATCCGCACCACCACCGGCACGCTGGCCAACAACGTGGTGACCAACGCCAAGTACAGCGCCGGCAAGTGGATCACCAGCTGGAACGGCGCGCTGCTGTACAAGCTGGCCGACAACGGCACCATCTACGCCGCCGCCGGCAACTCGCTGACGCCGCCCGGCAGCGCGAACTTCGTGTTGAGCAGTTCCGGCCAGGCCGCCGGCACCGCCGACGCGCAGGAGACGACCAACTACGAGGTCGGCACCAAGTGGGACCTGCTGAGCAAGCGCCTGAACCTGACCGCCGCGGTGTATCGCAGCGAGAACGACGGCGTGGTCAGCGTGGACCCGGTGACCAACCTGTCGACGCAAGGCGGCAAGGTGCGCGTGCAGGGCATCGAGCTGGCGGCCGTCGGCCAGTTGACCAACTTCTGGCAGATCACCGCCGGCGTGCAGACCATGGACGCGAAGGCGATCAACCAGCGCGCCGCCTCGACCGCGACCAACCCGAACCAGGTCGTCACCGACGGCGTGCGCTGGACGCCGAAGTGGGCCGCCACGCTGTGGACCTCGTACCAGTGGAACGACTTCACCATCGGCACCGGCGTGCGCCACATCGCCGAGCAGAAGCGCGTCGTCACCGTGGGACAGCCGAATTCGACCGGCCTGCCCAGCCTGCCCGCCTTCACCGTCGTCGACCTGATGGGCGCCTACCGCGTCAACAAGAATGTCACGATGCAGCTCAACGTCACCAACCTGTTCGACCGGAACTACATGTCCTCGCTGAACAACGGGGGCGGCCGTCTGGTCCTGGGCGCACCGCGCGCGGTCTCGCTGATGGCCAACATCGGCTTCTGACGAGTTTGAGGTAGCGTACGCGCGGCCCGTTCCCGTCCTGGCGGGGGCGGGCCGTCGTCCGTCCCGGCCTCCTGTTTCGAATCGATCCGGACATGCTTCTTCACATCCCCGACGTGCTCTCCAAGCAGGACGTGCGCGAGATGCGCAAGCTCCTCGACGCCGCCGACTGGACCGATGGCCGCGCCACCGTCGGCGAGCAGGGCGCGAAGGTCAAGCAGAACCGGCAGCTCGCGGCCGATCATCCGGCTGCCCGCGAGATCGGCGAGCACATCCGCCAGGTGCTCGCGCGGCATCCGCTGTTCATCAGCGCGGCGCTGCCGCTGCGCACGCTGGCGCCGCTGTTCAACCGCTACGAGGGCGGCGAGCAGTACGGTTTCCATGTCGACGGCGCGATCATGCGCCAGCAAGGCACCGACCAGCCGCTGCGCAGCGATGTCTCGTCGACGCTGTTCCTGTGCGAGCCCGACGAGTACGACGGCGGCGAGCTCGAAGTCATCGACACCTACGGCACGCACGAGGTCAAGCTGCCGGCCGGCGACCTGATCGTCTACGCGAGCACCAGCCTGCATCGCGTGCTGCCGGTGACGCGCGGCGCGCGCGTGTGCTCGTTCTTCTGGACGCAGAGCCTGATCCGCCAGGACTGGCAGCGATCAATGCTGTTCGAGCTCGACCAGACCATCCAGAAGCTGCGCGGCCGCCTGGGCGACGACGCCGAGACCACCGCGCTCACCGGCCACTATCACAACCTGCTGCGGCTCTGGGCCGAGACATGAGCGGCGCCGCCCCGACCCCTGCGGCGCGGCGCGCCGGCTGGCTGAAGCAGCTGCACCAGTGGCACTGGATCAGTTCGGCGATCTGCCTGATCGGCATGATCCTGTTCGCCGCCACCGGCATCACGCTGAACCACGCCGCCAGCATCGAGGCCAAGCCCGCGATCGTCAGCAGGACGGCGCAGCTGCCTGCTGAGCTGGCCGCTTCATTGAAGCCGGCGGCGGGCGAGTCCGACCGCAAGGCCGCCGTGCCCGCCCCGGTGCGCGCCTGGCTGGCGAAGACGCTCGACCGCGCCGTCGACAGCCGCGACGCCGAATGGAGCCGCGACGAGATCTACCTCGCGCTGCCGCGCCCCGGCGGCGATGCGTGGATCCGCATCGCGCGGGACAGCGGCGAGATCGAGTACGAGGACACCGATCGCGGCTGGATCTCCTACCTCAACGATCTGCACAAGGGCCGCAACGCCGGCGTGGCCTGGAGCTGGTTCATCGATGTCTTCGCCGCCGCCTGCCTGGTGTTCTCGATCACGGGCCTGCTGATCCTCAAGTTCCACGCCGTCAGCCGGCCCAGCACCTGGCCGCTGGTGGGGCTGGGCCTCGTGATCCCGGCCCTGCTGGCCCTGCTGCTGATCCACTGATCCTTTGCATGGATCGCGCGACCAGAGCGCCGTCCCCCGGGTTTCCTTGTTTCCTTACCCGCCGTTCTCCGTTCCGAGCCGCCGCCAGGATCCTTCCGACCTTCAACCGAGATTTCGTCCATGAACCGCTCCGCAAGCCGTACCCTCTTCCAGCTCGGTGCCCTGGGCACCCTGGCGGCGGGCTCGTCCGCCTGGGCCGCCACCGTGCAGCTCAAGCTCGACCTGCCGCGCCTGAACGTCGCCGAATACCACCGCCCCTACGTCGCCGTCTGGATCGAGAAGGCCGGCGAATCCGGTCCCGCCGTCGCGCAGCTGGCGGTCTGGTATGACATCAAGAAGCAGAACAACGCCGGCACCAAGTGGCTCAAGGACATGCGCCAGTGGTGGCGCCAGGGCGGCCGCAACCTGACGGTGCCGGCCGACGGCGTGACCGCCGCGACGCGCGCGCCGGGTGAGCATGTGATCTCGCTCGACACGCATCCGGCGCTGGCCGCGCTGCCGCCCGGCCAGTACGAGATCGTCGTCGAGTCCAGCCGCGAAGCCGGCGGCCGGGAAGTGCAGCGCCTGCCGCTGACCTGGCCGGTGAAGGCGCCGGCCACCGCCACGGCCAAGGGCGAGCACGAGCTCGGCGCGCTGGAACTGGCGGTCAAGCCCTGAGCGGCGCGCTGCCCTCGCCTCACCAACAAGACACGGAGCAGATCACCATGATGAAGACTTCGATCGCCGCCCGGCTCGCGACGCGCGCGGCCCCGATCGCGCTGGCCATCGCCGCGCTGCTGCCCCTGAGCGCGCAGGCCCACATGACCTGGCTGCTGCCCAACAAGGCCGCCTTCGACGGCAAGGAGCCGGTGGCCTCGTTCGATGCGGCCGTCTCCGAGGACCTCTTCAACTTCGAGCGCGCGCTCAAGATCGAGACGCTGCGCATCACCGCGCCGGACGGCCGCAGCGTCGAGGCGGAGAACCGCAGCGCGGCGCGCCATCGCGAGAGCTTCGACGTGAAGTTGACGCAGGACGGCACCTGGCGGGTGAGCAACCTGAGCCAGTCGCTGATGGGCACGTACAAGCAGGGCGGCGAGACCAAGCGCTTCCGCAGCACGCCGGCGACCTTCGCCAAGGACGTGCCGGCGGACGCCGAGATCACCGCGATGACGGTGATGACCAACCGCCAGCAGACCTTCGTCAGCAAGGAGGAGGCCGGCAAGGTTGACTTCAAGCCCGAGGGCGACGGGCTGGAGCTGCTGCCGCTGGGCCCGGTCACCGACCTGAGCCATGGCGACAAGACCCGCTTTCGCCTGATGCTGGACGGCAAACCGGCGGCCGACGTGCAACTGAAGCTGGTCCGCGAGGGCAACCGCTATCGCTACAAGTTTGGCGAGGTCGAACTCAAGACCGATGCCAAGGGCGAATTCACCGTCGAATGGACGGAGCCGGGCCGCTACTTCCTCGGCGCGAGCACGGGTCCGGCGCGCGGCCCGAACGCACCCGCCGGCACGCGGCAGGCGCCCGTGCAGCGCGCCAGCGTCAGCGCCACCTTCGAGGTGCTGCCCAAGTGAGCGTGGCCTGCGGGACGGCGGTGGCGCGAGGCGCGGTCGACGCGCCCGAGCCGCGCGTGCTCGTCCCGCTGCGCATCACCGGCGAGCCCCCGCCGCTTGGCCAGATCGTGCACGCGATCGGCGGCGAGACGATGGGCACGGTCTGGTCGGCGCGCTTCGTCGGCCCGGCGGGATTGCGCACCGGCGCGATCGAGGACGCGGTGCGCCACGTCTGCGATGAGGTGATCGCGCAGATGAGCCAGTGGGATCCGGACTCCGACCTGAGCCGCTTCAATCGCGCGCCGGCGGGCAGCGCGCAGCTGCTGCCGAACGGCTTGGCGACGGTCGTCGCCGCGGCGTTGCGAGTCGCGGCGGCGAGCGGCGGCGCCTACGACCCGACCGCCGGCGCGCTGGTCGCGCTGTGGGGCTTCGGTCCGTCGGGCGAGACGGCGCTCGCCCGCCGCCATGATGAGCCCGGCTTCCAGCCGCCGTCCGCCGACGCTTGCGCCCGCGCGCCTCTGGGCTGGTCCACGCTGGGATGGCAAGCCGACCGCCACGTGTTGACGCAGCCGGGCGGACTGTCGTTGGACCTGTCGGCGATCGCCAAGGGCTATGCGGTCGATCGGGTCTCGGCGCTGATGACCCGGCTCGGCCTGCCCGACCACCTCGTCGAGATTGGCGGCGAGCTGCGCGGCGCCGGGCTCAAGCCGGAAGGTCAGCCGTGGTGGGTCGACCTCGAGCCGCCTTCCGCCGATTGCGGCCTCGCGCCGCTGCGCATCGCGCTGCACGGCCTGTCGGTGGCGACCTCCGGCGACTATCGCAAGGCGTTCACCGAGGGCGACGGGACGCGGCGCTCCCACACCATTGATCCGCGCACCCGGCGGCCGGTCGAGCACGGGCTCGCCGCCGTCACCGTCGTGCACGACAGCGCGATGTGGGCCGATGGCTGGTCGACGGCACTGATGGTGCTGGGCCCGGACGAAGGCCTGGCGCTTGCCGATCGACTCGGGCTGGCCGCGCTGCTGGTGCGCCGCCGGACCGCGGCCGAAGGCGGCGGCTTCGAGGAGCGCTTCTCCGCCGCAATGCGCGAACTGATGCTCTGATGACCGCGTTCCTGTCCCGTCCCGCGGCGGCGTTGCTGCTGATCGCGCTCTATCTGGCGATGTGCGCGGCCGTGTGGTGGCGTCACCGCCGGCGCCAGCGGCAGGCTGCCAAGGAATCCGCCGCGCTGCTGCCCGCCGCGGACGCCGGCCCGCCGGTGCTCGTGCTCCACGCGAGCCAGACGGGTCAGGCCGAAGAGATCGCGTGGCAGACCGCCAAGGCGCTGCACCTGGCTGGCATGCCGGTGCGCGTCGCGGCGCTCGGCGAGATCGATCGCGCCGCGCTGCTCGGCGCGCGGCATGCGCTCTTCATCGCCAGCACCCATGGCGAGGGCGACGCGCCCGACAGCGCCGCGCCCTTCGCGCGCGACCTGATGACGGCGGGGGACGACGCGATCGAGCTGTCATCGCTGCAGGCGGGCGTGCTGGCGCTGGGGGACTCGAGCTACACGCACTTCTGCGGCTTCGGCCGCGCGCTCGACGCCTGGCTGCGCGAGCGCGGCGCGCAGCCGATGTTCGATCGCATCGACGCGGACCGGGCCGATCCACATGCGCTGGCGCAATGGCGGCAACGGCTCAGCCATCTCGCCGGCACCGCCGATCTGGCGGAATGGGAAGCGCCCGTCTTCACGCCATGGCGGCTGCGCACGCGCCGCCACTTGAATCCCGGCAGCGAGGGCGGACCGGTGTTCCACCTCGCGCTGACGCCGGCGGACGGATCCCCGTTGCCGGACTGGGAGGCGGGCGATCTCGTGCAGGTGAGCCTGGCGGGCGAGGAGGCCGGCGACGACGTGCATCGGCCGCGCGAGTACACGATCGCCTCGTTGCCACGCGATGGCGGCGTCGAGTTGATGGTGCGCCGCACGGCGCGCGACGACGGCACGCCGGGTCTGGCGTCGGGGCTGTTGACGGACCGGCTGCCGCTCGGCGGCGAGGTCGCGCTGCGGCTGCGGCCGCATGCGAGCTTCCGCATCGGTGCGAACGCGGACCGGCCGCTGATCCTCATCGGCAACGGCACCGGCCTGGCAGGGCTGCGCGCGCACCTGAAGGCCCGCGCGGCATCCCGCATGGGCACGGCCAACGGCGCGATCGAGCGCCTCGCGCCATCCAGCGTGCAGGTTTGGTTGCTGTTTGGTGAGCGCCGCGCGGCCCATGACGCGCACTACCGCGATGAGATCGAAGCGTGGCAGCGCGACGGCCTGATCGCGCATGCGGACTGGGCGTTCTCCCGCGATCAGGCGGAGCGCGTCCATGTGCAGCACCTGCTCGCCCGCCACGCGAGCCGGCTGCGGGAGTGGGTGGATCGCGGCGCGGCGATCTATGTCTGCGGCAGCCTGCAGGGAATGGCGGGCGCCGTCGATGCGGTGCTGCGGGAGACGCTCGGCGATGACGGCGTGGACGCGCTCATCCGCACGGGCCGCTACCGGCGCGATGTCTACTGAGCGCTCGCGCGATGCGCGATGACCACGGGGAACCCCGTAGGTGATGACGAGAGAAGCGCGTAGGACACGCGGCGATTGATGCGCGCCCGCGACAGACACGGCACGCGGCGTTGACTTCAGGGCCGTTTCTCCCCTGTCAGAGCCTTCTCAATGACAGAGGTGCGCAGTACCATTGCCCGCGCAGGGTGCCAACGAGTACCGAAGGCGTCAGACCTTCACCAGGGCCCGGCACATCAACAACCCTTGATGGAGAGAATCGAAATGGCAACTGCGAAGAAGGCCG
>Ga0102591_1002534_pt1 | contig 19356 bp, 15 predicted proteins | sample AraplaCol_mCL_r2_2_FD_76860 | JGI IMG/M metagenome (GOLD analysis project Ga0102591, IMG submission 76860) | Arabidopsis root microbial communities from North Carolina, USA - plate scrape MF_Col_mCL_r2 (SPADES assembly) (version 2) | ecosystem: Host-associated > Plants > Roots > Endosphere... | reverse complement strand
GTTGGGCGGCGAGCAAACGGTACGAGAGCGTCTTGCCCGCGAGGACATCGACATCGAGCGTTGTGGCAATGCGCTGATTATCCGGGCGGGACGCTTCCCACTATTGGGCGCACCGGAGGAAGGCCCGCTTGATCCGTACATCTTCGTAAATCGTGTGATCAAAGGGCTGAGAAATCCGCTTCGAAAATCCATGCATTCCTATATGGAAGGCGTCGAGAGCTTTGCCGAAGAGGAAACACGGCGGTGGGTTGCGAGATTCGACGAACCGGATGCCCCAATGGATGACGGCACGCCGCAGACGAGTCGAGGAATGTCCGCACTGCCATTCCAGACGTGTCCCCGTAGCGGACGATGGGTGGCCAACCATTTAGGTAATCAAATCGTCCACGTCAAAGCCGGGGACTTCATGCCAGGACCCGAGCGTAGCGATGCGGGGAATCAGGTCGTCTGGTACCTCATTCATGAGGCGCAGTGACGGCTGACTGCTGACTGCCGCTTGCTTTCGCATAAGAATGGATATGACTCAAATCGCTACTTCTTTCTCGCCGCTGACACCCACCGAAGCCATTGGGCGTTACGGCCACGAACTGATCTTCGCAGATCCATCGGATGGTAATCGCATAGTCATTCGTCCAGCACTGATTGGCACGCTGTTCTTTGAGCGGGGATCACAACCGGCCATACGGCAGGCATTGCTGCATTGCTTCGACAAATTCCGTGCGTCGTATGGAGAAAAGTTGAGGGGCGGTAAAAGGGCTGACACAACGTACTCGCGCAAGACGACTAAAGGTATTGAGTCGATACGACAGTACATCTTGTCGACCGATGTCAACTATGCTGTTGAGTTTGTCTTCTGCGATGCAACGGATTACTACACTGCACCGGAATATTTAATCAAGTCGCTTACAGCGTGTGACTATCATGAGACGCATTACGGTGACCTATCTTATATAAAATTCATACTGCCATGGTCGTTCGCGGAAAGCGAGGAAGGGTTAGCGCTGTACCACGCCTTCATGAGTTTCTGCTGCGCAACGCTTCCGGTCAGAGGCGGATATGGCGGACTATCCACTGTCCTGCCCTATGACTTCGATCGGTACATGCCCATGGAGTACCAACTGGCGCAACGCTTTACGGGTCTCGAGGTGGATTCATGGGGCTTCGCGGAGGCTTTTCAATATGAGGCGGGTTATATCAAAAGCACCAACTGGTACACCGTACTTGGCGAGCCCTTCGTTGAAAAGTTGGGCGGCGAGCAAACGGTACGAGAGCGTCTTGCCCGCGAGGACATCGACATCGAGCGTTGTGGCAATGCGCTGATTATCCGGGCGGGACGCTTCCCACTATTGGGCGCACCGGAGGAAGGCCCGCTTGATCCGTACATCTTCGTAAATCGTGTGATCAAAGGGCTGAGAAATCCGCTTCGAAAATCCATGCATTCCTATATGGAAGGCGTCGAGAGCTTTGCCGAAGAGGAAACACGGCGGTGGGTTGCGAGATTCGACGAACCGGATGCCTCAATGGATGACGGCACGCCGCAGGCGAGTCGAGGAATGTCCGCACTGCCATTCCAGACGTGTCCCCATAGCGGACGGTGGGTGGCCAACCATCTAGGTAATCAAATCGTCCACGTCAAAGCCGGGGACGTCATGCCAGGCCCCGAACGTAGCGATGCGGGGAATCAGGTCGTCTGGCACCTCATTCATGACGCGATCTGAATCACGGTGAGGTGCTCGACTGGACCCTGACGGCATCGCGCTCATTGTTCGTGATAGCGGTCAAAGTGAGAACGAACAGCGTGAATTTGACGCAACTTAAAGGCAGGAGATAGTACATATGAGTCTGGGCATTATCACGGTTGGTGACACTACCGACCACGGCGGGAAGGTGATCAGCGGGTCTCCGACGCACACCGTAGGCGGCAAGGCCATTGCGCGCCTCGGTGATCTGGTGGACTGCCCCCAGAAGTATCCAGGCGGTCGTCCGCATGGTGTCAACAAGATTGTCGACGCGCATCCCACTGTCACGATGGGTGGCGTTCCCGTTGCCGTGGACGGCTGCCATAGCGAATGTGGTTGCGTGTTGATCGCGAGCGGCAATGCAGCGGTGGGAGACTAGGAATGTTCGCATCGCATCGAGCGACAACAGCGGTCGTATTGCTTGCGGTCCTCCTCCTTGCAGCTTGTACCGGACCCCAAGCCACATCACCAAAGGAACCGATCAAGTTGGACTTGGCAATCAAAGCCGGGTTGGCCGTAAACCCCGACGAAAAGGACAGAGCTTCACCCGTGCAGGTACGCCTTTATGAACTCAAGACGGAGTTCACGTTTCAGGGTGCTGATTATTTCTCGCTCGACAAAAACGACAAAAACGTTCTGACACAGGACATGCTGATGCGCAATGAGTTCATTCTGCGGCCTGGCGAATCCCGAAATATCGAGCGCAAGCTGAATCCCGAGACCACAGCATTGGGGGTTCTGGTTGGCTATCGCGATCTCGGCAAGGCCACATGGCGTGCCGTCTACAAGCTGCCGCCGGCGCCAGAGGTCTCCTGGTATCGCGCGGTGGTGCCATCACGCAAGGTCAAGTTGCAGGTCGTACTTGATCAGCAATCGATTACCGTTTCAAAACCTGACTGATTCATGAGCTGGTATAACAAGGTCGTCTGGAGCGAGGGGCTGTTCTTGCGCCCTCAGCTTTTCCAGCAGCAGGAACGCTACCTGGAGCATTTTGCTCACAAGCGCGCGGCAGCACTGAGTCCATTTTTCTGGGGCTTCCACCATCTGGTCGTCGATGCCGAAGCGCTCCCTCTTGGCAAACTGGTCATCTCCGGTGCCGCCGGGATATTCCAGGATGGCACACCCTTCGATGCTCCGGCGCACGCGAAGCTGCCTTCGCCCCTCGCGCTTCGCCATGAACACCTGAATCAGATCATCTATCTAGCCGTCCCCATCCGCACGCCGAACACGGAAGAGACGAACTTCGAGGATGCCGCAGATTCTCTCGCTCGCTTTCGTAGCTTCGAGGAAGAGTTGCTCGATGCCAACTCCATTTCCCAGGGGGCAAAGCTGGTGCAACTGGGCGATATGCGCCTGCGACTGCTGCCCGAAAGGGAGCTGACGCAATCCTGGCTGGGATTGCCGCTCGCCAGGGTGATCGAGATCCGCGCGGACGGTAGTGCCCGATTGGATGCCGCGCTGATTCCGCCGGTCAACGTCTATACGGCGAGTTCGCAACTGCAGACGTGGCTGAGTGAGGTACATGGATTGCTGCGTCTTCGCGCGAATGCGATGGCGGAGCGCCTGACGGCGTCAAGCACGCGGGGAGCGGAGTCGGCGGAGGTCTCGGAGTACCTCATTCTTCAATTGCTGAATCGCTATGAGCCGGTGTTGACACACATGCTCGACGCGAAGGCGGCTTCGCCGGAAGCCATGTACGCTGAATTGATCGCCTTTGCTGGCGAACTTTCAACGTTCGTGCGGACGGCTACGCGCAGGCCCAAGGCTTATGACGCCTATCGCCATGACGAGCCTCATACATGCATCAAGCCTGTTGTGGATGATCTGCGGTTCCTCCTGAACGTCGTGCTGGAGCGCAGTGCGCAACGCATCGAGTTGCGCGACCAGTCTCATGGCATTCGCGTGGCAGTACTGGACCCAGCGGAGTTCGAGCGATTCGGAACCTTTGTGCTGGCTGTGGGCGCCCAGATGCCGGCGGATGTGTTGCTCCAACAATTCCCGGCGCAGGCCAAGGCGGGGCCATCGGAACGTTTGTCCGAACTGATTCGCTCCCATTTGCCGGGCATTCCCATGCAACCAATGCCCGTCCCACCACGCCAGATCTCCTTCAATGCCGGGCAGGTCTACTTCGAACTGATGCAGGACCACCCATTGTGGGGCCAGGTACAGCGCTACGGCGGACTTGCACTACATGTTGCAGGAAGTTTCCCTGAGCTGCGGCTCGAGTTGTGGGGAGTGCGGGACTAATGGAGAACTCACCGAACATCGCAGGCAGCGTTGCTGCCGATTCCAATTCCAGCACTTACGACTATTCAGCGCTGGATTCGTCGGAGCCCCCGCAGCGCGGACGGCTGCTGGAGGGCGCCACGCGTGCTCCGTGGCAATGGGCTGCGCCGGAGACGCTCGAGGCACGCGCCGCGCGCATCGCCGCGGCCACCAATCCGCTGCTGGCCGCCGCGCAGCCACTCCTTAGAGCGCTGGCAGACCTGCCTGTGGAACTGCCTAATGCGAGTCGGGTCGGCGGCACGCTGAAGCGAATGCTGGTGGACGAAGTCCGTCAATTTCAAGCTGTCTGCGACCGAGCCAACGTTCGGAGGGAGCATGCACTGGCCGCGCGATACAGCCTGTGCACGGCCCTCGACGAGGCCGCGAATGGTACGTACTGGGGCCGGCAAGGCAACTGGGCGATCCAGAGCCTTCTTATCCAGTGCCATCAGGAGGGCGATGGGGGCGAAAAAGTCTTTCAGGTGCTTGGCCGGCTAGTGAATTCACCGCAAGAGCACATGGACGTGATCGAGGTGATCTATCAGATCCTGTGCCTGGGATTTCAAGGGCGATATGCCAAGCGTACTGATGGACAACGCGAGTTGGATGCGATTCGACAACGTTTGCTGAATCTGCTCACGGGTGCACGGGAGAGCGTGCCACGTGACTTGTCACCACATTGGCGCGGCGAAGCGGCAGGCAAACTGGGGCTTCTGCGCACGGTGCCGGTATGGCTCACGTTTTCATTGCTCACGGTCGTGCTGTTCGGCTTGTTCGGGTGGTTCAAGTATCAGCTGCTGTTCCGCACGCATGACATCGAGCAACAGATCATCGCTATCGGTCACGCCACACCACCGGAGCCTCCCAAGGCATTGCGTCTGACGGATCTGCTGAAGGATGAGATTGCACGGGGCGTTGTCAGTGTCAATGAAGACGCGACGCGCAGCGAAGTGATCTTCCGCGGCGACGACATGTTCTCGGCGGGACAAGTCGATGTCAGCAAAGACATTCTTCCGGTATTGGACAAGGTCGCAAGCGAAATCAACAAGATCAAAGGCAAGGTGACGGTGGTTGGCCACACGGACAATGCTCCTATCAAGACTAGGCGGTTTCCTTCCAATCAGATCCTGTCCGAAGAAAGGGCGGCGGTCGTTGTCGAATACCTCGCAGGACGAGGCGTAGCCAAGGGCCGCCTGGAGGCGAGCGGAAAGGGCGAGAGCATACCGATAGGTCCCAACAAGACGCCCGCGGAACGCGCCCGGAATCGGCGTGTGGAAATTGTGGTGACGCATTAACAGAGATACGGTATGGAATTCCTGAAACGTTGTGTCGCCGTGCTGTGCTCTCGGCAGACGCTGCTTATCCTGGCGTTGGCCGTCGTGGGGCTCGCCGTCTGGTTCATTGGACCGCTATTGAGTTTTGGCGGACTTCAACCTCTCTCCGGAATCGGAGCTCGGGTCACGGTCATTGTTCTCTTGTTGGCGCTGGGGATGTTCCTGCTCCTACGGTGGTCCATTGCGCTGATCGCAGTGGGTGCGCTCTGTGTGCTGATTTGGTATGCAGGTCCCTTGCTTGCATTCGACAGCGTGCATCCGCTGTCATCCGAGACGGTCCGAGTCGTTATCATCGCGGCGCTCATTTTCGTCGTCGTGTCTTACGAGGTCTATCAGTTCCTCCGTCGCTCGCAAGCCGATGGATCGTCGCTCGACAAGATTCTCAATTTTGGCGCCAAGCGACCAGAACTCATCGGCAAGGAGGACATCGCAAAGGTGCGCATCGTCGTCTGCGAAGCATTGAACCAGCTCAAGAGCATGCGCACCCACCGCGGCCTGGCGCGCCTTTTCGAGGGACAGCGCTATCTCTATGAGTTGCCGTGGTACATGACGGTCGGTGCGCCAGGCGTCGGCAAGACCACCGCGCTGCTCAATGCCGGCATGCAGTTCCCGCTACCTGAACAGATGAGCAAGGCGGCGCGAACCCTGCGCGGCACCGTCAATACGGATTGGTGGTTTACGAACGAAGCGATCTTGATCGATACGGCCGGTCGCTACACCACCCACGAAAGGGACGCGAGAGTTGACTCGGCGGAATGGACAGGGTTTCTCGGCATGCTGCGCAAGCACCGTAGCCGCGCACCAATCAATGGCGTCATTGTTGCGATCAGCGTGCAGGCGCTCCTGACCCAGACGCACCAGGAGCGTGCGCTTGAAGCGGCGAGCCTGCGCGCTCGGCTTGGTGACTTGCGTCGTGACCTCGGCATTCAATTTCCGATCTACGTGCTGGTCACGAAGATGGATCTGCTTTCCGGTTTCGAGGATTATTTTCAATATCTCGGCAGCGAGGGGCGCGCACAGCCTTGGGGCTTTACGCTGCCCTATCGCAATAGGGCTCGCAAGCGGGGGGAGGCGGTTGTACCACTTGACCAGCAATGCCGCCATGAAATGGCGTTGCTGGTCAAGCGATTGCAGAGCGGATTGGACGCGCGGCTGTATGAAGAGTACGACACCAATCGGCGAAAGGCGCTCTTTGGGCTGCCCCAAGAAGTGACTTGCCTGACCGAGCCGCTGGTCGACATGCTCTCGCAAGTGTTCCTCGGATCCCGCTTCGACGATACCGAGCGCACCCACATGCTGCGGGGCGTGTACTTCACCAGCGCTGCCCAGACGGAGGGGAGCGTGGTGGCTGATCATGGAACGCTCCTGCGACGGCTTGACCGCGACCAGTCGAGTACCGGAGATGACCCGGATTACCTGCCGTCGGCGTTGGGAGAGTCCGCCGGATATGCTGCCCCCCCGATCGCGACCGGTAGCCGCAGCTATTTCCTGCAGGACGTCATCAAGGGAATCATCGTCCCGGAGGCGCACCTCGTAAAGCCCAATCTTCGCTGGGAAATGCGTTTCAGGCTGTTGCGAATACTCGGTCACGGTCTCGCATTGGTGATTTTCCTGTGGCTGGCGGGATCCCTGTATGCCAGCTTCAAAAACAATCGAGACTATCTGGACCTGGTGCAGGACAAAGCCAGGATGCTGACGAGCACCGTGACGGGGTACTACAAGGAACCGCAGCCGCAGGTCACGCCTGAAGTGCTGGCAGCCGCCAAGGATTTGCCGACCCACCTCGGTTTGAACCTCCCGGCGCCATCCCTGGACTGGCGCTACGGATTGTATGCAGCGCCGCAAATTCTGGATGCTGCGACGTTGACCCATGCCAAGCTGGAAGACAACCTGTTGGTGCCGTATCTTGTGCGTCGTATCGAATCGGTACTCGGCGAGGCGGTGGGTAGACAGGACGCCAAGCAAACATACGATACCTTGCGCATCTACCTGATGCTGCACGACAAGGAAAAGTACGAAGCATCGGATGTGCGCAACTGGGTGCAAGACGATTGGACGAACGGAAGTGGCGCCGATGCCTTTGGAGATCGTGTTGTCATCCTCGATCACATGAACGCATTACTCGATGGTCGGAGACCGGTGCAGTCTCCCTACGCGAAGAATGAGGCATTGATTCGCGCAGCAAGAGACTTCCTCGACAGCAGTACGTCCGTCGAGCGTTTGTATGACCGGGCGAAGTCGGCCATGCTGGGGGATGCGCCGCAGGATTTCACGCTGGTTCGGGCAGTTGGGCCGCAGGCAGGAACAGTATTTACTCGGGCCAGCGGGGAGCCACTCGAACGGGGCATACCGGGACTCTTCACGTACGCGGGTTACCATGAGCTGTTCAATTCCCGTCTGCCGGAGTTTGTGGGCGAGGCCCAAAGCATGGACATCTGGGTGATGGGCAGAAGCCAAAGCATCGGTGCTCAAAAAAAAAGGCTTGAAAGCGTAGCAGGCAAGCTTGCCATTAACGATCCACTCACGCGCGAGATTCGGCGACTCTATCTGAACGAGTATGCGCAACTGTGGACCGAGTTCCTCTCGGATATCAGGACCGTTACAGGAAACAATCTCGCTTTCGACCTGGAGATCGTGCGTACATTCGCTGCGCCGGATTCGCCTCTGGCGCGGCTCGGGCGCGCCACAGTACATGAAACGACATTAAGCAAGCCAACCGATGACGAAGAGAAATCACTAGCCGACAAGGCGCTTGCTGTTCTCGATAAAAAGACGGAAAGGCTTGCAGGATTGAAAGTCCGGGCCGAAGCACGCCAGGAGCGGGAGCCGGTGGACAGCCGCTTCGCCGCGTTGCGGGAAGTGGTGACCGGCCATGCGGACGCCACGCCCGCGAGTGCAACGTCCATTGCCGGCAAGGCGCAGCTCGATAGTATTGCCGGACTGGTCAACGCGTACTACACCAGCCTTGTGGTAGCCAACAATGCATTGAACACTCGCAACCTGCCGCCACCGGGGGACGCCGGTGCGCAACTCCGCATGGAAGCAGACAAGTTGCCGGCGCCATTCAAAACCGTGCTTGCCGATCTGGTGGTGCAGGGCGCGCGCGACGTCAACAAAGGGATCGGCGATATCCTGGTGGCCCAGATGGATGCCGTGATAGGAGAAAGCTGCCGAAGCGCAATCGACGGAAAGTATCCGTTCTCTGTGAACTCAATGCAGGACGTTGATACAGAGGACTTCGCCCGAATCTTCGCGACTGGAGGAGTGCTCGATGATTTCTTCCAGAAGGTCCTGCTCCCTCATGTCGATATGACCGTGTCACCGTGGCGCTACAAGTTGACGGCGCCCGACGTGCCGCCCGTGGCGGGTCCCAGTCTCGTCCCATTTCAGCGCGCCAGGGATATCCGCGAGGTTTTCTTCAGGGAACCCGGAGGAAAGAAGATGGCGTGGAAGGTCGATATCAAGGTCGTAGAGCTCGACCCCGAGATCATGGAGTTGAATATGGACTTCGATGGTCAGAGTCAGCGCTATGTGCATGGGCCTGTGATGCCGCTCAAGATCACCTGGCCCGGACCCCGCGGCGGACAGGGGGCGGGGATTGCGGCAAATCCGCGAGTACGGCCGGATACTTCCACGCTTTCGGCAGACGGACCGTGGGCGTTGCTGAGGGTGATTGCCAAAGGACGGCTGGCCGGTTCCGCATCTGCCAGCCACTTCGTAGCCGAGTATGACTTCGATGGCCGCAAGGCAAAACTCGACATCAATACGGGGAGTCTTGCAAATCCATGGACCACCGGCATGCTTCAATCGTTCCAATGTCCGGGAAGGTCAGGATGATGAGCGGACATCGAGCCACGAACTATCTGCTCCAGCACGCTCAACCTTTGTTCTGGACGCTCCACGCGCTGAGTCCGGACCTGGAATCGGCAGCCCGCATGGATGTGTTGCAGACCGAGGCCCGCAGTCGGCTTGGAAAGTTCAGGTCCGCTTGTCGTGCGTCTTCGCTACATCACGATGCCATCGAGGCAGTTCACTACTGTTTCTGTGCCGCAATGGATCAGGCCGGAAGCCGCATCCGAGGCAGAGCGGATAGTTGCAGAGGATTGTGGCTGCAGCGGAGTCTGCTGAACGAATACTACGAAGAGAATGGCAGCGGCGAACAGTGTCGTCCATGGATTGCCAAATTGCAGCGCAACGGCAAACGTCACGCGGATGCGCTGGAAGTTATCGGCCATCTGATATCGCGTGGGCTACGCGACGAGCGGGGTGCCCCGATCTCCAATTATCAAGGCGTTGTACCGCAGCGGCACGACGATAGTCTGTCTCCGGCGGCTATGCAGTACATACTCCTTCCGCCAGCGGTCTTGGAGCCCGCCACCCTACACGTCCTGGCGGAACGCAAGGCGGGACGCGTGTGGCTGGCGAGGTGGGTGGGAGCCGGCATTGCGTTGCTATGCATCCTGGCCTACTTTCTCTATCGACAGCACAATGACAATCAGGCGCTGGTCAGAGAGGTCGAGCAACTTTCGGCGCGCGTCCTTTCAGAGCAAGCTTCGATGGACCAACGCATGGCGCGATTGCTGGCACCAGAGATCGCATCGGGCACGACGAGCCTGGGCAAGACGGGGGATCGTGTCTTCCTGCTTTTCAGCAGCGATTCGGGATTCGCAGCCAATAGCGCGGTAATCAAGCCACAACTCGCCAGGCAGCTTGATCAGCTTGGCACTGTGCTGGACGACACAGATGGTCTTGTGACGGTTATCGGACACGCCGATGCATCTCTGGGGGCATACAACGGCGAGGCTGTAAATCTGGCGCTATCGCAAGCCCGCGCCATGGCGGTGGGCCGATACTTGCAGGAGAAAGGCGCCGCAGGCGGCAGGATTACCGTACTCGGCCGCGGGTCCGCGGATCCGATCGCCGACAATGGGACCGAGACGGGCAGGGCGTTGAACCGACGTATCGAGATTGTCATTGATCGAAGCCGACGAGACGCCGCACCGGCCACGAGCGGCGGCCCTCCCACCAGGGCCGACACCTCTCACCGCCGGTAGTCTTTGTCTCACCCGAGAGCAGCGATAGTTGCGCTGCCCGCCTACAGCGGAATCCCCATCAGCATCACCGTGGCCGTGGTCCGGCTCACACCGACCACGCGCCGCCAGCACTCGCCTGCGATACGTGCAATGGCCCGGATGGGATTGGCGCCGTGGAACTCACGCACCAGTCGGCGCACGATCCGCATCGGCAGCCGCACGCCCCGAGGCACTTCGTTGCGGCAGAACGCCACCTTGCGCACGTAGTCATCCACCTCCCAGAACCACGACGTACCTTGCGGGAAATACCCCACATCGCCCACCGCGAGCGTGTGCGTCACCCCCTGGCTGTCAGTCACGCGCACGCTGCCTTCGAGCACGACTACGATCTCGTCGATGTCGTAGTGCCACTCGAATGAGCTGCGCGTGCAGTCCCATACCATGGTCCAGGCAAAACCGTCGACGGTGGACGAATGCAGGTTGCAGCGCGTGGTGGGCGACCCGCTGCGCATCCACGATGCCTCGATCGGACACGGCGAATCGGGCAGGGCGCGAATACTCCCGAAGGTCCCGGCATGGCGCTGCTGTTCGGGCAAGTCTCCCATGGCTTCTCTCTCCCCCGTCTATGCAGGTGTGGTCGGATAAGAGCGATGGTTCACCAAGCGGCGCGGCGGAAATATGCGGTGGCGTACAAAGAGTGGACGTTCATCGAGGAACGGACATCGCACCCCGGTGCGACTTCCAAAAAAAGAACCCGCCTGGCGGTGAGGTCAGGCGGGCTGCAGGGGGAGTTGTCATACAGGACGGGTCAAGGTCCTGTGATGCATCGTAGGGTGCGTCGCAGCATGCGGCTGTAGGAGTTTGTCTGATTTTGCATTTCTAGCATTTTCTATACATGTTTGGCGAAATTGAGCTGCCCTGCGGAATCCCTAGTCGTGCAAACGGTTTGCGGGGATTTTGCGGCTTTGCATCATTGCATGATCTAACAGACAACAAGGCATTAGTCCCACTAAATTTAAAGTGCGAGGCGTCGAAACACCACGTCGGGGATCGCGCGGATGATTAGCATGATGTATCGCCAGAAACCGGGCACATAGGCCACGGCCACGCCGCTGTCGATGGCGTTGACGATGTGGCCGGCGGCTGCATCTGGGCTGATCCAGAGTGCGCCTTTGCGGAATGCGCTGGTCATCGGTGTATCGACGAAACCCGGCTTGATCGTGACCACGGACACGCCTGCCTTGGCGAGTCGCTGGCGCAGGCCGGACATGAAGGCCGTGACCATGGCCTTGGCGCTGCCGTACACGTAATTGCTTTGCCGGCCGCGCTCGCCGGCGACGGACGAGATGACGGCGATGGTGCCGGCGCGGCGGCGTTCGAACAGGTTGGCGATCAATGTCAGCATGGCCACCACGGACAACGCGTTGGTGCGAAGCTCGGCCATGGTCAGGTCAACCGACTGCGCGCACGCGGCTTGATCGGATAGCGTGCCGTGCGAGATCAGCACGGTGTCGATGCCGTCCAGGGCCGTGTCGGCCGCGCGGAGGATCGCGTCATGAGCGTGGAAGTCGTTGGCGTCCATCACGGCCATATGCACTTGCTTGGCGCCACGGGCGCGCAGGTCGTCCACCATGGTCTGCAGGCGTGGGGCGCTGCGGCCCACGAGGAACAGCGCGTCGCCGCGCTGGGCCATGCGTCGGGCGGTGGCTTCGGCAATGGCCGACGTTGCACCGATGATCAAGGTCTTCTTCATGTTTCCAACTCCCGATGGGATGGCCCATCCGTGACGCGTCGCCAGAAGCCCGACGAAAACGCCGGATCGAGATACGGTGCCAGTGCTTCCCACTGCGGAAAGCCTGCGCGGAAGCACGCGCCGCTCATGCGTCCGTCTTTGGCTGGATACAGCCGGCCGCCCGCGCCGATCACGATGGCGTCGAGCCGTTCGAACAGTGCATGCACCGCGTGCCCTGCATTCGGAAAATCCAAAGCCAGTGTGAAGCCCGGACGCGGAAACGACAGCAAGCCCGGCGACACCAGCGGCCCGAACTGTTTCAGCACACCCAGGAACGACGCCGCACGGCTGCGTCCGATTTCGGTCAGCAGTGTCTGCAATACACGCGGCGCATCCTCTGGCGGAATCACGCACTGGTACTGAAAGAAGCCTTTCGGTCCATACATGCGATGCCACTGCAGGATGTGATCGAGCGGATAGAAGAACGTTTCGCAATGCTCCAGCCTGCTGGCAGGTGTGCGGCTGGCGCGGTGGAAATGCATCGTGTTGAAGGCGGTGACGCTGATCCGATTGACCAGCGACAACGGCGGGGTGAAGGGCATGCTGCGCGACGCCGTGCGATGCTGACCGGCTGGCTCGGCGCCCGCCTCGGCGTGATGCGCGCGCGTGAACAGTCCTCGCCCAACACGGCGTGTGCCGCCCGCGCAATCGATCCATGCCACCGTGTATTCGTCGTCGGCGTCGCGGCACAGCGCGAAGAATTCCTCGAGATTGCCGAAGCGCTCGGTAGTCTCGGCCACCCACGGCGAAGCGATGGGGCGCAACTGGATCTCGGCCCATAGCACCAGGCCGGTCAGCCCGAGGCCGCCAATCGTCGCGGCGAACCAGTCGGCATTCTCCGTGGGGGAGCATTGCAGCAGCGTGCCATCGGAGCGGCGCAGCACCAGCGTCCGCACGTGGCGACCGAAGGTGCCGTGGCTGAGGTGGTTCTTGCCGTGCACGTCGTTGGCAATGGCGCCGCCCACGGTGACGAATCGCGTGCCCGGCGTCACGGGCAGGAACCAGTGCTGCGGCACGGCTACGCGCAGGATATCGGCCAGCAACACGCCGGCTTCGCAGCGCAGCACGCCGGTCGCCGGATCGAATGCCATGAAATGGTCGAGGTAGCGCGTGGAGAGCAGCGTGCCGCCCGGGTTCAGGCAACTGTCGCCATAGCTGCGCCCGTTGCCGAATGGCAGCATGGTCTGGCCTTCGGGCACGGGTGGCAGGGCGTCGAAGCGGCTGGGCAGTGCGCGCACCTCGCTATCGCTTGGCGTCGTGTGTCCCCAGGCATAGACCGTCTGCTGCATCATGTCGCGGCCCAGACCACCACCGCTGCCAGCACGCCAATGACCACGCTGGCGCGGTCGCGCAGCGCGAACATCACCGGATCGTCATGCATCTGGCCGCGATGCGAAACTACCCAGACGCGCGTGATCCAGTACAGCATCAGCGGACACAGCGCCCACAGCACCTGCGGCTGGCGATACAGGACCTCCACCACAGGGTTGTTGATGTAGAGCGCCAGCACCAGTACGCACATATAGCCGGCGCCGGTGCCCAGGCTCTCCAGCAGCGCCAGATCGTCGAGCCGATATCCACGTCCCGCCGCTTCAAGCTTGCCTTCGCCTTTCATCACCTGCAGTTCGGCAAAGCGCTTGACCAGCGCCAGGCTCAGGAACAGGAACAGTGAGAACAGCAGCAGCCACAGGGACAGCGGCACGTCCACGGCGGCGGCACCGGCCACGATGCGAATCGTGTAAAGACCGGCCAGGCACAGCACATCCACAATCACCAACTGCTTGATGCCGAGCGTATAGCCGAGCGTCAGCAGGTAGTACGCGGCGAGCACGAGTCCGAACTTGAGCGGCAGCAGCATGGCAATGCCCGCCGTGGCGAACAGCAGCAGCGGAATCAGCACAAAGCCAGCCTTGAGCGGCAGCGCGCCGCTGGCGAATGGTCGCAATGCCTTGCGTGGATGTTGGCGATCGGCCTCCACATCGAGCATGTCGTTGAGCACATAGACCGACGACGCACACAGGCAGAACGCCAGCAGGCCGAGCGCCGCGTGGCCCAGTGCGGTGGGATCGAGCCCACGGTGCGCGGCCAGCAGCGGCACCAGCAGCAGCACGTTCTTGGCCCACTGGTGCGGGCGCAGCAGCTTCAACACGGCGCGGGCATGGTGGCCGGGCGAGCCAAACGTGCGATAGACCTCGGTCACCTTGCGTGCGCGTTCTTCCAGATTGCCGTGGCCGTTGACCACCACGCCGCCCCGGCTGACGGACCAGACGTGCAGGTCCACGCGATCGTTGCCGCAGTAGTCGAAGGCGCGCGAGCCGAACTTGGCCACGAGCATGTCCGCTTTCTGCTTGCCGGAGAGGTTCAGCGTGTCAGTACTGGCGAGCACGCCATCGAACAGTTGCAGGTGCTTTGCCACGGCCTCGGCCAGACGCTGGTTCGATGCGGTGCACAGCCAGATCTGCCGGCCATCGCGCTTCTCGTCGGTCAGCCACTGCACGAATTCGCGATGAAAAGGCAGTACCGCATGGTTGAGCAGCACACGACTGGCAATCTGCGCCTTGAGGTGTGCCTTGCCGCCCCGGAACAGCCACCACGGCAGCAGGAAGAGGTAGAGCGGATTCTTGCGCAGCAGCGCCACGCAGGTCTCCATGAGCAGGTCTCCGTGGATCAGCGTGCCGTCGAGATCGACGCATAGCGGAACGGCGGCGTGGCTCATTGTCCTTCTCCCATGCGAAGGGGTAGTTCAGATGACTCGGTATCGGCGCGCCGGAACACGTAGCGCTTGTCGAGCTGATACTTGGTGTAGTAGCCCAGCGTCAGACCCAGTACGCCGCCCAGGTAGCGCATGGCGAGCGTGCCGAACACGTAGTCGAAACCGAATTCGAACGCCCAGAAAATGGCAGTGGTGGCCAGCCCCATGACGGTGTAGAGCACGAATGTGCGTGCGTCGTGCGCGGCGTTGTCGGCCTGGAAATCGAAGATGTAGCGCTTGTCGAGTACGTACTTGACCACCAGCCCCACGGCAGTGCCCACGGCCACGGACAGCAGCGCTGCGTAGTCGCCGTCGTACACCTGAAGGAAGGCGTCCTGCGCACCGATGTTCACGACGATAGCGATGGCGGCCAGCACCGCATACGTGGTGGCGATGCGCGCGCCGCTGGGTTCCAGGGTGGTCTCGTTCATGGTGTCAGCGGCTGCCATGCGGTGAGGCCCGCCACGCTGTTCACGTTGCGGTACGTGGTGATCTCGAACTGGTATTCGGGATAGCGCGCGTCAAGCCGCTGCTTGATGCGGAAGAAGCTGTCGCGGCCATACTGGCGCGGTGTGCCTTCGGCGGTGCCAAGCGTGCCGAGCTGAGTGACCATGCGCGCGTATTCGTCATCGCCAAGGTGCCCCGCAAAACTGCGCACCACCACCACGCAGCGGTGCGGCGCATCGAGCGTGGCTGCAGGCAGGTGTTGGCGCGAAAACGGTCCCAGTTGCACAAAGCCCGCATGATCCACATGCCAACTCAGCGCCGGATCGTGCGCCACGATGACCAGGTCGTCATTGCAGGCGTCACGTTCGCGCGCCAGATCGGCCAGCACCGGCCCGATGCGCAGGTCCCAACTGTTCTTGGTGGTGTCCTGATGCGTCGCCACGTTGTAGACGCCCCAGAGATTGGCCACGGCCAGCAGCGCAAAGCTCCACAGGAAGGCGCGCATGCGGTGAGACGGCACGTCCAGCGCGGCCAGCCACATCGCCTGCCATGGCGAGATGATCACGAGGTTGCGCCATTTGCCGGCGATGCCGAGCGCGATGGTCGCTACCGCGCCGATGCCGTAGGCATGCAGGTATCGGTCGCGCAGGTTCGCCGGGTTGCCCTGCACCGCGAAGATCACCATGCCCGCCAGGCCCAGCGCCGACAGCACGGCGGGCACTGATATCGGGAACACGCCCTGATTGGAAACCTGCGCGATGGCAAAGCCCATGAAGTTGCTGGCCATCGACGTGACCTGCGAATCCTTCGACAGCAGATGGACGGTCAGGAACACATGGAACTGGTAGGCATAGAGCAGGGCGCCGATCAGCCCGCCCCAGAAAATGCCCGCGAGTTTCTGTCGCACCGTTTGCTGCGAGCCCGCCCAGTAGAGCAGCAACACCGGTAGCGCCACGACAAACACCGCATAGCCGATGTAGCCGAGCACCACCAGTCCGCCGAAACACTTGGCCCAGTAGCGCCAGCCATCGCGGCGCGGCGTGATGCTGAGCCAGATCAGCACAGGTACGAAGTAGGCGTACCACCGCAACCCCGTGCACCACATCAGGATGGCGGGGTTCAGGCACAGCAGCACGAAGAGCAGCCCCGCCGCGCGCTCGCCGTGGCGCTGGCGGATAGCCTCGGTGGCGTAGACCAGCGACGCCACAGTCAGCAAAGCCGTGGCCAGCCGCACCAGCGACCAATCGCCCGTGACGCTGTGGAACAGCCAGTTGATGAAGTACGAGCCGGGCGGATGGACATCCTGCGTCTGCATCAGCGCCACCACGCCAAAGCCGTGGCGCTCCACTTGCAGGATGTTCGAGAATTCGTCGTCGTAGCCGTAGGACAGCCAGGCCACGGCACCATAGAGCACCCACAGCAGCACGTAACCCACCGGGAACGCCCATGCCAACCCATGCGCGGGCAGACGGGGCCTGACCACGTGGGCGGCTACGGCATCGTTCGCATTGGCGTTGGGCAGCACGTCGGCTCTCTCCTTGAGGCGTCAGGCAGCCGGGCAACAAAGACCCCGGGCAGACCAGCGCAGTATCTGGCGGTGCCTTCGGAGGGTCTGTTGGATAGCGCACCCACTGCCGCGGAGGAGGTTCAGCCGGAATTCCTCACGGAATTCACGTGACCTTGCATAAGCCCATGATTTTAATGACCTTTATTTCACTGCATCGAACGAAGTGCGGTCATTCGTCGTCCGGCAAGGCCTGTAGGATAGTGGGCTTTCGCAGATAGGCAATACGGAGCGAAACCGCAGCGGCCATGATGCTCTTACGGCAGGTGGACGTTGCTGTCAGTGGTAACGATCTTCTGTCCCGCGAAACGTACGAGGCCCTTGGCATCGAGTGTCTGAACCTGCACGCCGGTAAAGTCGATCGCCTTGGCGATAGCGGTAGCCCGGAAAGTCAGCGATCCGATCTGGCTTGTGACGAAGCTGGCTTTTTCGCCTTCGTAGTTCTCGATCGTCACGTTGGCAGATTCCAGCCAGAGAGAGGCTTTGGGGATCTTGCAGTTGCGAATGACCGTGATGTCGACGCCTCCCATGATCCAGCATCCGGAAACCGTGTCGTCGATCAGATTCGGGAGATAGCCATCGTCGCCCTCATCATGCCCGCATTCGACACCATCGAGGACCACGGACTTTAGATTCCCTCGGTTCTCGACGGGGACGAGACATTTAAATGACCGGTAGACTTTCGGATAGACCCCTGGAGGTCGAACGTTGACGCTACGGAATTTACTGTTGCGAACAGTGATGGAACGCGCACTGTAAAACTCGTTGATCATCGCTCCGGCCTGCACATCCTCAATCAGCACGTCACCGCTTACGTCGGAACTGCCAATATCGAGAACGTCGAACTTGCTGTTGCGGATGGTCAAGTTGGTGAGTACGGATCTCGAGAGATGAGCCGATCCCTTGAATGTGCAGCCCTCGATGAGGATAGTGGCATAGAGCCTCTTCCCATCACTAGTTACGTCACCACAGTTGACGTCGATTGGGCCAAACTTGCAGTCCCGGTAGTTGACAACTCCGCTACCGCCGATGTCCATGTACTGTCCAGTACAGCGTTCATAGGAAACGTCCTGCTGAAAGTAGATGGCTCCGAAATTGTTACGATTTTGGTTTTTCCCCCCAAAATCGCATTCCATGAATCGTACGTTCTTACTCGAACTTCCCGCCATGAGATAGGCCTTTCCCAGCGTATCACTGCGCGCAAACAACACGTTCTCGAAATGGTAAGCCTGAAAGTTGGAGCCCGGAAACTGGCAATGCTCGAATACGCAGTTTCGGATACTCGTCAAGTGGAAGACACCGTAGAAGATGCAGTCATAGAAGTGAACATTATCCCATTCAAGTTGATAAAAATCGGTCCCCCCGAATCCAAAGTCTGCCCCGCTGATTTTTAGGCGCTGGTCTCCCAACGCGGCACGGCGCTGCTCGGGATGCATCAGTAGCGCATACTCGCGCGGCATGTCTTCGATTCGCCTGGCGGTTAGGCGGCTACATCCACCGGCATTAAGGCAAGCTGCTCCGCATATGGCGAGAAACTGGCGGCGGTTGGTCATGGCGGGTGAATGCGGATCGGAACTTGAGATTGGGATAGGGATCAGGAAGCGTCTTGTTCATCCACGTCTAGTCGGGAAATTCCGTGCTCGCTCGGTCGGCGCAGTTGGACGACGGGTCCGGCTGTTGGCGCGCTTTGGGCGTGAGCACCATTGGTAAGTCGCTACAAGCAAGGCGCTTCCTTACGGCAGGTGGACATTGCTGCCAACGGTGACAATCTTCTGTCCCGCGAAACGTACGAGGCCCTTGGCATCAAGCCTCTGAACCTGCACGCCAGTAAAGTCGATCGCCTTGGCGATAGCGGTGGCCCGGAACGTCAGCGATCCGATCTTGCTTGTGACGAAGCTGGCTTTTTCGCCTTCGTAGTTCTCGATCGTCACGTTGGCAGATTCCAGCCAGAGAGAGGCTTTGGGGATCTTGCAGTTGCGAATGACCGTGGTGTCGACGCCTCCCATGACCCAGGAACCCGAAGCCGTATCGTCGATCAAGTTTGGAACTGAGAAGTCACCGTCGTCACGCCCGCATACGACACCGTCGAGGACCACGGATTGCAGGTCACTGCGGTTATCGAGGTCGACCCCGCAGTCAAGCGAGCGGTAGATCTCGGGATACAGTTCCGGAGAGCGGACGTTCCGCCCCCGGAACGTACTGTTGCGAATCGTGATGGAGCGAGCGGTGTTGAATATGTTGATTATGGCGCCGGCTTCCACGCCTTCGATCAGGACGTCACCTTTTACCTCAGAATTTCCAATATCAAGAACGTCGAACTTGCTGTTGCGGATGGTCAAGTTGGTGAGTACGGATCTCGAGAGATGAGCCGATCCCTTGAATGTGCAGCCCTCGATGAGGATAGTGGCATAGAGCCTCTTCCCATCACTA
>Ga0102591_1002530_pt1 | contig 19396 bp, 24 predicted proteins | sample AraplaCol_mCL_r2_2_FD_76860 | JGI IMG/M metagenome (GOLD analysis project Ga0102591, IMG submission 76860) | Arabidopsis root microbial communities from North Carolina, USA - plate scrape MF_Col_mCL_r2 (SPADES assembly) (version 2) | ecosystem: Host-associated > Plants > Roots > Endosphere... | reverse complement strand
AGATAGATCTTCTCGATCTTGACGCAGCGGTCATGCCAGGACTTGAAATAGCGCTGCGCGCGCTCGAGCTCCTGCTGCCAACGGGCACCGACCTTTGCCAGGTCCCATTGCTGCCCGCCCCCCAAAGCCGTTGCTTCGTCTTCCATCAAACACGCTCGCTATGTCTAGGGGTGGAATCGGCAAATTCGTTGAAGGTCATCGTCTGGAAGGTCGGCAGGCTCTTCACTTGCGGCTTCAGGGGTTCCGGCGCCAATCCGGTGAAGATGATCGCCAGACCCCCGAAAGCGTCGGCACCATGCGACGCCCAGTTGTGCAGGGGCTCGTCGCGGAAGACGCTCAAATCCTCGTCCCAGTCCTTGCGGTAGTTCCGCAGACATTTGATGCCCTGGATGCAGCCGGCCTGATCGAACTCGATCTTTGCCAGGATGCGCCGCGTGCCGTTGATCCGGTCGTGGACATAGGCGCGCTCGATCTTGCGGACCGTGCCGAGACCGCGGGCCTTGACCTCTCTCAGCATCACCTCGATGCGGGTCATGCCGCCGCGTGTCCATTCCCTGACCTTGATGTCATGCGGCATGTTGTGCACGCCATAGACATAACCATGTTCGGCGGCGCGCCGTTCCAGCTCGTCGAGCATGCCGTCCATGCCCGTGCCGGTGTGCTCGAAATAGCCGATCATCCGCACACGGCCGGGAAGCACCTGAAACAGCCAGACGCTGTTGGCATCGTCCATGCCGATATCGGAAATGGTGTGGACGGGATAACCTTCCACATGCGGGAAGATCCCGATGCGCTCCTCGGCGTCGGCGACCGCCATCTGATCGGCGTAATAGGCTCCCTCGACGCTCGCCTCGAACGCTTCTGCCGGCGTCGAGGGATATTCACGCTTCATGTCGCCGAGCTGGGTTTCGGCCTTCTTGACGTACCAGGCTTTCTGCCCGTCGGTCAGCGTGATGCCCTGCTCGGCCAGCTGCCGGAAATATTTGACGAAAGCATCAGTGATGATGACGCCTTCGGGCGCGATCGCATATTGCGGCTCCTTCCACCAGGGAAAGAAATGGAACTTGAAATCCAGTTCGGTCAGTTTCGCCGCCTGGCGCTGCTTGACCTGGGCATCGTCGCAGAGCGTGTAGAAATGCCCTTCCTGACCTTCCGCCGTGCTTTCGACGAAGACCAGCTGACCGGCCTGCACGGTATTCAGCGCGCCGGTGCGGACTTCCCTCGCCTTGTCGGGATATTTCGCGCAAAGCTTTCCATATTCGGAGATATGGAGATATTGCAGCGTTCCCGAGCGCAGCGAGGTTCCGACCCGAATGCTCGAATTATTACCAAGCAGCAGTTCGGTCTGGTTGGCTCTGACGACAGGCACAGCGGTGCGGATACCATCCGGCAGATTGTCATAGGGATATTTAATCTTGTCCCTGAAGATCGTCTGCACGTCGCCCAGCGTATGGGCAATGGTGCCGGCGCGGATATCCCGGTTGAAGACACAGGCATCGAGCATGAAGATCTGAATGAAGGTCGTCAGACCCAGCTGGCGGGCTTTCAGCAGCACATTGAGGTAATGCATCTGCTCGAAAAACGTCATCTGCGTCCAGTTCATCTCGAACCTGACGCGTTTGCCCGATTTGTCGGTGATCCAATAGAGGTTGTTCAGCCGCCAGCGCCAGTCGGAAAACTGGTCAACTGCCGTTTGGAAGTCCGCGCGTCTTGCCATTGATATCTTCCAGCAACTGCGAAACCTCGCCGGTCACGGCGCCCTGGTCGGGCTCGACCTTGGAACCGTATTTCTTCGGCTTCAGCTTCTCGGCGACCCATTGGCGGGTGGCGATGCGGAGCTGCGAACGCCGGATGGCCTCGCCATTCTCCTGCCAGCCGGTGGTCTCGCCGCTCGCATTCTTCTTTTCGATCCAGTCATTGCTGCGGTCGTCGGCAATCTCGACCATCTCGTCGACAAAGCCGTCGGCCAGGATTTCGCGGGCCAGGGCATACCGCGCCCGAAAGGCCGCCTTATCGTCGTCGGCGAGCCAGGACAGCACGGTCGACTTTGACGGCATATCCTCATCCCGGCAGATCGACCGCAGGCTTTCCCTGTCTGCAATGCGCTCGCAGATCTTCTCGGCCAGCGCCTGGCTGAACTTGGTCGGTCTTCCCATGGGGCGCTGCTTCTGGAAGGCTCAGAACAGCGCAATGATGTTGGATGCGGTGGTCCCGGTCAGCGCCACGATGGCGGCATGAACAGGCAGGATCGTTCCAGCCGGCACGCTCTTGAAGATGACAGGATCCATGTCACGACGCGGCGCAATGGCAACATCACCGGCCGTGCCGATGTAAAGCGCGCGGGCTCCGACGATGGCGGTATCGTTCGGCGTTACCGCCGCTGCCCGGGAGGCCGGAGCAATCGAAGGGTCCATTGCAGTTCTCCTTGGAAGAGGCGGGTGTCCATGCCGACACGGCTCGATCCCGATGTGATCGAAGATGAGAGGTCAGGCAGAAAAGGATGGGGGATCAATTCTGAGGTAGCTGGCCGGTGACAGACACACCGGTCGGAGGGCGGCGCCGACTTGGTCGTCGACATCCCATCGGGATTCAAATTTCGCAGCTTGGATTTGCGGTAGTCTTAACTGATTTGCCGGGGGGTGATCAAGGGCTGATTGTGGCTCGCGCCAGTTCGAAACCAAGCCTGCTCGATCAAGTAGGCGCCAGATTACTCTACCCCGCACCGACGACGGATTTGGCAAAACGCGCTCCCCGACCTCCGTCATCCTCGGCCTTGAGCCGAGGATCTATGCCCGCTGCTGGTAGAGGCCAACATGGGTCCTCGGCTCAAGGCCGAGGATGACGGAGCAAGGGGTAGGCTCTGTGGCAAATCCGAGGTGATGGCATCAGTGATGCTGACGAATATTATGGCTCGATCAGCGTGGTCTTGGCCGGTCTCGCGATCTGGTTCGGCATGTCACCGTTGGTCGGCGGGCGGTGGCGACGTGGCCGACATCCCCTCTAGATTCAAATCTCGCAGCCTGGATTTACGGTAGTCATAAACGACCTGCCAGGGGGTGATCAAGCGCTTCTGACCGCAGCGCGCAGATAATCTGCCCGACCCAATCGGCGGCAAACCCCCTCACCCGCTTTGCGAGCCTTCGGGTCCGGCGTACAATGAGCAGGCTGTTGATCAAATAGCGGAGAAGTTCAGTGAAAACCACGAGACTTTTTCTGTGCCTTGTCGCTTTTCTCGGTGTCACGCTCGCTGGAAACCCGGCTGATGCCGACGAACTGGTTCACTTCGAAAGCGCGCCCGTAAAGCTCAGCCCGTTTCGAATAAGCAAGGCTAGAGAACAGGGAGAAATTATTTCTCAACCGCAAGGCACACCCCTGCTGGGATATCTATCCCGCCCGGAGGGTGATGGCCCCTTCCCGGCCGTCGTCCTCCTGCATGGATGCGAGGGCATGCGGTTGAGCGTCAAAGACCTTTGGCCGAAACGGCTGGTTTCGTGGGGTTACGTCGTGTTGGTCGTCGATAGCTTCACTACCCGCAACATCAAGGACACGTGCCAGGGTTCGCTCCCCGATCGCCTCTTCGACGCCTATGGCGCTTTGAATTTTTTATCGAAACAAAGCTTTGTCGATGCGCGGCGCGTTGCCTTGATGGGCTTTTCAACGGGCGGCACCGCGACGCTGGAGGGAACAAAAATCGAAGGCAACGAACAGCTCATGGACCACAAATTCAAGGCAGCGGTTGCCTACTATCCGCTCTGCGCGGCAAGTCAGGGTGACGCGACGGTGCCGACCCTGATTTTGAGCGGCGAACGAGACAATTGGAGCCCGGCTGACCGATGCCAGAAGAGGCTTGCCCGTCTGAGTGACAATGGCCCGCCCATCGAGCTCAATGTCTACAAGGGCACTTACCACGATTTTGATGCTCCGGAGTTTAAGGTGGGAAGGCGGGTGTTTGGTCACATCGAAAAATACAATCCAGACGCCGCAGGAAAATCCATCCGCAGCGTTCGAACATTCCTTCAAACGTACCTGTCGAACTAGAGCCGAAGTCTGTCCGCTGTGGCATCCCCGTCCCGGGCCTCGATGCTTGGGATCCATGCCCGCTACCGCCGAGAGCACTACCGCAAAAACATAGCATTGAGACGCTGTTGCAAGGCAGGAGGTTCGCTAGCCATTCGAACCTGGCCGAGCGCATAACGCATGGCAGGCGTGAAGGGTAGCCAATGTTGCAAATGATCCAGCAACTCCTCCGACATCATGTCTTCGAGCGGGCCGGCGCCCAGTTGACCGAGCGCTTCCTCGTGATCGGGTAATCTGGCTTGCTCGACAATGGCGAGAATGCGCTTCAAGACGCTCTCTCTCGAATCATGCAGTAAAATCGTCGACCAATACCATTCGCCGGGATCTGCGAGATAGGCCGGTATATAGACTTCAGCGGTAAGCGGTGGCTCTCCAACAGCCATCATATCCGGCAGCCACGTCAGATCCGATGAGAGTGCGCTGCTTGTGAACGCGTTGACCGCTGCAGTGTCGGAGATGGGCTTTCCCGAGCGCGGTTTGCTACGGTTTTTCCTGGTCACTTTGGCTTTCCATTTCGACAGCATTTCTTCATCAGCATATGGCGGAGGGTGGCGGCCGATAGCTTCATCCGACGAACATGTCTCCGGCGGAGATGGCCACCGGCTATCTCAGTCGCGGCAGTGGTGGAATGCCTAACGTATCTCACCAAGCACGACATAGGTTCTTGCTCGCAATCCAATCTTCACAAAAACTGCGGATTGACCGCTGGCGCAGTCATGTGGGGCAAAACCCTTCGGCAACAGCTCATCGACTGATGAAGAAACCTCATGCTTGGCCAAGACATCAAGGTTTTGAGACCGCTTGATCTGTACAATCTCGGTACCGTCCTTCCCAACCAACACAAATGCAAAATGGCCCTCATCCGAAACATACTTATTCGCCGCGAGATACGTGTTCACTCGGACGGCCAACGCATCTTTGGACGACAATCGATCCTGGTAGGGCTGAAGCAGGCAAACCGCCTGAGCATCAAAGGACGATAGATTCGAAAATTCCGTGGCTTTGCCAATTGGGATGCTTTTCAAAGCGTCGTGATCCAAGGAGCCAGCGTTGGCCGACGGCCCGTAAACAATCGACGCCACCGAAACCAAAAAACCAATAAATCTCATAAAGTTCATCCGAGGGCATTCCTCCTGCGCCGACACTCACGACAACCCTGTGTTGCCGATGTTGTCAACAAGAAGGCCCTGGCCTTGAGCAGAAGCTTATCAAAGCCAGAGTGGCGCACCGCGCAAACAAATTAGCCTTGACTCATCAATTAGCCCACGCTATTGATTACCCCATGATCGAAGCCGCCTCCATCACCGCCGTCATGCGCGCCCTTGCCGATCCCACACGGCGGGCCGTGTTTGAGCAGATCGTCAATTCCGACGAGATCACCGTCGTCGAACTGACCCGGGCAAGCAGCGTCACGCAGGGCGCCATTTCGCAGCACCTCAAGGCGCTGAAACAGGCGGGCCTGGTCGCGGAGCGCCCCGAAGGGCGGAAGGTCTATTACCGCGCCGAGCCGGAAGGCCTGGAGCCCCTTGTCGACTGGATGAGCCATTACGGCGTCTTCTGGCGCGACCGCTTTGCCAATCTCAGAACATTGCTGAAGGAAATCGATCCATGAGCGACGCCGCATTGAAGCCCGACACGCAAGAGATCGTGGTCGACGAGATTTTCCCGCATCGGCCGGAGACGATCTGGAAAACGCTGACCACGGCCAATCTGATGGGCCGCTGGCTGATGATGCCGGCGGGCTTCGAGCCCGTGGAAGGCAAACGCTTCACCTACCAGACGACGCCCGCCGGCGCCTGGGACGGCACCATTCACTGCCAGGTGCTGGAAGTGAAGCCGAACGAGCGTCTCTCCTATGCCTGGAAAGGCGGGCATGAGGGAAATGCCGGCTACGGCTCCCCGCTCAACACCGTGGTCACCTTCATTCTGTCCGAGGTCGAAGCCGGCACGCGGCTTCGCCTCATCCATTCCGGCTTCGTCCTGCCCAGGAATGAAACTGCTTTCCAGAAGATGGGCGAAGGCTGGAAGAAGGTCGTGAAGAACATCGGCGCCATCGTCGACGAGACGGACTGAGGCGACCGACATCGCGCTTGCCGACGCACGTTTTATTCGGCGGCGCTTCATCAGGAGAGAGACATGAGCAAGCCTTACACCGGCGGATGCGCCTGCGGTGCGATCCATTATGAAATCTCGGCCGAGCCGATCGCGATGAACGACTGCCAGTGCCGCGATTGCCAGGCGACCAGCGGCACCGGGCACGGATCCTATCTGACCTTCCCGAGCCGGCAGGCGGTGAAGCTCGAGGGCCAGGCGACGCATTGGGACATGGTCGCCGACAGTGGCAACGTCAAGACGCGCGGCTTCTGCCCCGCCTGCGGCGCGCCCGTCTATCTGACCTTCTCTGCCATGCCCGATCTCTTCACCATTCACGCCGCCAGCCTCGACGATCCCACCCGATACCAGCCGCAGATGGTGACCTACACCGTGCGCGGCCTCGCCTGGGACCGGGTCGACCCGGCGGTGCCGAAATTCGAGACGATGCCGCCGATGTAAAGCTGGGGCAGCGGCCCTGGCAAAATGGTGCGATCGGCTGGGTCCCCGTGTGTCAGTGAACCCGATGCCCACCTGACCTGGCGCAGGCGATGCCAGGAGATGTCAATTTCCGGCAAGACTCTCGATCGGCTCGGCCAGGTCGAGCCAATGCGGGCGATTGCCCCACCAATGAACGTGATCCGGCGTCTAAACATCTAAAGCTGGCGGATGGTGGTAATGCAGAAATTCGCCTCGGCTTGCGCGTCCTGGTGAAACTTGAGGCAAGGGCGTTCTTAGCCCCGCCGCCTCCCCCATTCGGCATGGTGAAAAGGCGCCGCGCAGCAGCACGGCGCCGGTGCATCACGCGCGCGTCATGCGGCGATGGAGGGATAGTCGGTATAGCCTTGGGCGCCGCCGCCATAGATGGTCGCCGGGTTCACCTCCGCCAGCGGAGCAGCGGTCTTCAGTCTCTCGACGAGATCAGGATTGGCGATGAATGGCCGGCCGAACGAGAACAGATCCGCCGCGCCCTCCGTCAATCGCAACGTTGCGCGGTCGAGGTCGTAGCCATTATTGGCAATGTAGGTGTTTGCGAACTTGGCCCTGAGCTCCGCGTAGTCAAAGGCAGCAGCCTCATTGGGTCCGCCGCGCCCAGCTTCGACGACATGGAGATAGGCAATCCCCATCTGGCCAAGCTTCTCGGCGATATAGTTGAATTGCGCCTGCGGATCGCTCGAGGTGACGCTGTTGACCGGCGAAATCCGCACTCCCGTCCGCTCGGCGCCGACCTCGGCAGCCACGGCGGCAGCGACTTCCAATATCATCCGGGCGCGATGTTCAACCGAGCCGCCATAGGCGTCGGTGCGGGTGTTGGCGCCGTCTTTGGCAAACTGTTCCAGCAGGTAACCGTTGGCGCCATGGACTTCGACACCATCGAAGCCCGCGGCAATCGCGTTGGCGGCGGCGCGACGGAAATCGGCGATGACGGCCTGGATCTCATCCAGTTTGAGCGCGCGAGGTTCGGACACGTCGACGAAGGCATTGTTCACGAAGACCTTGGTCTCGGCCTTGATGGCCGATGGCGCGACCGGTGCCTGCGCATTCGGCTGCAGATCGACATGCGAAATACGACCGACATGCCAGAGCTGCAGGAAGATGTGTCCGCCTTTGGCATGCACCGCGTCGGTGACTTTCCGCCAGCCGTCGATCTGGGCTTGCGTATAAATTCCCGGTGTATCCTGGTAGCCCTGCCCTTCCTGCGAAATCTGCGCGCCTTCCGAGATGATCAGGCCGGCTGTCGCCCGCTGGGCATAATATGTCGCGGCGATATCGCCCGGCACGAAGCCGGCGCCGGCTCTGTTGCGGGTCAAGGGCGCCATCACGATCCGATTCGCCAGCGTCAGCGCGCCGAGTGTGTAGGGTTCAAAAAGTGCGTTGTCAGTCATTTCGTTTCTTTCGTCAGGATTTCGGGGGTCTCTGTCACATCTCGGAGTTTCGCGCCGGAACACGGCACAGGCCGGCCTTGCGACACAGCCTGTGTTGGTGACGGCGCGTTTCCGCGGGAAGCGCTACGAGGCGGCGCGATAGCGCTCTGCCGGCTCAGACTGCGAAAAGCCCGGGATCATCGTCTGGCGCGCGGACTGATAGGCGTCCCATTGGGCGGCATCGTGCAGAGGCGGGATGGTGACGGGCTCGCGCTTGTCGAAGCCTGCCAGGGCGGCGTCCACTAGTTCGCCCACTTCCATCACGCCGGAGAGCGTGTTGACGTCGATGCCGGAAAGCTCCCAGATCTCCGTCCGTGTCGCAGCCGGCAGGACCGCCTGGACGTAGACGCCTTTGGGACCGAGTTCGAGGCTGAGCCCCTGGGAAAGGAAGGTCACGAAGGCTTTGGTGGCGCCGTAGACCGTCATTCCGAATTCCGGGACGAGTCCGACGACCGAGGAGACGTTGACGATGGCGCCCGAGCCCGCTTCGACGAAGCGTGGCGCAACGGCGCTGGAAAGGCGGGCAACCGCCGTCGTGTTGAGCGCGATCAGCTGGGCGATATCATTGACGGGCTGATTGACGAACGTGCCTTCGAGGCTCGTGCCGGCATTGTTGACGAGAATCCCGATCCGATGATCGTCGCGCAGACGGGTTTCCACCGCCGCAAGCTCATCGGATTTGGTGACATCGGCCTGCAGGATGTCGATCGTTACGCCGGTTTCCTCGCGAAGTCGCGCCGAGAGAGCCTCCAGCCTTGCCTTATTGCGGGCGACCAGTACGAGATTGTGCCCACGACGGGCGAAACGGTCTGCATAGGTCGCTCCGATACCCGAGGAGGCGCCGGTGATGAGGACGGTGGGAGTGTCGGTCATTGTCTTGTTCTCTTTCGAATGAGCGTTATATAATTATGATGACGATCCTAATTACGGGTTTAAAGTGATGGCTATCATAAAAAAGTCAATGGCAGAGAGGGAGAAATCTCAACATGAAAATCAGCCGTGAGCAGATGGCCGAAAACCGCCAAAGGATCCTGGAAGTCGCAAGCCGGCTGTTTCGGGAGAAAGGATTCGAGGCCGTCGGCGTTGCCGAAGTGATGAAGGCCGCGGGCCTCACGCATGGCAGCTTCTACGGTCATTTCAGCTCGAAGGACGACCTGATCGTCCAGGCGCTCGCGCATGCGCTTGGCCAGCGCAATGGCGCGTCACTCCCGCTTGGCGCCTATATGGAAGAGTACCTGTCGCCGCGCCATCGCGACAACAGGGCCGGTGGCTGCCCGATTTCCGGACTTGCCGCCGACACGCTGCGCCAGACGCCTGAGGCCCGTGCGGCGGTGACGGAGGGTGTGCGGGCGCAGATCGACTGGATGAGCGAGAAGGACGAAGGGCCGGACGCCGACCGTCGACGCCGGGCAATCGCCAACTGGTCGGCGATGGTCGGGGCAACGATCCTCGCTCGCGTCATAGTCGATCCCGCCCTGTCGAAGGAAATATTGACGGAGACGCTGGCCTGGATCGATGACGGAGCCGACCGACCTGCTTCGACACCGGCAAAAGCCGAATGAGGAAATGCCACGGTCAGCGGCCGCGTCCCGCCGCAGTTCCCATCGCCGGATCCAAGATCCTCGATGCCAACCTGCCATAGGTGAGCAGCCGTCGGCTGAGCGTCCAGCTCCATTTCGGGCATTTTAGTCCCGATCGTAGCTCGGCCGCCAGCCGCGGGTCATGCCGCCGCCCATGGCGCTTTCTGCCAATATCAACTGCCGGCGCAAATGTCGGACGTCCTCCAGCAGCGTGCCTATTGCGGCCCGCATATCGCCATTGTGATAGGCGACCACCTCGGCAAGTTCATTTTCGACCGGCCGCGACGATGTTTCGGCTTCCACGGCGGCGCTCAAGAGAAGATGCCCGCCATTTTGAGTTTGCCGCAGAAGCTCGCTATCGCTTTCGCGACGCCCTCGCTGCAGGGAAACTTGAACGGTCGCGTGGCCTCCTCGGTCAGAACCGGCTCGCCGGTTGCGGCGTCACGGCCGGTGACATGCTTCGTCAGCAGGATGCCACAGGCCTCGCCGGCGGCCTCGTCGATCGCCATCTGGACATCGCCAAGATAGGTATCGCTGGGGATGTCGATGATGAAGGCGGTGAAAAATCTCACGCCGCGGCTCCCCGCCACAGCCTTGACCAGGCTTGCATGCGCCTCGGAGACCTCAATCTCCTTCTCCGGCGGCCACATTACATCACTTGCAGGCCACGCATCATCTTCCACGGCTTCGCCGATCGGCTGCTCACGCATATCCGCTCTCCATATCTTCGGTTTTCAGATGGCGGCCGCCGCGCCGATGTTCTTATTATGTTCTGATAACGAAGAGTGTCAAGACGGATGTTTTGCTGTGAGCGACCTTTCGGGCAACCGCCAGAGAATGGGGCATGATCAAGAGATCTGCACCACGCTCCGGCCCTGTCTTAAACCCTCAATGCTTGAGCACGACCTTGCCCGGGGCGCCCGCCGCAACCGCATTCTGCGCCGCACCGATCTCCTCCAGAGTGAAGGTATGGGAAATCGGGATGACCAGCAGACCGCGCACGGCAGCATCCAGCACGGCGTCGAGCGTCGCGACGTCGGTGCGGTGGAAGAGTTCATGGATGGTGACGCGGTCTGCGGCATTGGCGCCTTCCGGCACCGGAACGATGCTGGCGACCGTGCCGCCATCACTGATATGGCCGATGAGATTGCCGGCCACCGGCCCGGCGGCACTGATCCCATAGGCAAAGTCGGGGCTTGCGACGGGGAGCGTGATGTCAAACGCTTCGCCGGCCAGGGCCTGACCTTCGCTCAGCCGCTCTGGACGGACGCCGGCCACCGGCTGGGCGCCGATCTGCTTGAGATATTGGATGGCCGAACGGCCGACGGTCCCAAGGCCGCCGGAGACCAGAACCCGGTCGCCAGCCTTGACGCCAAGCGCCTCGACGGCCTGGCGCCCGGTCAGCCCGGCCTTGACCAGCGACGCGCCCGCTTCGAAGCTCAGGCCAGCCGGCAGCTTGGCGACGGAGGTGGCGGGAAGCACACCATATTCGGCATGGGCGCCTTTGCCGTTTGCCGCGAAATCGGCGACGACCCGGTCACCGACCGCAAAACCGGTGACGCCGTCGCCGAGTGCTGAGATGGTGCCGGCCGCGTCGCCCCCGAGCACGGCCGGCAGCGGAAGCGGGATGAACTTGGCCATGAAGCCCTGGCGGAGAATGAGGTCGAAAGGATTGACGGCGGATGCCTCGATCTTGATCAGGATTTCGCCTGGTCCGGGCTTCGGCGTCGGGATATCGCCGATTTCGAACTGGTCGACATCGCCGTAGGATTTGAGAAGGGCCGCTTTCATTGTGGTCTCCAGATTTTGTCGTCGCGTTTGGGCGTGAGACCAGGCTGCCGGCCGGCAGCCCGGTACAGGCGCTTCCCGCCGTTAAGCCGTGGCCGGACGACGCGCGGTGTCCAGCGTCCATGCGCCACCACCGGCAAAGGCGATGTAGAGGAAGATGAAGCAGAACAGGATGGCGACTTCGCCCATGTTCAGCGCCGGCCAGAAGCCATAGGGCATGTGGCCCATGAAATAGGCGGCCGCCATTTCGCCCGAGGCGATGAAAGCGGCGATGCGCGTTTGAAAGCCGATGAGCATCAGAGCCGAGGTGATCACCTCGATGGCGCCGGCGATGATCATGATGGTCGGAAGCGGATAGGGCACGCCCTGAATCGGACCCGGAAATTGCAGGAATTTCATGGTCGCGTGTTCGAGGAAGAGAAGCGCGGTGATGATGCGCAGGATTGCGAGGACGTATGGCGTCCATTTGCTGATATCGGTCATCGAGAGTTTCCAATGTGGGTTATGGGAGGGATCAGGCGGCGGATGCCGCTTTCTTCAGTTCCTGGTTTTCTTTCCAGAGCTTCATCGACATGGCGAAGACGCCGTCGACATAGTTGCGGTAGACCGTCATGCCGGCCGGATCGCGGCCTGCCTTGGCTGCAAAGAACGCAACGATGTCGTCGGATTCCGTGACGTATCGGCCGGGCTCAAGCTGCGCGGAGGGAAAGCTCACCTTGTCGAGATGCGGCTGAAGCTCGGCGCGGATCTTCGCCTCCTGCTCGCTGTCCGGAACGAAGTCGCGGGTTTCAACGTCCGAGGCCAGTCCCGATTCCAGGAGGAACAGGCGAACCTTGAGGCAGAAGGGGCAGTTTTCCTTGAGATAGACGATCGGTTTGAACGTTGCGCTGGTCATTGCGCATCTCCTTTTGATTGAGGGGCAGAGGGGACATCGCCGAAGCGGAAGCTCGATGCGGTCAGGCCACCGGCGAAGTCTTTCTGGTGGTAGGTGACGGCGCCCGGTTCGTCCTCGGCCGCACCCACCGCCACCATCAGAGGGATCAGGTGGTCTTCACGCGGGTGCGCCGCTCGGGCGGCGGGCGCCTTCTCCCATTCGACAAGCCGCTCGGTGCGCGTTTCGGATGGCGACCGGATCAGCGTCTCCTGCAGCCAGGCGTCAAACTGACGGGAGGGGCCATGTCCGGCCGTGCCCTGTATGGCCGACAGGTTGTGGTAGCTAAGGCCGCTGCCGATGATCAGCACGCCCTCTTCGCGCAGAGGCGCGAGTGCTCGGCCGACCTTGAGATGCAGCGCCGGATCGTAACCGGCATCCAGCGAGAGCTGGACCACAGGGATGTCTTCGTTGGGATAGAGCGGCCTCATCAGGCTGAACGTGCCGTGATCGAAGCCGCGGGTGGGGTCCGGCCTGGCGTCGATGCCGGCGGAATGCAGCAGATCCTGCACGTGACGCGCCAGCTCGGGGGAGCCAGGCGCGCCATATTTGATCTGATAGAGATAGTCGGGGAAGCCGTTGTAGTCGTAGACCATGCCCGGGTTACTGCCCGAAGAGACGGCAAAGCCCCTCTCCTCCCAGTGGCCCGAAACGACCAGCACCGCCTTGGGCAGATCTTGAAGCTCGGCCCGCATCTCGATCAGGGATTGCTCGAGCTTGTCGAAATTGCTGCGAAAGCCACCGGTCATATAGGGCCAGGGGCCGCCGCCATGGCTGAGGAAATAGGTGGGCAGTCTCGATGTCTCACGTCGCCATTCCTTTTCGGCACCGCCGCTGCGGCTGGCCTTTGTCAGCGACTGTCTTGGTTTTCCCTGGATTGATCAATCGGCTTTGCCAACATGCATCATTTCCTCTAAGTTGATGATCATGGATACGATGATGAGCCTGCGGGTATTTTGCTTGGTCGCGGAGCTGAAGAGCTTTACCGCGGCAGCAGGCCGGTTGAATCTGTCGCCGGCGATGGTGAGCAAACACGTGATGCATCTGGAGACGCGCCTGGGAAGCCGGCTCTTGAACCGCACCAGCCGGAGTGTCACCCTTACCGAAGCCGGCGCGCTTTATTTCAACCAGACCAGGCAGATGCTCGAAGGGCTCGACGAAGTGGAAGCGTCGATCGGCAATGTCACGGTCGCGCCGCGCGGAACGCTCAAATTCAGTGCTCCCGTGTGGGCGGCCAGTTCAGGCTTTGTCAATATTCTGGCCGAATACAACCAGCGTTATCCGGATGTCAGCCTGGATATGGATCTGAGCGGCCGGATCGCCAATCTGGTCGAGGAAGGCTTTGACCTTGCGCTGCGGGCAATGTCGTCCGAGCGGCTCGATCCGGGTCTCGTTGCGCGCCCATTGGCGAAGATAGAATTCCGCCTGATGGCATCGCCGGATTATCTCAAGCGCGCCGGGCGACCCCAGAGCATCGCCGAGCTGAACGGCCATGCGCTGCTTCGCTACAACGGCATCAATGTCAGCGAAAGCCTGCTGTTGGGCCGCCAAAACGACCGGCGTAAGGTCACCTTCCGCAATGTGCTGCTGAGTGCCAACGAGACGCTTCTGCACCTGGCGGCTTTGCGGGGAATGGGCCTGGTCTTCCTGCCGGAATGGCTGGTGGAGGAGGATCTGAAAGCAGGCCGGCTGGAGGTGGTGCTTGCCGGGGCGCTCGGCATCAGCAACACGCTGCATGCCGTCTACCCGAGCCGGAAATACCTTTCCGCCAAAGTCCGCACCTTCATCGATTTTCTGGTGCTGCGCTCGCCACAGATATTCTGACGCTCGCAGAAAGCCCGACCGGACAATTCATTCGATAGGAATCTCTGCCCTGCCGATCCGCAGCCGTATATTGAGGGCGTAGCGTTGGTTTCCCATTAAACAACGCTATTGGGGAGCAAATAGAGAAAGACGCTTAGGAACCGTCGTCAGATAGCCAAATCCTCAGTTTGCCGACCGACCTGAAGCCCAGCCTTGTCATTTCGTTTAGCGCGGCGCCACTGTCATATCCGACTAGCGGCACATCGGGTGAAAAGGCGATGTTGGCCAACGAAATGGCATCCCGGAAGGCCTGCGGCGTACCGGTCAAGCTAAAGATGTTGGAAATCCCTACAGCCTCGGGTGATCGATTTACGATGCAGCCCGCATCAAAACCGTCGCCAGCCAATCGGCCATAGATATGCATGTTGGGATCGGAAAGCAGGGCCGGTGTGAAGACGTTGGCATCGGTCGGGCTACCAGATTCTTTCCAGGAATGTTCCCAGCGATCCAGTGCCGCCGCATCGCGAATGCGTGCCCAATCTTGAGGCGCACGCGCTGAAATTCTGTGAGGTTCAACCCAAATCCATGATGCGGAAAACAACAACCGGAACCCTTTGTTGACGAGATCGAGCCTAGAAAACCCATCTTTTAAACCGGGTCGCCGTCCTGACCGATCTGTCAACCGACCGATTTCAACCAGCTGTTCCTCTGTTGCATCCGGGTCGAGTGTCGTCATGTTGGAATAGTATGGAGGTGCGATCGCATCGCTTGACCAAAACGCACTGGTTCGCTGATCAGGCAGTCCATGGGCACGGAACATCGCCTGATACAGGTCTGCATTGTTAGCGGCACATATGCGCGCTTTTTCTGCGTCGGATCGTACCGTGTGTTTCCGGATATTGCTTTGCGAGGAGTTGCCTATCATAAAAAACCCTGTTGCTCGGAGCGTCTGAAACCTGCGGCATCACGAAGCGCATCGATCAGTTCATCAGGACCATTGAGTGGCTGCCCTACTCTCTTGATCGCGGCATGGACCATGACCATGTCGCCGGCGCGAATCCCGAGGTTGTCCAGATCCTTGGCGAGCAGAGGCGTGTTTGAAAGCGCGGAACGATCAAGGCCAACGATCATTGGCGCGCGTCCGGAAGTCAAGAAATCGACCAGAGGCCCCAAATGCCTGCGGTCCTCGCCTGCAAGCATAGCAGCCCACTTCATTTCTTATGTATCCGATTGACACCGTGCATTCCTAAATCCTTTAAAGCTGCAGAAATCGGCTCATCGCACGGTATGCAGCCCGTGATATTTAGCATGAAGCGATTGCGCGTCACGCGTGTTAAAGTCTTTTTGTCCAGTTGAGCCTTCCGGCCGGTTGGCATTGTTGCCGAGTGATGACTTGCTTCGTGAGTCTCCGGCCCTTGAGGGCCTCTCCATGCAAAAGACACCCACAGTGCGTTTCGAAGCGGCGAGCACTCTTGCTGTGGTGGTATCGTCCAATGAACCGCTGCTATACCTATCCGACGACCAGAAGGTCATTGCGGCGAGCGCATCCTTCTGCCGGGCCTTCGACATCGACCCCAAGACGGTTTGCGGCCAAAGCCTCAGCGAAATTGGAAACGGTGAATGGGCGATGCCCCAGCTTGCGTCACTGCTGACGGCCACCGCCTCGGGCAGCGCCACCATCGAGGCTTACGAAATCGACTTTCAACGGCCAAACCAGAAGACACGGCACCTGGTCGTCAACGCACGGACGCTCGACGACGGCGACATCGATCATATTCGCCTGCTGCTCGCCATCACCGACGTGACCGATGCGCGCGCCGAGGCTCGGCTGAAAGATGATCTCGTTCGCGATAATGCCATCCTGCTGCAGGAGGTCCAGCACAGGGTCGCCAACAGCCTCCAGATCATTGCCAGCGTCCTCATGCAGAGCGCCCGGCGGGTCCAGTCGGAGGAAGCGCGCGGGCATCTCCACAACGCCCATCACCGGGTCATGTCGATCGCGGCCCTGCAACGCCAACTCTCCATGTCCAACGGCGGCAAGGTTGAACTCCGTCACTATTTCACTCAGCTTTGCCAAAGCCTCGGCGCGTCGATGATCGCCGACCCCGACAGGCTTTCGATTCTGGTGATGGTCGACGACAGCGCCGTGGAAGCGGATGTTTCCGTTCGCCTGGGGCTTGTCGTGACCGAGCTTGTGATCAACGCCCTCAAGCACGCCTTTCCCGATGAACGACCGGGCGCAATCGTCATCGACTATCACTCATCCGGCAAGGACTGGACTCTCTCCGTTACCGACAACGGCATCGGCATGCCTGCTGGTCGCGAAGCACTAAAGGCGGGCCTGGGGACTGGCATTGTGGAGGCGCTCGCAAAGAGCCTGAATGGCGACATTCAGTTGAGCGACGCGGGTCCCGGCGCCGCCGTCACAATCAACCACCGGGAAAGCGCCGGTTTGCGAACCGACATTTCTACGGCCGCGTAGGAACCGAATGGCTTGCGAAACGCTATCCCATTGGAGCCTACGAGGCTCACACCTCCAAATTGACCGAGTGAGCGATGAAATATGGCAAAGCGGTCGTCCTGGTCGTCGAAGACAGCACGATTATTCGGATGAGTGCCGTCGATCTGGTACTCTCTGCGGGCTATGAAGCGCTTGAGGCGTGCGATGCCGACGAGGCAATTCGCATCCTCGAGTCGCGAAACGACATCGATCTGGTTTTCACCGATGTTCAGATGCCCGGCACGATGGACGGCATCAAGCTATCCCATTACATCCGGGATCGGTGGCCACCTGTCAGGTTGATCGTTGCCTCCGGCGCGACCATCCTCGAAGAGAGCGATCTCCCCACGGGAAGCAGGGCCTTCTCGAAACCCTATGACAACCACGCAATTACCGATGCGATGGCTCATCTGCTGTCGATCGGGAATACGACCGAGTTGGCAAGTTAAGGGTTTTTCGACAAGCTTCCAGGATGATCAGGAGGTCGTCGACCGCCATCGTCTCGGTCAAGCGCTGAGGAACTGAACATTGACACAACCCGCAGCCGACAGGGTCCGCTTTCAATTTGTCACGCAATGTCCAAGGGATGATGGCTGCGGCGTCTTCGTCTTGCAGATGCTGACGGGCAAACCCTACGACCAGATTGCCGGCATGATCGATTGGGGCGCTCAGACCAATCATTACACAACGTGGACAGAACTGCGCGGCGTCCTGACCGAGTTGGGCTGGCAGACTGGCGGATTACGCAAGGCAGAGAGCTGGGGCGATGTTTGCGGGGTAGCGGTCGTCCATGTCGAAGGAGACCACTTCATCCTCTATGACGCCGATAACGGCATCTTCTATGATCCGGGGCAACCCGACGGCCCCGATCTGCATAGCCGCCTCGTTCCTCTGAACTACCTTGCAGTGCAATCGCCAGAGAACGGTGTCCAAGTCCCAGGCCCTGAGCCTGGGATCCATGCCCGCCCCGATGGTCCGCGCCGATAGCTCACTCGCCGTGACCACCGTTCCAGGCTCGCGGGTACGGAAAGGCGCAGCCGCCGAGCAGCGTACCGGCCCAAAATATGCAGATGACCGAACCATGTTTGCCTCCAGCCGGCTTGATGCCAGGCCAATCCGGGCGTAGTTCAGGACAGATAGCCACCCTCTCCTTCGACACCAATTTGAAACGACCCCATGGCGCACTCCCTCAACACAGCCCCATCGCCCGCCGGCGGCCCCAACCAGCCGAAACTTGATACGGACGACATCTGGCAGGCCCGCGTCGATCTTGCGGCCTGCTTCCGGATGGCGGCAAGGCTCGGCATGGAGGAAGGGATCTGCAACCATTTCTCGGCCGTCGTTCCCGGCTATGATGACCTGTTCATCGTCAACCCCTACGGCTACGCTTTCGCCGAACTGACCGCCTCGATGTTGTTGATCTGCGACTTTCACGGCAACGTGGTGTCGGGCAACGGGCAGCCCGAGGCCACCGCTTTTTACATCCACGCCAGGATTCACAAGAACGTCCCGCGCGCCAAGGCGGCGTTCCACACCCATATGCCCTATGCCACCGCGCTTTCGATGACGGAGGGCGATCCCCTGATCTTTGCCGGGCAGACCGCCTTGAAATTCTATGGACGCACGGCCGTCGACCGCAACTATAACGGCCTGGCGCTCGACGCGCGCGAGGGCGATCGCATCGCGGCCGCGATCGGCGATGCCGACATCGTCTTCATGAAGCACCACGGCGTGATGGTCTGCGCACCCAATATCGCCGAGGCCTGGGACGACCTCTATTACCTCGAGCGCGCCTGCGAGGTGCAGACGCTCGCCCTGTCGACCGGACGCGAAGTCCTTGCCGTCGCGCCTGAGATCGCCGAAGCGGCGTATCGGCAAATGCGCGAGGGAGACCCGGAGTCGGCCCGGCTCCACCTGGAGTCCGTCAAGCGCGCACTCGATCGCAGCGAGCCCGAATACAAGGCTGATCCGCAGACCGCGGCTTAGTCGTGCGCCGGCCGCCAATGCGGATAGGTGACATAGGCGGTCAGCGCGCCTTCCTCGTGCGAGCGGATGGTCACCGCTTCACCCTTGGGCATGTAGACGATCGCGCCTGGCCCGGCGGTGACTGTCCCCAAGTCTGCCGAGACCGAAAGCCCGATGCGAGGATTGAAAGTGTTAGGACGTCCTTTGTGCGTTCCGAAAGGACGCACCGCGCTCTAGGCCTTGCCCAGATGCTTCGGCCAGAATTGCTGATGGACTTCGGCGGCTTCGTCTTCGAGGTTCGTCGGGCCAACCACGGTGACGTTGCGCGCGCCGGTTTGCAACACCGCCCGGCTCGGCACATTCAACCCGATCCCGGCGATCTCGCCAAGCCGTGTTTCGGAGCACGCAAACACCATGCGCCCGATGCCCGACCAGTAAATCGCCCCGGAGCACATCGCGCACGGCTCCGTGCTGGTGTAGAGCGTGCACTCCGCGAGAAAAGCAGTGTCGTAGTGCTGCGCCGCCAGTTTAACCAGGTTCATCTCGGCATGGTTCGTCATATCGCGGCCGGTGAAGACGCTGTTTTCGGCGCGAAGGATGACTTCGCCGTCCTTCACCAGCACCGAACCAAACGGTTCGTCGCCGTGGTCCATCGCGGATTTCGAGAGCGCAATCGCCTCGCGTAAAAACGGCTCGTGGTTTTCCATCAGAGTCCCCCAGCTAGAGCGGCATGATC
>Ga0102591_1002529_pt1 | contig 19407 bp, 20 predicted proteins | sample AraplaCol_mCL_r2_2_FD_76860 | JGI IMG/M metagenome (GOLD analysis project Ga0102591, IMG submission 76860) | Arabidopsis root microbial communities from North Carolina, USA - plate scrape MF_Col_mCL_r2 (SPADES assembly) (version 2) | ecosystem: Host-associated > Plants > Roots > Endosphere... | reverse complement strand
GCCCTGGAAAGCGCCCTGCTCCGCCGCGGCGGCTGGGGCGTGCACCTGGCGCCGTATCTGGGCGGCTCGTACGAGGAGAGCCCCTCCAACCTGCTGGACTTCGCCACCCGCGACCGCCGCTGGTGCCGGGGCAACGTGCAGCACATCCCGCTGGTCGGCCTGCCCGGCCTGCACTGGATGAGCCGCCTGCACCTGGTGATCGGCGTGCTCAGCTACGTGCTGTCGCCCCTGTGGTTCGTGGCCCTGTCGGCCGGCGTCATCTCGCGCATGCTGATGCCCGAGTTGAAGAAGGCCGCCTTCACCATGGCCGACCTGCAGGCCGCGGCCCACGCCCTGATCGACTGGCGCGAGATCCAGGCCACCGCCTGGGCGATGATCATCACCTTCGTGCTGCTATTCGGCCCCAAGATCCTGGGCTCGATCCTGGTGTTTTCGCGCAAGAACGAGATCAAGGGCTTCGGCGGCCGTCGCCGGATCCTTGCTGGCCTGGGCGTCGAGATGCTGCTCTCGGCCCTGGTCGCCCCGATGCTGATGTTCACCCAGACCCGCGCCCTGGTCGAGATCCTGGCCGGCAAGGTCGGCGGCTGGGCCACCCAGCGCCGCGACGCCGACAAGGTCAGCGGCAAGGAAGCCTTCGCCGCCATGGGCTGGATCAGCGTCACCGGCGTGGCCCTGGCCGTGGCCTTCTGGTTCACGCCGGACCTCCTGACCGCCACCGCCCCGATCCTGGCGGGCCTGATCCTGGCGGTGCCGCTGACCATGCTGGGCGCCCACAAGGTGGCCGGCCTGAAGCTGAAGTCGAACGGCCTGTTCATGACCCCGGAGGAGCGCCGCCCGCCGGCCATCGTCCGCGCGGCTCTCGGCCCGGCCTGCGAGCCGCCCGTCCGCTGGTTCAGCCGCCAGCCCGCCCCGGCCCTCGTGGCCGAACAGGCGGAACGGAACGCCGCCTAATTATCTTATGAGGCTGGACGCGCTTATCCGTCTGGCCGCTTCCACTCGTCCGGAGTAGAAGCGCGCTTCGTTCAATCCTAACGGAGCGCTCGCCGTGTCGCGCCTCTTCAGCGCCTATGTGATCGTCGACTGGAGCGCGGCGGCCAAGCCGACCACGGGGGCGGACTCCGTCTGGATCGGCGTGATGAAGCGCGACGTGCGGTTCCGGCTGTCGTTCGAGAGCTTCAACCCGGCGACGCGCCAGGAAGCCGAGACCAAGCTGGCGGCGATCCTGGACGACCTGAAAAAGCGCAACGAACGGGCCCTGGTGGGCTTCGACTTCCCGCTGGGCTTTCCGCGCGGGTTCTCCCAAGCCCTGGCTCTGAAGGGCGACCATCCCTGGCGCGCGGTCTGGGACCAGCTGAACAAGATGGTCAAGGACAAGGCCGACAACACCAACAACCGCTTCGGCGTGGGCTCGGAACTGAACCGCCGGCTGACCGGCGGCCCGTTCCCGTTCTGGGGCTGCCCGCCCAAGGACACCCTGACGACCCTGCAGCCCAAGAAGACGCGCGAGCACGGGCCGGACGACCTGCCGGAGTTCCGCCATGCGGACGTGGCGGCCAAGGGCGCGCACTCGATCTGGAAGCTCTATTACAACGGCTCGGTCGGCGGTCAGGCGATCATGGGCATTCCCGCCGCGCGCCGGCTGAAGGACGCCCGTGGCGACGCCGCGCGCGTCTGGCCGTTCGAGACCGGCTTCAAGGCCCTGACCGAGGCCGACCTGGAAGGCGTGCTGACGGTGATCGCCGAGGTCTATCCCTCGCTGGTCAAGGCTGTCCCCGCTCCCGGCGAGGTCAAGGACGCCGCCCAGGTGCGGGCCCTGGCCGAACACTTCGCCAAGCTGGACGAGGCCGGCAAGCTGGCCGCCCTGTTCGGGCCGAGCAAGGACGCGCCGGCGGATTTGGTGGTGGACGCACAGACCGAGGAAGGCTGGATCCTGGGCGCGGCGATCTAATCCACCCGGTGAAGTCTGCTTAGCGGATAGCGGCCTGTTTCGCCTTTCGACCCAGAGCGGACGTGGGACCGCGCCTACCGACACCCTCTCTCTTTGAGAGAGGGAGAGGCCCGCCGCGAAGCGGTGGGAGGGTGAGAGGTTACAAACTCTCAGAATGAAACTCCGACGACGCGGTGTGCCGGCCACCGGATCGATCCTGGATGACCTAGGCAGCCTTCCGAAGGCCCAAAGGCTCTGGATTTGCCTGCAAGGCTGAAACCTCTCACCCTCCCACCGCCTTCGGCGGCGGGCCCCTCCCTCTCTCGAAGAGAGAGGGTGTTGGAGGGCCGTCCACCACCCCAAACAGCCCTTCGAAAGGTCTGCTTCAAGGCGGTAGCTGAGCTAGGAACCGCCCGAGGGCTCCCTCACCGCCCCTTCACATCCAGCATCCGATACCGCCCCAGCAGGAAGCCCGCCGCCACGAAGCTGGTGACGATCACCGACACCACGATGCCGTTGACGCCCATGCCCATCGGCAGGGCAAGCCACCAGGCCAGCGGTCCCATGATCAGAGCGTAGCTGATCATGTGGGTGACGGCCGGGATCCACACCTCGCCGCGCGCCCGCAGGGCCTGGGCGCAGACCACCTGCACGGCGTCGGGCACCAGGAACAGGGTGGTCAGGGCCAGGGCCGGGGCGATCAGCACCAGGGCGGCCGGATCGCTGGTATAGGCTCCGCCCACCAGGTGGCGTAGAGGATAGAGGAGCACGGCCACCACCAGCGCGAAGACGGCCGTGACGCCGAAGGCGATCCAGCCCGCGCGGCTCATGCCGGCGCTGTCGCGCGCGCCGAAGGCCCGGCCCACCTGCACGGCGGTGGCTGTGGACAGGCCCAGCGGCACCATGAAGATCACCGCCGCCACGTTCAGCACCACCGCCCAGGCGGCGACGTTCAATCCGCCCAGCCAGCCGGCGACCAGGCTCATGCCGGCGAAGGCTGAGACCTCGAACAGGTTGGACGTGCCCGCGCCGTAGCCGACGCGGCGCTGCTCCTTGGCGGCGGCGGGGTCGTGGGCGGCCTTGTCGAACACGCCCATGGCCCGGGCGTCCTTCAGGCGCACGATGACCACCGCCAGCATGATGGCGAAGACCGTGCGCGCCACGAAGGTGCCCCAGGCCGCCCCGACCGCGCCCAGGGCCGGCAGGCCGAACGTCCCCGGCACCAGCAGCAGGTTGACGGCCAGGTTCACCAGGTTGGCGACCCACATGTTGACCGTGACCAGCCCCGGCCGCCCCAGGCCCTCCAGCCAGAAGCTAAGGGCCACACTGATCGCGTAGGGCGTCATGGAGAGCGAGAAGACGATCAGCGGCGCGGTCGCCCCGTCGGCTAGGGCCCTCTCGATCCCTGCCTGATGCAGCAGCGGCGGCGCGGCCAGGACCAGCAGGACCGAGCCCGCCAGGCCCAGCCAGAAGGCGTAGATCACGCCCCGGCGCAGCACCGCGCCCACCTCGTGGAGGCGTCCCGCTCCCATGGCCCGTGAACCCATCACCTGCGTCCCGACCAGCAGGCCGACGGTCACCGTCACGAACACCGAGGTCGGCGCCCAGGCCATGGCGTGGAAGCCCAGCTGGGTCGCCGAATAGTGTCCGACCACGATCGCGTCGGTCAGACCCATGACCATGATGCCGAGGCGCGACAGCACCACCGGGCCGGCCAGGCGCAGCAGTTCGATCAGGTCGGAGACAATGACGCCGTGCGGCTTCCCATGGCGGGGAGCCGGCGCGGCCGCGGGACGCGACATATTCAGGGCCTTTCAAAGAGGCCCGGAAGGTGACCGATGCTCACGCTTTGGGCAACCCCGTGTCCCATGCTGGTGCTTGGAACATACCGCCGTCCCGCTGGTTTCGCCGTCTCAGCCTTCAGGGAGCCCCACATGTCGGACGTCGAAACCCCCGAATTCGAACCTGCCGCGGACCGCGCCGCCCAGGCCGAGCGCGACATCCAGGCCCCGCTGGACGCCAAGGAGAAGCGGTCGTTCAAGGATGAGGGCGAGGAGAAGGAAAAGCCCGCCATGCAGGCCGGCGCGCGCCCCTATCCGGCTCCGCCCTTCCCCGAGCAGCACCAGGTCAAGCCGGGCATCGAGGCCAAGCTCGATCCCGCCCCGATGTACGACGCGCCGTTCTACAAGGGCTCGGGCAAGCTGGAGGGGAAGGTCGCCCTGATCACCGGCGCCGACAGCGGCATCGGCCGGGCCGTGGCCGTGCTGTTCGCCCGCGAGGGCGCCGACGTGGCCATCGCCTATCTGGACGAGGAGGTTGACGCCGAGGCTACCCGCCTGGCCGTCGAGATGGAGGGCCGCCGCGCCATCCTGCTGCCCGGTGACGTGGCCGATCCGAACTACGCCAGGACCGCCGTCGAGCGCACCGTCGCCGAGCTGGGCAAGCTGGACATACTGGTCAACAACGCCGCCTTCCAGGAGCACGTGCTGGACTTCGAGGACCTGACCGTCGAGCACTTCGACCGCACGCTGAAGACCAATCTCTACGGCTATTTCCACATGGCCCAGGCGGCTGTGAAGGTGATCCCGCCGGGCGGGGCGATCATCAACACCGGCTCGGTCACCGGTTTGCTGGGGAACAAGGACCTGCTGGACTATTCCCTGACCAAGGGCGGCATCCACGCCTTCACCCGATCGCTGGCCACGCACCTGGTCGACAAGGGCATCCGGGTCAACGCCGTGGCCCCTGGCCCGGTTTGGACGCCCCTGAACCCGGCTGACAAGCTGGGTCCCCAGGTGGCCCAGTTCGGCGGCAAGACCCCGATGAAACGCCCGGCCCAGCCCGAGGAGATCGCGCCGGCCTACGTGTTCCTGGCCTCGCCCCAGACGTCCAGCTACATCACGGGTGAAGTGCTGCCGATCATCGGCGGTTACAACGGGGGGTGAGACAGCACGACGCCCCCTCCGTCACGATGCTTCGCATCGCGCCACCTCCCCCGCGATGCGGGTGAGGAGAAGACGGCGCCAATCTCTCCTCCCCCGTGTAACGGGGGAGGTGGCGGGCGAAGCCCGACGGAGGGGGCGTCTCCCCCCTTAACCTTCACCGCTAACGAACGCCTAAACACGACGGTCTAGGGTCTTCCCCAAGCGCAAAACGCGCTCTCGGCTTCACGGCCGAACCTGGAACCGGACCGTCGATGGCGTTGAACAGCATCAACACGAATGTGGGGGCGATGATCGCCCTGCAATCGCTGAATGCGATCAACCGCGACCTGTCCGGCACCCTGCGCCGCATCGCCACCGGCCTGGCGATCTCCAGCCCCAAGGACAATCCCGCCGTCTGGGCCATCGCCCAAAACCAGCGGGCCGAGGCCAAATCGCTGGACGCCGTGCGCGCCTCGCTCCAACGCGGCCAGTCGATCACCGACGTCGCACTGGCGGCCGGCGAGACGGTGACCGACCTGCTGGGCCAGATGCGCGAGAAGATGCTGGCGGCCTCGGACACCAGCCTCAACACCGCCAGCCGCAAGGCGCTGAACGACGACTACCTGTCGCTGAAGCGCCAGATCGACCGCACGGTGGGCAATGCCGACTTCAATGGCGTCAACCTGATTTCGTCCGGCTCGACGGGACAGATCCGCGCCTTGGCCAACGCGAACGCCACCGACACCATTGACGTCGACCACGTGGACCTGTCGACCACCGGCTCGGCCCTGTCGGGCATGCGCGCCGACCTTCTGGGCGCGCCGATCACCGCCGCCGAGATCAAGGCGATGGGCGGCGCGATCGACAATGTGACCGCCGCCCTGTCGACCCTGGGAACCCGTTCCTACGCCCTGCAAGCCCACCTGACCTTCATCGACAAGATGCAGGACACGCTGGAAGCCTCGGTCGGCCGGCTGGTGGACGCCGACATGGCCAAGGAAGCCACCAAGCTCCAGGCCCTGCAGATCAAGCAGCAGCTGGCGATCAAGTCGCTGAGCATCGCCAACTCCGCGCCCAGCTACCTGCTGAAGCTGTTCGGCGGCTAGTTGTTGTCATCCCGGACAAGCGCGAAGCGCGCCGATCCGGGACCGGGCCGAAGCTCTGGGTTCACGCGTCGGTCCTGGATCTTCGGCCCTGCAGGCCTTCGTCCGGGATGACTACCTGGAGCAGGTTCTACGCCTAATGGGGCCAGGTCTCGGTCAGCACCTTGGCCGGCGGTCCGTCCTTCTTCCAGCTGACCTCCAGGGCGGGCTCCTTGGGCCGCCCTTCGGCGAACAGTTCGTAGATCACCTGGCCGTCGTCCTGGGTGCTCTCGATCACCCGCACCGGGGCGATCTTGGGAACGGCCTTCACCGCGGCGTCGCGGACCGGCTGGGGTGTGGCGGACCAGGCGATGTCGCGCTGGGTCTCGACGATCTTCCAGGTAGCGCCGGTCTCCAGCAGGTCGAACTCGATCTCGGCCCCGTCCGGCAACACGCCCTCGACGTCGTAATAGCGGCGGTTCTCGCGTTCCTTCAGCTCGGCCTCGGTGATCTTCAGGCCTGGCGCGGCGGCCTGAACCACGGTCACCACGGCCGGCGGGAGATCGCCAGGAGCGACGGCGGTGACCTTGGTCTCGTAGGCGGCCGCCAGCCCGGCGGGAGCCGCCAGGGCCACGGTCAGGGCAAGGGTTCGGGCGAGGGTCGAGCGCGAGGGCATGGTGATATCCTTCCAAGGAAAGCGTTCGGCGGCGCCCAGTATGTCCCAGATTGCGGCGAACGATTGAACACGGCGCGATCTTGGCCTCAAATCCCCTCGGGCGGGCGCTGACGAGGCACGAAGGAGCAATCCGATGACGCTGCACAAGAGCCTGGCGGGCGCGGTGGCGCTGGCCGTACTGATCCCCGCCGCCGCCCTGGCCCACCACGGCTGGAGTTCGTACGACGCTGAGAAGACCCTGACCGTGACGGGGCCGCTGACCGACGTCGCCTGGCGCAATCCGCACGGCGAGGCCAAGGTCAAGTACGCCGGCAAGACCTGGGCCGTGATCCTGGCGCCCGTGGCCCGGATGGAGGCGCGCGGCTTGACCCAGGCGATGATCTCGGGCGGCAAGCCGGTTACGCTGGTGGGCTATCCGCGCAAGGACGGCCTGACCGAGATGCGCATCGAGCGGGTCACGGTCGACGGCAAGACGGTCGAGCTGCGCTAGGTGGAGGCCCTGGCGGCCGCCCTGCAGGCCTCGCCGCTGGGCGTCTGGGCGCGCGGATCGGACCTGGCCTATCCCGTGGCCAACCTGATCCACCTGCTGGGACTGGTGATGCTGATCGGCGGCATCGGCGTGCTGGACCTGCGGCTGACCGGCGCGTTCCGGCGACTGCCGGTCGAGGCGCTATGGCGCTACCTGCTGCCGATAGCCGCCGCCGGGGTGTGCCTGCTGGTTCCCGCCGGATTCGTGATGTTCGCGGCCGACGCCTCCAGCCTGGCAGTCTCGACAGTGTTCCGCTGGAAGGTCGCCCTGATCGTCCTGGCCCTGGCCAACGCCGGGGCCTACCACCTGCTGTGGCGGCGACGCCTGGCCTCGTGGGACGCCGCCCCGCCGCTGGGCGGTCGCCTGATGGCCGCCGGCTCGCTGACCCTGTGGCTGGTGGTCGCCGCCCTGGGGCGATGGATCGCCTACGCCTGACACGCCCTGCGCTCGTGCTAAGCAAGGGAATCGTCCAGTGAGTCCCCATGGCCCAGCATCTCGCGCTCCTGTCCCTGCTCGTCCGCGACTATGACGAGGCCCTGGCCTTCTATGTCGGGAAGATGGGCTTCAGCCTGGTCGAGGACAGCGACCTGGGAGGCGGCAAGCGGTGGGTCGTGGTCGCGCCAGGCGCGACGGGCACGCGGTTCCTGCTGGCCAAGGCCAGCGACGACCAGCAGAAGACCGTGATCGGCGGCCAGGGCGGCGGCCGGGTCTGGCTGTTCCTGCACACCGACGCCTTCGAGGCCGACCACGCCCGCTTCACCGCCGCCGGCGTGAAATTCCTCGAGGAGCCCCGCCACGAAGTCTATGGCAGCGTGGCCGTGTTCGAAGACCTCTACGGCAACCGGTGGGACCTGTTGCAGCCCAAGACCAAGGCCTGAACCCCATGCGTCGGATTTTCGCTCTCCTGCTAGTCGCCTGCGCGGCCCTCTTCGCCCTGCCCGTCCAGGCCAGGCCCGCGCCGCTGCGGGTGCTGTACCTGGACCAGTCGGTCGGCTGGAAGCACGCCCCGGTCGCCCGTCCCGAGGGCGGCGGCCTGGCCCTGTCGGAAACGGCGATGATCGAGATCGGCAAGGAGAGCGGCGTCTTCAACGCCGAGGTGACCCAGGACGCCCGCGAGATCACGCCGGAACGCCTGGCCAAGATCGACGTGCTGGTCTTCTACACCACCGGCGCCCTGCCCCTTTCCCCCGAGGCCTGGAAGAGCGTCCAGCAGCGGGTGGCCGCGGGCAAGCTGGGGTTCGTGGGCCTGCACAGCGCCACCGACACCGACTGGCCCTATGACGGTCCGGGCGAGACCTACCGGCAGTTCATCAACGGCCACTTCGCCGGCCATCCGTGGACGCAAGGCACGCCGATCCGCATCGAGACCCTGGATCCCGACCGCCGACTGACCAGCATGTGGTCTGTCAGCTTCGACTATGCCGAGGAGATCTACCAGCACAGCGACTTCGATCCGGCCAAGGTGCGGGTGCTGCAGACGCTGGACTTCGCCGGCACGCCGCTGAAGCGGCCCTACGCCGTGCCGATCGCCTGGGCCCGCCAGATCGGCCAAGGTCGGCTGTTCTTCACCAACCTGGGCCACACGCCCTCGACCTGGAACGATCCCCGCTTCCGCCACCAGATCGTCGAGGCCGTACAGTGGACCGCTCGCCGCGCCGACGGCGACGCGACGCCCGACCCGCTGCGCCAGTTCCAGTGGCAGCTGAAGGCCTTGTTGGGCTTCGAGCCCGTCGCCGACCGCGACGACAAGGCGATCATCGGCCGCCTGCTGAAGATGGACCCGACCTGGCAGACCGCCACCGCCCAGCGCATCGCCGACCTGCGCAAGCTCTATCCGAACAAGCCTGACAGCGACCGCGCCCCGTTCGACGCGGCCTACAAGTCGGTGCTGAGCGACGTGCTGGAGAAAGGCGGGCCGCGCTAGCGCCCTTCCACCACGTCACCGCTGTCGATCGCGCCGTTGGCCACCGGCGTGCGCGCCGTTCCCCGCACCCGCATGAGCCCAGCGAAGCCGCTGGGCGCGCCCTCGTCGCGCATCGTGGGGCCGACCATCAGCTGGTAGTGCAGGTGCGGGAACAACGAACTGCCCGAGGCGCCGATCGCGGCGACGGGCTGACCGGCCCTGACCGTGTCGCCGACCTTCACCTTCAGGCTGGCCCGGTGGATGTGCCCCAGCATGCTGTAGAGGCCGTCGGCGTGGCGGATGACGACGTAGTTGCCGAAGAGGGCGTTGGGAGCCTCTTTCAGCTCGGCCGGATCGAAGCTGTGATCGTCGGGCCGGCTATCCAGCGCCGCCACCACCACGCCGTCGGCTGGCGCGCGCACCGGCTTGCCGAAGCCGACATAGCTTTCGTTGCGATTCTTGTCGCCGATCGCCATCCGCCCCTCGGCGTCCACCGGCACGAAGTCGTAGGAATAGCGCATGGCGTTGGCGCCGATGCCCATCTGCTTGAGCAGCGGATGCTCGGTGTCGAAGCGGCGGTGATGCGACAGCAGATCGTGGCCGTCCCAGACCAGCACCCTGCCCTCGACCGGCAGGACGAGGTTTCGGGTCCAGGCCGGAGCCGTCGCGAAGACGGCCTTGGCTTCGACTACCGTGGGCGTTTCGCCGTCGGGCGCCTTCTCGCCGTCCTTCAGCACCCGTTCCAGCGTCACCGCCACGCGCATGGCCGACGGCGTCACGTCGGCGGGGACCTCGGGAAACGGATTGAAATAGAGCCGCGTCTCGCCCGGAGCCAGGATGCGATGGGCCAGGGTTTCGATAGCGGGCTGGAAGCCGTTGCCGTCGATGCGCCGCTCCAGCACCGCCTCGCCCTTGGCGTCGAGGGTGGTCACCGTGATCTCGGAGATCTCGACCGGCCAGGCCTTGTCGTTGGTCACCACCACGTCGAAATTGGCGCTCGTCCCCGCGGCGGTCGGCTCCAGATAGGGCCGCTGCGGTTGGACGTCGGCCTGGGCCAGGGCGGCCGAAGCGGCGGCGGCGCACAGGCCGAGCGCCAGCAGCGAAGCGGTGAGTTTCATGGGCGTCCCCCCGTCAGTTGGTGGCGCACCGTGGCATGGCTGAGCGATTTTCGAGCCTTAAACCTCTGTAATGGCTGTTAAACCTCTGTAATGGGCGTCTCGAAGGCCTCCGCCGCCAGCCCTCGCAGGTGCTCGGCGATGTCGGCCGGCCAGTCGGCGATCCGGGCCGTGAAGCCGGCCGCGTCGCCGGCGAACAAGGCGCGGCTCATCTCCTCGAAGCCTGGCCGATCGCCGGCCATGACGGACGCGAAGCGGTAGGCGTTGTCCCGGGCGGCGCGAAGGCGGCTGGGGCCCTCGCTTTCGCGACGAGCCGCCTCGACCAGCTTGCGCAGGGCCACCGACGCCCCGCCGGGCTGGGCGGCCAGCCACTCCCAGTGGCGCGGCAGCAGGGTCACCTCGCGGGCCGTGACGCCCAGCTTGGGGCGGCCACGACCACGCGGAGCGGCTTCGCCTTCCCCTAGCCGCAGGGCGATGTCCCACGGGCCGCCGCGCAGATCAAAATCGACCTGCCGGCCCTCGGGGTCGAAGATGAGAAGCGAGGCTTCGGGCGCTTCCGACAGCCGAGCCTGGGCCGCCACGGCCACGTCCAGCTTCGGGCCGGCCGCCAGCCGCCGCTCGCCTTCGAACACGACATATCCGCTCATCGCCGCAGCCCCTCGGCATGGAGGGTGGCCCGCCAGTGCTCGCGGCGCTCGACCAGCAGCGAGGCGCGACCCAGCCGTTCCAGCCCCTTGTCGTCCAGCACTTCCAGCACCTCGAAGGCGAAGGCGTCCTCGCCGTGGGCGTTCCAGGCCTGCTGCAGGGTCGGACTGGTGTGGCCGCCCATGCGCAGGGCGAACCAGACGCCGTTCTGGCGGGTGGACAGGTCGGGCGTGCCGCCGATCCACACCTCGCCGGTCGTGGCGCAACGCACGGCGTAGATGCCGGCCCGCACCTCGCGTTCCTTGTAGTCGCGCACCAGGGCGCGTCGATCGTTCGTCGTTTCCATGCGCGGCTTTTTACCCGGGTATTTTATAGAGTCAATATTACCCGGACATATATTCGCCAGGGAGACCCAGCCGCTCGACCACGGCCCTCGTCGACGTCCCGCGGGGCACCACCACCCAGTCGCCGGGATTGGAGGCCCTGACCGCCACCACCGCGTTCTTGGGACACACGTCGAAGCAGTCGACCTCGACCACGGCCAGCCTGGCCTTGCGTCCCTTGCCGCCGCCCGCGGCCTTGGCCGATTTGCGCAGCGCCTTGGCCAGCTTCTCGTCGCCGTCCTCGCCGAAACCCCCGCCCAGCTTCTTAGAACACTTCCGGCACACCAGGACCACCTCGGTCCAATTGGAACGGGCGCGCTTGAACGGTTGGTCGTGGCTCACGGGAATCCTGCCTTTCCTCCCGCACATGGGACGAAAGCCGCCGATGGCAAGGACTTGCCAAAGCGCGTAGACACCCGGTTCGAGCACAGGAGGCCAGGATGGTCCGCAATCTCAGGGGCAAGGTGGTCTCCACGCCCCGCACGAGCCCGATGAATCCGGTCACCCAGGCCGACATCGACTGGTTTGAAGCCCATCCGCACCGCCAGTTCCGGCTGCGCGATCCGGCGCCGCTGGAGTTCCGTGAGCCTCTTGGCGAGCCCGGCGACGGCTTCTCCTGGCGGGTGCTGCTCGTCAAACTGCCCGACGGCGGTCGCCTGAAACTGCCGGTCTCTCTGGCCTGGGACCTGCACAACGACCACGCCAAGGACCAGCACCTGCGGATGATCTTCGACCAGGTCGCGCCAGATAAGGCCAAGGCGCTGCTGAAATAGGCCTCAGCCGCGCCGCAACCAGGCCGCCACGGCCCAGGCGTGGGCGTCGTGGCGCAGGGCCACGACGGCGTCGCGAGGGTCCAGCCACACCAGGGTGTGGTCGTCCTCGACCTTCAGCTCGGGCTTCTCACCGGTGACCGTCACGACATAGATGCCGCCGTTGTTGCAGACCGGCTGGCCGTCGGACTTCAGAAACGGCTGGCTGACCTCGATCACGCGTCGCCCAACCTCCACGACGAGGCCGGTCTCCTCGCCGAACTCGCGGACGATGGCGGCGTGTTCGTCCTCGTCGCCGTCGACCGCTCCGCCCGGTAAGTCGAAATAGGGATCGCGGCCCGGCTTCTTCACCTGCACCAGGGCGATGGTCCCGTTGGCGCCCTCGGCGATGCCGAAGGCGGCCCAGCGGTGCTTGTACTCCAGGCCCCGTTCAGGCGCGTCGAAGGCCAGCATCCGATCAGTCCTTGCCGTAGAGGTCGGTCCAAGGATCGGCCTTGCCCGAGATCACCTCATCGACGCTGATCTCCGGACGATAGCCGATCTTGCCCGTGGCGCTGGCGTTCCAGGCCTGGACGACCATATCGCGCAGCTCGGTCGCGCCGGCCGCCAAGCGCGCATTGACGAACGCCTTGGCGCGCGGATCGGAGGCCACCATGCCGCCCTCCTTCTCCAGCTTGTACAGCGGCTCGACAAAGGTGACCGTGGTGCTCAGATAGTTGATCGTGCGCTGCTCGATCGTGCAGCCGCAGTCCTTGTAGGCCGGCACCAGCTTCTTGACGTCGGCGTCCACCGCCACCGCCTTGACCAGCGGTCCTTCGAAGCTGCCATGCGTGCCCTTGCTCTGGGTGTAGCCGTTGGGGTTCGGGTAGTCGCCCCAGCCGTTGTAGTGCACGCTCAGATGCAGCGGCTGGCTGGCGTCGCCCACATAGTGGGCCCAGACCCCCAGGTCGCGCAGCAGCAGGTCCTCGCGCCGCTTCAGGTCGGCGACGTAGTAGGCCTTGCGGACCTTGTCCTTCTCGGTGACCGAAACCGACTTCAGGATGCGCCAGTAGGTGAAGTCCTTCACCAGCTGCTGATAGCCGTCGATGATCGAATACGGCAGGTAGCCGGCGTTCCAGCTGTTCTGGCCGACCGCCGCCAGGGCCTTCTCGTAATCGGCGCGGGTGGGCGGCAGGGTCTCCAGCGCGAACTTCGGCCCGCCGTACATCCGGCCCTCGTCGTCGACATCCAGGAAGTGGGCGGCGTCGCGGTCGGTGTCGTGGATCTTGCCCGAGCCCTTCCAGCGGTCCGGCTCGCGGGCGTATTCGCCGATGGCCGCCACCGCCCGCGGCGTGCGCAGGAAGGCCGGCAGGTCGCTGGGGAAGCTCTCGGCCGCGACCACGCCCACCATGCGGTGGCCCCAGGCGCCCCAGGCCAGGGCGGAATTGGCGGGGGCGACCATGGCGACGGCCAGGGCGGCGCTGGCGAAGAGACGGACGGACGGCTTCATGAGCGCTCCAACGAACTGACGACTCAAACGGCCGGGCGATCATCACGACTCGGATGGCCCCTAGGGGTTCGTCCAGCACGCGTGCATCGCCGCAAAAGCCGCGGCTGAGTCCGGTTTATGCCACCCAGGCGACGACCGCCAGAGCGCGCCGCGCCGGGCTCCAAGCGTCAGCACGCAATCCCTTGCCTGGTGGGCGATAGCGGGCGTCGGGGAACCAAAACGCGCTTCAAACGATGGCGCCCTACACAACCCTCAAGGGTGCGGCGCGGCATCAGGTCGCCTGTAAATAGGTTGTCACGGCCCCGTGATCTTAGTAATCAGGCCGCCGACCGAAACCTATACGCCGATAAGAGGAACCCCTCGATGCGACGCACGTTTGCGGGATTTCTGGCCGTCGCGGCCATGTCCATCGCCCTCCCCGCCCTTGCCGCCGACACGGATCAGAAGAGCGACCCGCTGGGCGACCTGATCACCGGCGCCCTGACGGGAGCCGTGCCGGGCTCGGTCGAATACAAGATGAAGGCCACCCTGTACCACGCCGGCGCCAAGGGCATCCGCGCGCTGGACAGCCTGGGCTGCAAGGTTGTGGCCATGCGCACCCTGGCTGTCGACAAGACCGTGATCCCGCGTCGCACCGTGGTTTTCATCAAGGAAACCGTCGGCTTGCCAATGCCCAACGGCGACAAGCACGACGGCTACTGGTACGCCTCCGACGTCGGCGGCGCGATCAAGGGCAATAAGCTGGACCTGTTCAGCGGCAAGGGCGCGGCCTCGATGAAGCCCCTGATGGGCCTGAACCTCGCCACCCTCTCGGTGACCAAGGTCGGCGAGTTCAAGGGCTGCCCCCCGGAATAGGTCGGGCGAGGTCGCAGGCGCCTCACCTGCCATCCGTCCTCATCGTCTCCTCACGCCGCGAGGGCTCGTCCAGACGCGCCTCGTCGCCCCGACCCGCGTGGTCGGCTTTCACGCCCAGCCGCCGACGAATGTTGTGACGACCATAGTCAGGCCTCCGGGGCGTGCGTCTCGCATCGTCCCCCCGGCCTTCGACGCGCCCTCCGCCGCCAATCAGGCGGCGTGGAGACGGCCTTGATCGTGATCTGGGATCTGCTTTGTCCTTGTCGAACATGACCTGGCCGCCTCATACGGCTTGCCGCTGAAGTTCGGCGAGGGCTGCGGAGCGCCGGGTCAGGCCCGGAAGCTGGAAACGCTCCGGTCCGTGATAAATGTTCAGTATTCTCGGAGCTTTGGCTTGGAGCCGATCGTGACCCAATGAGAGCCCTCGCGTCCCCGAACCGGCATAGGCGAATAGGGCGGCAACGCCCCGGTGAACTGCAGGGTCCTGAACTCGATGCGATCGCCAGGCGACCTGTTCGCGATGACTTCGTCTAGGTCGGCCTTCGACTGAATTTCGACCCCGTCCGCCTTGGTAATGATCATGCCAGGCTGCAGGCCGGCCTGTACGAGCGGCGTGTTCGGCAACACGCCGCCGAGGAGGAGCCCCGTTCGCTGGACCACGTTGACAGGATATTCGCTCTGAACGAACTGGAATGACCAGGGCCCGGCGGCATATCCGCTGAGGGTCGGCTCATTGATCTCCTGTCCGAGAACTCGAACGGCCGTCACGGCCTCACGCTGAACCGTAACGGTCTTTGACTGGTCCCAGGTCCGCATCTCGTCGGAAACGACTGAAAAATCGACCGTCCGCCGAAAAGTATCCGTCCTTGAGTCGTTATTCTGGGAGAAGCGCACACCCTTCGCCATGAAGGTCGCATAGTCTCCCTCGTTCAGGGCCGCCGCGGCGCCGATCGCGTCGGTCTCAAGATCCTCCGAGCCGTTGGTAAGCGCGTCGGCATACTTGCGATGCGCCTCCGCCAGCGCGGCGTTCCCGTTCGCTTCCGCGGCGACCGCGGCCTCTCTGTGGTTCTCGATAGCGCGCTGCTTCGACAGGGTCGGGAAGAAGAGGGTTTCGAAGTCGGCAATCATAGATTCGTCGGCGTCGAAGCTAACGATGGTGGTGCCCTCGATATTTTCACGCTGTTCATTCAACTGCAGTGTCTGATCGAGGGAACTCTTCATCCGCGATTTCCGGCTGCCGATACCAAGGACGCGCCAGCCGGAGTTTCTGGATTTGGCCGTGGCCGTCTGCGTTTCGCGCAGGAAGGTTTCGACGGATTGTCTGCTGTTGAACCGGGCGTTTACGGTCCGATTGAGCGTATCGTTGAACGCATAACGCGCCCGGATTTCGTAGTTACCACCCCGGATCAGGTTGCAATTGTAGGTATTCGGCAGCTTGTATGTCAGGCGAAGGCTGCCGTTATTGCTGACGGACGATCCTGCATATTCCGAAAGCGCAACTCTATCGCCATCAACATACAAATCCAGCGTGAGACCGTTGAGGGTAGCGAAGGAAACATTGTATTTGTCGTAGGTTTCCCGCCAAAGTTTCTGCTTATCAAGAAGGCCTTGGTACTGCCCCTGGCGCAAACTTCTAACGGCGTCGAGCACCCCGGGCATCGTGGCTCCCGGTCCCCACATCGCAGGATTGCCCATCCCGTCCACGGGCCAATCCGGATAGAAGTACTCCGCATTCTCGCCGGATAAGGCGGCTCCAACCGCAACCTTTTGGGCTTGGTTCGGCAGCGCGGCCCGGACTTGAACCGTAAAGACGATAGTTTGGGCCGGCTGCGTAGAACAGTCGCTCGGCGTAAAGACGTTACCCAAATTGTTGATGAACCGAACGCCATCGGGCGCAATTGTGAACGCCGGCATCATATACATGCGCGGCGGCACGGATGCCGAACCTGCATTCAGAGGCTGAGCAAAACCCACAATGCTGTATTCGGACATGCGGGTCGGCGTGACCTGCTCATAGAAGCCCTGAACTCTGCGTTCGAGCGAATTCGGGGGAACTTGCGCGACGGCGGACGAACTTATCGCAACCGAACATGCTGCAGCGACTGTGGAAGCAATACGCATCTCTCACCCCCTGATTGTGCCACGACACACTGTGCCGGTGCGCGCGAACGGTCAAGGTTGGGTGACGACGGTATGCGAGACTAGCTTTGCACGTGAGCTTTCCAGTCTTGGTTCCGCTCTTCCTCAGCGCTCAACTGGCTGAAGCTATTCTCGCCGGATCTGACACTCGTTCCGGGTCGCGATCCGCTGCCTGCGGAAACGCGGCGAGGCCACACGCCATTGTCGTTCAGCGGCGAGGCTCCGCTCATGCTGGTGCAAGCCTCGGTGTGACGTGAGCGGCATGAGGCCGCATCTGGGCGGAACCTCCAGCAAATTCTTGAGGCAGCTCTATGCCCCAGGCCGCCGCGCGCCAGAAGAGCGCTCCGGTCCTCGGCTAAATCCCCTCGCCCACGTTCGGCGCGGCGCCGGGCGCGCGGGCGACGTGGATGCCGCACTCGGTCTTTTCCTGGCCCGCCCAGCGGCCGGCGCGGACGTCGGCGTTGGGGTCGTCGACCGGCTTGGTGCAGGGCCAGCAGCCGACCGAGGGGAACCCCTGGGCGACCAGCGGGTGGGCCGGCAGGTCGTGCTCGGCGACATAGGCTTCCAGCTCCGCCTTGCCCCAGTTGGCCAGCGGATTGAACTTGATCTGGCCTTCGGTCTCCTCGACCACGGCCAGGCGCAGGCGATCACCACCATGGAAGCGCTTGCGGCCCGTGGTCCAGGCCGAGAACTCGCCCAGGGCGCGGTCCAGGGGCAGCACCTTGCGGATGTTGCAGCAGGCGTCGGTGTCGGTGCGCCACAGGTCCGACTTGGGATCGGTGACGGCCAGGTCCGTATACGCCGGGCGCAGGTCGCGCACGTCCGTCAGGCCCAGCTTGGCGGCCAGGCTCTTGCGGTAGTCCAGGGTCTGGCCGAACAACATGCCGGTGTCGAGGAACAGGACGGGGATGTCCTTGGACACCTGGCTGGCCAGGTGCAGCAGCACCGCCGATTCCGCCCCGAACGAGCTGACCAGGGCCAGCTTGTCGCCAAAGGTTTCGTAGGCCCGGCGCAGGATGGTCAGCGGATGGGCGTCGCGCAGCTCGGCGTCCAGCCGCGCGGCCAGGGTCGGCTGCGCGGCGACCGCCGGCTTCACGTCGATCGCGGACTGGTCGTAGGCCATCAGACGGCCCTTTCCTCGAACGCCACCGGCCGGTTGTCGACGGCGCGCTGATAGACGTGGCGGAAGCGATGGGCGGCCTTGGTCCAGGCCTCGGGCGTCGCGCCGTCGGCGGGCTCGAAGGCGTCGAAGCCGCAGCGGACCATGAAGCCGGCCTGCTCCTGCAGCACGTCGCCCACCGCCCTCACCTCGCCCGTGAAGCCCAGGCGCTCGCGCAGCAGGCGGGCCGAGGTGTAGGCGCGGCCGTCGCGGTACTTCGGGAAGGCCAGGGCCACCACGGCGATGCGCGGCAGATCGTAGGCCAGGGCCTCGACCTCCTGGTCGGCCTCGATCCGCACGCCGACGCGGCGGCTGTTGGACAGCACGATCTCGCCCTCGGCCTGGAAACGGGCCAGGGACAGGATCACGTCGCCCTCCGGCAGCGCGTCGTCATCGGCCACGTGGGTGAAGGTGTCTTCCGCCCATTCAGCCGTATCGCCGGCGAGCTTAATCAGCTTGGGCATAGACAGCCTCCTTGAACGGCTCGAGGCCGACGCGGCGATAGGTGTCGAGGAAGCGTTCCTCGCCGGTGCGAATGTGCAGATAGGCGTCGACCAGGGCGTCGATGGCCGGGGCCACCTTGTCGGCCGACAGGCCCGGACCCAGGATCTTGCCGATGCTGGCGTCCTCGGCGCCCGAACCGCCGAGCGAGAGCTGGTAGAATTCCTCGCCCTTCTTGTCGACGCCCAGGATGCCGATGTGGGCCACGTGGTGGTGGCCGCAGGCGTTGATGCAGCCGCTGATCTTGATCTTCAGCTCGCCGATCTTCTCCGCCCGGTCGGGATCGGCGAACTTCCTGGCGATGTCCTGGGCGATCGGGATCGCGCGGGCGTTGGCCAGGGCGCAGTAGTCCAGGCCCGGGCAGGCGATGATGTCGCTGGCCAGGTCGATGTTGGCGGTGGCCAGGCCGTTGGCCTCCAGGACCGCGTGCACAGACGGCAGGTCGTCCAGCTTGACGTGCGGCAGGACCAGGTTCTGGGCGTGGGTCACCCTGATGTCATCCAGACTGTAGCGCTCGCCCAGGTCGGCGACGACGTCGAGCTGGTCAGCCGTGGCGTCGCCCGGCGTCTGGCCGATGGCCTTCAGCGAGACCTCGACGATGGCGTAGCCAGGGACCTTGTGCGGCTTGACGTTGTTGCGGACGAAGCGCTGCAGGGCCGGGCTGGCGGCGCGGGCGGCCTCGAAGGCGTCCGACACCGCCGGCAGGGTCTCGAAATTCGGCTGGGCGAAGGCGGCGCGGATGCGGGCCTGCTCGGCGGCCGGCAGGTCGGCGCGCTCGGCGTTGATCTTTCCCCACTCCTCCTCGACCTGGCGGGTGAACTCCTCCACGCCCAAGGCGGCGACCAGGATCTTGATCCGGGCCTTGTAGATGTTGTCGCGGCGGCCGTGGCGGTTGTAGACGCGCAGGATCGCCTCGATGTAGCTCAGCAGGTGCTCGGACGGCAGGTACGAGCGCACCGTCTGGGCGATGTAGGGCGTCCGGCCCTGGCCGCCGCCAACCACCACCTCGAAGCCGATCTCGCCGTCGCGGCCCTTGCGCAGGAACAGCCCGATGTCGTGGGTCTTCACGGCCGCGCGGTCGGTCAGGGCGCCGGTGATGGCGATCTTGAACTTGCGCGGCAGGAAGCTGAACTCGGGGTGCAGCGTCGACCACTGGCGCAGGATTTCCGACCACACGCGCGGATCGTCGATCTCCTCGGCCGTGGCGCCGGCATAGGGGTCGGCGGTGACGTTGCGGATGCAGTTGCCGCTGGTCTGGATGGCGTGCAGGTCGACCTCGGCCATGGCGTCGAGGATGTCGGGCACGTCCT
>Ga0102591_1002528_pt1 | contig 19410 bp, 15 predicted proteins | sample AraplaCol_mCL_r2_2_FD_76860 | JGI IMG/M metagenome (GOLD analysis project Ga0102591, IMG submission 76860) | Arabidopsis root microbial communities from North Carolina, USA - plate scrape MF_Col_mCL_r2 (SPADES assembly) (version 2) | ecosystem: Host-associated > Plants > Roots > Endosphere... | reverse complement strand
CCGTGGTCAGCTTGAAAGGCGTGGTCTCGCCCGCGCCCAGGGCCATGGCCAGCACGGGGGCCATGTCGTGGGTCACGCCGGTCTTCTTGGCGGTCTCGACGATCTTCTTCATGCCCACGCTCTGGGCCAGGCGCACGGTCATGGCGTTGATCGAGCGCTCCAGCCCCTTGCGCAGCGGCAGGGCGCCGTAGAACTTCTTCTCGTAGTTCTCCGGGCTCCAGTCCTGGCCGTTGGCGCCCTTGAAGGTGATGGCGCTGTCCAGGATCACGCTGGCCGGCGTGTAGCCGTTCTCCAGGGCCGTGGCGTAGACGAACGGCTTGAACGACGAGCCGGGCTGGCGCATCGCCTGGGTGGCCCGGTTGAAGTTCGACAGCGAGAACGAATAGCCGCCCACCAGGGCCACCACGCGGCCGGTATAGGGCTCGATGGCCACCAGGGCGCCGTTGACGGCCGGAACCTGCCTCAGGCGATAGGTGGACGTGCCCTCGACCTGCTCGACGAACACCAGGTCGCCGGTCTTCAGGCCCTTGCCGGCCTTGGCCCAGACGATGTCCTCGCCGGCCAGGGTCCCCTGCCCTTCGCCCTTGATCAGGCGCACGCCGCCGCCGGCCGAGGTGACCACGGCCGCGCGCCAGCCCCGTCGCTCGGCCGGCGGACGCTTGGCCTGAGCGGCCTTCTCCCAGCCCTCGTCCAGGCTCTCGACATGGCCCCAGGCCCCGCGCCAGCCGTGGCGGCGGTCATAGTGCTCCAGCCCGTCCATCAGCGAGGCCCGCGCCGCCGTCTGCAGCTTCGGGTCCAGCGTGGTGCGCATGTAGTAGCCGCCCTCGTTCAGGCGGTCGCCCAGGGTGGCCATGCCGCGCTGGCGCACTTCCTCGACGAAGTAGTCGGCGTCGCGATAGGCCGCGCGCTTGGGGGCCGGCTGCACGACCAGGTCCTCGGCCATCGCCTTTTCGGCGTCGGCCCGGCTGACCCAGCCCAGCTCGGCCATCTGGCCCAGAATCCAGTCGCGACGGGCCTTCGCCTTGGCCTTGTTGCGGATCGGGTGGTAGTTGTCCGGCCCCTTGGGCAGAGCCGCCAGATAGGCGCTTTCGGCCAGGGACAGCTCGGGCAGCGACTTGCCGAAATAGTTGTAGGCGGCCGCGCCGACGCCGAACGAGCGATAGCCCAGCCAGATTTCGTTCAGGTACAGTTCGAGGATCTGCTGCTTGTCGAGCGACTGCTCCAGGCGCCGGGCCAGGATCGCTTCCTTGAACTTGCGGCCCACCGTGGCGTCGCTGGTCAGCAGGACGTTCTTGGCCACCTGCTGGGTGATGGTCGAGCCGCCTTCCAGGCGCCGGCCGCGCATGGCGTTGCCGACGTTCTTGAGCATGGCGCGCGAGAAGCCGCCGACGTCGACGCCGCCGTGCTTGAAGAAGTTGCGGTCCTCGGCGGCCATGAAGGCCTGGGCCAGCTGCGGCGGGATCTGGTCGTAGGGAACGAAGATCCGGCGTTCCTTGGAGTATTCGCCGATCAGGGTGCCGTCCCAGGCATAGACGCGGGTCGCCGTCGGCGGACGATAGTCCTGCAGCTCGCCCGCGTCGGGCATGTCGTGGAACAGCCACGCGGCGTAGATGGCGATGGCGAACCCCGCCACCGCGATCGTCGACAGAACCGCGACGCCGGCTATGGCGATCCATCTTTCGGCGGGCTTCAAGTCCACGCGGCCTCCGTCGAGCGGCGCGGGGGTCGCGCGCTCAAATCATCTCAAGCGATGGCTGTAACCCGCATCGGGCGAGGCGCCAACGCCCCTGCCCTCCAGCCACTCTATCCGAAGGTCATTGCAAGACTTGTCCAAGCAACCCGAGCGGAGCCTGACAACCGACACCAAACATCGTCATCCCGGCCGGAGCGAAGCGCAGAGCCGGGACCCAGGGGCCGCCGCAGTGCGCTGGCGACCGCTAGGGCGGATGGACTGAACGCGACGCCCCGTCGCCTGGGTCCCGGATAGCCCCTGCGAGGCTTCCGGGATGACGGAGGATTTTATGGTGTTGATAATGTTGGCTTTCCCACGAAGCGCATAGCCCCTCACGGGAAGCAGACTCAGCGCGCCGCCATCCGGGTCTGGGCGGCGAAATAGGTCTCGATCGAGGTGGCGACCGCGCCCATCAGGCGTTCGCGACCCGACGCGCTCTTCAGCAGCTTCTCGTCCTCGGCATTGGTCATGAAGCCCATTTCCAGCAGCACGGCCGGAACGTCGGGGGCCAGCAGCACGATGAAGCCGGCGTCGCGGTGGCTGCGGCGAAGCAGCACGGTCTCGTCGCCGACCTTCTCCAGCAGGGTCTCGGCGAAGGCGGCCGAACGGTTCTTGGTGGCGCGCTGCGACATGTCCAGCAGGATCTGGCCGACCGCGCGGTCGCGGCCCGGCAGGCTGGCCTTCATCAGCCAGTCGTCCTTCTCCAGCACCCGGGCGGCGCGCTCGGCGCCCTTTTCCGACAGGGTGTAGACGCTGGCGCCGCGGGTGCCGACATCGGGTCCCGAGTCGGCGTGCAGCGAGATGAACAGGTCCGCGTCGGCGCGGCGGGCGATCTGCACGCGCGATTCCAGCGGGATGAAGGTGTCGGTGTCGCGGGTCAGCACGACGTTGAAGCGGCCGGACTTCTCCAGCTTGGCCTTCAGCGCCTTGGCCGCGGCCAGGGTGACGTCCTTCTCGTTGGTGTTGGCGCCGGCCGAGCCGGGATCCTTGCCGCCGTGGCCGGCGTCGATGACGATCGTCTTCTTCAGCTTCAGGCCCGAGGGCTTGATCGGCGTCGAGACGGTGGTCGGACGCATCACCGCGGCGTTGGCCGTGGCCGGATCGCTGGCGGCCAGGTCGATGACATAGCGATAGGCGGTCGCGCCGTCGGCCGGCGGCAGCAGGAAGCGCCGCTTGACCACGGCCTTGGCCGAAAGATCCAGGGAAAGACGCGCGCCGCCGGCGGCCTCGTCGATGACCCAGCGGTCGACCAGGCCGTGGCCCGCGCCCTGAAGATCACCCGAAACGGTCACGTTGGGCAGGCCGACCACGACTCGGCTGGCGGCCGCGCCGTCGCCGATCAGCTTGCCGACGGCGGCGCGGTCCAGGTCGATGACGACTCGGGTCTCGGCGCGGTCGCCGCCGAAGCGGACCTTCTGCACGCCCGCGGCCGGCGCCGGGCCCTGCACGGTCGCCACGGCCACACCGGCGAGCGCCAGCGCGCCGACGATCATCGCCGCCTTCGCCCAACCCGTTCTCGCAGCTCCGATGACGACCTTACGCATTACCGCCCAGCCTGCTGGCGCTTACTTGAAAACCAATGAGGGATATCCGCACGGACGGGTAGCAAAACCGTTAAGGAAACCGATCTCTTCATCAATTTCGCTGCTTGCTCCACGGCGCTTTTCATTTGCGTCGCGTTCTTGCTAGAGTAGCGCCGTACGCAGAGCGACGTCGTAAGACGCAGCGCCTTGCGTGAGCGGTTCCCAAATGTCGGACGCGCCCCATGCGTCCCCCACGCCGGAGCCGCCGGACTTTTGAGCTTGCGGGCGACGGCCGGCCTGGGACGCGATGTCTCGGAGCCCGAACCCAACAAAGGCCCCGCGTCGGGCCTTTCGCCGCTCCCGGCGACGACGCGTCATCCGAACCGCGCCACCCCGGCGCGTCAAAGGAAACAAACGAAACCCCATGGGCTGCGCCGCACCCGATCGCCTCTGGCAACCGCCCTTCGAACTTCGCTCCGGCGAAGTCGCGGTCTGCGATGCGCGCGCCCCTCATTCATATCGGCGCCCGGGCCTCGCGCCCGCCGCGCGCCGTGGAGATTCCCTGTATGTCGAAGAAGATGTTGATCGACGCCGCCCACGCCGAAGAGACGCGTGTGGTGGTCGTGGACGGTTCGCGGGTTGAAGAATTCGATTTCGAGAGCCAGACCCGCAAACAACTTCGTGGAAATATCTATCTCGCCAAGGTGACCCGCGTTGAACCCAGCCTCCAGGCTGCGTTCATCGAATACGGCGGCAACCGCCACGGTTTCCTCGCCTTCAACGAGATCCATCCGGACTACTACCAGATCCCGGTCGCCGACCGTGAAGCGCTGATGCGCGACGACTCGCACGACGACGAGGACGACGCGCCCGTCTCGCGCCGCGCTTCGGGCGGCGACGACGAGGACGACGCCGATCACGCGATCGACGACGAAGACGACGACGTCGAAGAAGAACTGGCGCGCCGCAAGCGCCGCCTGATGCGCAAGTACAAGATCCAGGAAGTGATCCGCCGCCGGCAGATCATGCTGGTTCAGGTCGTCAAGGAAGAGCGCGGCAACAAGGGCGCGGCCCTGACCACCTACCTGTCGCTCGCCGGCCGCTACGGCGTCCTGATGCCCAACACCGCCCGCGGCGGCGGCATCAGCCGCAAGATCACGGCCGTGACCGACCGCAAGCGCCTCAAGAGCGTGGTGCAGAGCCTCGATGTGCCGCAGGGCATGGGCCTGATCGTCCGCACGGCCGGCGCCAAGCGCACCAAGGCCGAGGTCAAGCGCGACTACGAGTACCTGCTGCGCCTGTGGGAAAACATCCGCGACAACACGCTGCACTCGGTCGCGCCAGCGCTGATCTACGAGGAGGAAGACCTCGTAAAGCGCGCCATCCGCGACATGTACGACAAGGACCTCGACGGCATCTGGGTCGAGGGCGAGGCCGGCTACCGCGAAGCGCGCGACTTCATGCGCATGCTGATGCCCAGCCAGGCCAAGAAGGTGTTCCCGTACCGGGAAGCCGCCCCGCTGTTCGTCAAGCACAAGATCGAAGACCACCTGGCCCAGATCTACTCGCCGGTCGTGCCGCTGCGTTCGGGCGGCTACCTGGTGATCAACCAGACCGAGGCCCTGGTCGCCATCGACGTCAACTCGGGCAAGGCCACGCGCGAGCGCAACATCGAGGCCACGGCCCTCAAGACCAACATCGAAGCGGCTGAAGAAGCCGCCCGCCAGCTGCGCCTGCGCGACCTGGCCGGCCTGATCGTCATCGACTTCATCGACATGGATGAAGGCAAGAACAACCGCACGGTCGAGAAAGTCCTCAAGGACGCGCTCAAGGACGACCGCGCCCGCATCCAGATGGGCAAGATCTCGGGCTTCGGCCTGATGGAGATCAGCCGCCAGCGCCGCCGCACCGGCGTGCTGGAAGGCACCACCCACGTCTGCGAACACTGCGACGGCACCGGCCGCGTGCGCTCGGTCGAGTCCAGCGCCCTGGCCGCCCTGCGCGCGGTCGAGGTCGAGGCCCTGAAGGGCGGCGGCGCCGTCACCCTGAAGGTCAGCCGCCCGGTCGGCATCTACATCCTCAACGAAAAGCGCGCTTATCTTCTGCGCCTGCAGCAGACCCACGCCCTGTTCGTCACGGTCCTGGTCGACGACAGCCTGCACCAGGCCGAGCACGACATCGACCGCACGGAGCTGGGCGAACGCCCTGCCCCGCAGATCTTCGCGCCCATCGAGCCCGAGCCCGACTACGACGACGAGGCGTTCGAGGACGAGGAGGAAGACGAAGACGACGACATCGTCTCCGAGGACGAAGACGAGAGCGAAGACGACGACGCGCCCCGCGCCGCCCGTCCGGCCCGCGCCGAGACGTCCGACGACGAAGGCGGCCGTCGGGGCCGCAAGCGCCGCCGTCGCGGCGGTCGTCGCGACGATCGTGAAGAAGGCCAGGCCGAAGCGGCCGGCGACGACGAGGACGACGCCGAGGGCGTCGATCGCGCCGAAGGCGACATCGAGGGCGAGGACGAGGAATCGCGTCGTCGCCGTCGCCGTCGGGGTCGTCGCGGCGGCCGTCGCGGCGGTCGCGAGGACGGCGATCGTCCGGCCGACGTCTTCGCCTGGACCCGTCCGCGGGTGCCGTTCGGCGAGAACGCGTTCGTCTGGCACGATCCGGCCGAACTGGACGGTCGCGGCGCGCGTCCCGAACGGGCAGAGCGCGCCGAGCGTCCGGAACGGGCGGAAGCCCCCGCGGCCGAGCGCGCCGAGCGTCCCGAACGCGCCGAGCGCAGCGAACGCGGTGAGCGCGGCCGTCGTGGCCGCGGTCGCGACCGTGGCGAACGCACCGAGGTCTCGGACGCCCCGCGCGCCGAGCGGGGCCCCGCCCCGCGCGTCGACGTCGCCGAGCTGGAAGCCGCGCCGCTGCCGCCGCCTGTGATCGAAGGCCCGCCGGCCGACGTCTGGGTGGAGCTGCCCCCGCAGGAGGAGGCGCCCAAGAAGGCGCGTCGTCCGCGTGGTCGCGGCCGCAAGGCCGACGCCGCCGAGGCTGTCGAGGCCCCGGCCGAAGCGGCCGTCGTCGAGACGGTCGAAGACGCGCCCCTGGTCGCGGCTGACGTTGAGGTCGCGGCTCCGGTCGTGGTCGAGACCGCGCCCGAGCCGGTCGCCGAACCGGAACCCGTCGCGGTCGCCGCGGCGGAGCCGGCCCCCGCCCCGGTCGCGGTCGAACCCGACCCGGCCGAGATCCTGACGCCGCCCGAGAAGCCCAAGCGCGGCTGGTGGCGTCGGGGCTAGGCCCCTTGGATGAAGCTCGGCGGCGCCCTGGTTCCGCCGAGCTTCACCCCTATATCCGCTGGAAGCTCGTCCGACCGATGTTCCCAGGTGGTCGAGAACCGCGTTAGACTGCCGGCTTGAGCGCGGGGGCGCGATCAGGAGAGTTTCGATGACCTCCCGGATAAGGGCGGCTTCCGAAAGCGTGACCAGGAAGACGGGTTCGGCGCTGTCCGCGCTGGCCCTGCTGGCGGCCATCCTGGCCCCCGCGGCACCGGCGCGCGCCCAGGACGGCGTCTCGCTGATCCGCGACACCGAGATCGAAGAGATCCTGCACCGCGACGCCGACCCGATCTACGCGGCGGCGGGCCTGGATCCCAAGACGGTCCGCATCCTGCTGGTCGGCGACAAGGAACTGAACGCCTTCGCCACCCAGGGCCTGATGATGGGCCTGAACACCGGCCTGATCCTGCAGACCGAGACGCCCAACCAGTTGAAGGGCGTCATCGCCCACGAAACCGGACACTTGGCCGGGGCGCACCCGTTGCGTTCGGGTGAAATGATGCGGGCCGGCCTCAAGCCGATGATCCTGACCATGGGCCTGGGCGTCCTGGCCGCCCTGGCCGGGGCTCCGGACGCCGGGGCTGTGCTGCTGGGCAACGCCAGCTATTTCGGCCAATTGGGCGCCCTGGGCTACAGCCGCGATCAGGAATCACGCGCCGACCAGGCCGGGGCGGGCTTCCTGGAAGCCACCGGCCAGTCCGGCCGCGGCCTCGTCGAGTTCTTCGACAACTTCCGTTACCAGGAGGTCTTCGACCAGTCGCGGCGCTACGCCTATTTCCGCAGCCACCCCCTGTCGGGCGACCGCATCGACGCCCTGCGCAGCCGGGTTGAGAAGCTGCCGCACTACAACACCGTCGACGACCCGGCCTCGCTGGCCGAGCACGAGATCATGAAGGCCAAGCTGGAGGGCTTCATCAATCCCGGCGTGGCGATCGTGAAGTACAAGGAAAACGACCGCGCCTTCCCGGCCCGCTACGCCCGCGCGATCGCCTATTATCAGATGAAGGAGCCCGACCGGGCCCTGAAGATCCTCGACGGCCTGATCGCCGAGAACGAGAACAATCCCTATCTCTGGGAGCTCAAGGGCCAGATCCTGTTCGAGTTCAACCGCGTCAAGGAAGCCGAGGAGCCCCAGCGCCGCTCGGTGGCCCTCAAGCCCGACGCCGCCCTGCTGCGCGTCAACCTGGGCCAGACCCTGATCGGCCAGGACGATCCCAAGAAGGTCGAGGAAGGCATCGCCGAGCTGAAGCGCTCGCTGCTGGACGAGAGCGACAACGCCGTCGCCTGGCGCCTGCTGGCCCAGGCCTATGACAAGCGCGGCGAGGACGGCAAGGCCCGCCTGGCCACCGCCGAGCAGTACTTCAACATGGGCGCCACCCAGGAGGCGCGCGTCTTCGCCATGCGGGCCCGCGAACTGCTCAAGAAGGACAGCGTCGAATGGCGTCGCGCCACCGACATCGTCCTGACCTCGAACCCTTCCAACCAGGACCTCAAGGACCTGGCCAAGGAAGGCGCCGTCACCTCGGGCCTGCGCCGCTAGCCCATTTCCAGAGACCTTCATGCTCCAGACCTTCCGCCCGTTGGCGATCGCCGCCGCGTCCATCGCCGCCCTCTCCCTGATCGGCTGCGGACAGGCCAACGCCGACAAGGCCTTCGGCGAGAAGGTCCACGCCTATCTGATCGAGCACCCCGAGGTGCTGGTCGAGATGAGCAACAAGCTCCAGGCCAAGCAGGCGGCCGAGAAGGCCAGCTCCGCCAAGGGCGCGATCAACAAGTACCGCCAGGCGTTGGAGCGCGATCCGCGCGACTTCGTGGCCAATCCGAACGGCTCGATCACGGTCGTGGAGTTCTTCGACTACCGCTGCGGCTACTGCAAGCTGGCCGCGCCGCAGATCGTCGACCTGATCCAGAAGAACCCCGACGTGCGCTTCGTGTTCAAGGACTTCGTGATCTTCGGCCACGATTCCGAGACCGCCGCCCGCCTGGTCCTGGGCGCCAAGGACCAGGGCAAGACGATCGAGCTGCACAAGCGCCTGATGGCCGAGAAGAGCCTCGACGCCGCAGCCGTCATGCGCATCGCCCAGGAGATGGGCATCGACCTGACCAAGGCCCGCGCGGTCGGCGAATCCGAGGCCGTCACCCAGCATCTGGCCGACACCCACGCCCTGGCCGAGGCCCTGGCCATCGAAGGCACGCCCGCCTTCTTCGTCGGCGACATGATGATCCCCGGCGCCGACATGCACGCCCTGAACCTGGCCATCGACCAGGCCCGGGCGGCCAAGGCCAAGAAGGCCTCGGCTCCGGTTTAGATCAGGCCGGCCAGCGGCGAGCTGGGATCGGCGTAGAGGCGCTTCTGCATCCGGCCCGCGAGGTACGCCTCGCGGCCGGCGATCACCGCGTGCTTCATGGCGCGGGCCATCCGGATCGGGTCCTTGGCCTCGGCGATGGCGGTGTTCATCAGGATGGCGTCGCAGCCCAGTTCCATGCCGATCGCCGCGTCCGAGGCCGTGCCCACGCCCGCATCGACCAGGACCGGGACCTTGGCGTTCTCGACGATGATCCGCAGGTTCACGCGGTTCTGGATGCCCAGGCCCGAGCCGATCGGCGCGCCCAGCGGCATGATCGCCACCGCGCCGGCCTCTTCCAGCTTCCGGGCGTAGACAGGGTCGTCCGAGCAGTAGACCATCACCTGGAAGCCCTCGGCGACCAGCAGCTTCAGCGAGCGCAGGGTCTCTTCCATGTCGGGATAAAGGGTCTTGGGATCGCTGAGCACTTCCAGCTTCACCAGGTCCCAGCCGCCGGCCTCGCGGGCCAGACGCAGGGTGCGCACCGCGTCCTCGCCGGTGAAGCACCCCGCCGTGTTCGGCAGGAACGTGAATTCGGTCGGTTTGACGAAGTCGACCAGCAGCGGCTGGGTCGGGTCGGTCAGGTTCACCCGGCGCACGGCCACGGTGACGATCTCGGCGCCCGCCGCCTTCGCCGCGGCGGCGTTGGTGGCGTAGTCCTTGTACTTGCCGGTGCCGACGATCAGCCGCGAGCGGAAGGTGCGGCCGGCGACGGTCCAGGTGTCTTGCGCCTCATCGGCGGGGACGGCGGATTCGGGGGGGACGTGCGCGTTCATGGCCTGCATGTACGCTCGCGAGGGCGGGGTTTCAAACCCCGGGAGACCCCTTAGCCGCCGCCGATGAAGGTCACGATCTCGATCCGATCGCCGTCGGCCAGGATCGTATCGCCATAGGTCGAGCGCGGCGCGATCTCGAGATTGCGCTCGACCGCCACCTTGCGGGCGTCCAGGCCCAGGGTCGCGACCAAGTCCGCGATGCTGACGATGTCGGCGATGTCGCGTTCCTCGCCGTTCAAGAGAAGCTTCATGTCACCTCCGAAGCGAGCCCTGCTTGTGACGCGAGGGAACCGGCTATACAAGACCTCCCGGAATCGACGGCGGAGCCGAATGGCAAAACCCATCCATGTGCTGAGCGGGCCCAACCTCAACCTGTTGGGAACGCGCGAGCCCGAGATCTACGGCAAGGACACGCTCGACGATGTCCGTGCGCGCTGCGAAGCGCGGGCGGCCGCTCGGGGCCTTTCCGTCGTCTTCCGGCAGAGCAATCACGAAGGCGTGCTGATCGACTGGGTCCAGGAAGCCCGGACGGAGGCCTGCGCGTTGGTGATCAATCCGGCGGGCTACGGCCACACGTCGATCGCTCTGCTCGACGCTCTGAAGACCTTGAAGATTCCGGTCATCGAGTGTCACCTGTCCAACCCGGCGGCGCGTGAGGATTTCCGCCGCCACACCTTCGTTTCGCTCGCGGCGACCGGACTGGTCTCCGGCTTCGGCGCGGCGAGCTATGAACTGGCGATCGAGGCCGCAGCCGGCCTGATCGGCGCGAACTAGCCGGCGACCCCGGCTTCAGAAGACAGCAAGGTAAGCTTCCATGTCCAATCCCAAGGCCCCCGCCGATCCGGTCGAGACCCCGTCGATCGACGCCCGCCTGGTCCGCAAGCTGGCCGACATCCTGAAGGACACCGGCCTGTCCGAGATCGAGGTCGAGCACGCCGGCCTGAAGATCCGCGTGGCCCGTGAATTGACCGTCGCCGCCGCCCAGACCACCTATGTCGCCGCCCCGCAGGCCGTGGCCGCGCCGGCTCTGGTCGCCGCCGCGCCCGCCCCCGCCGCTGAAGCCGCCGCTCCGGCCGCCGCCGTTCGCGGCGACGCGGTCAAGTCGCCGATGGTCGGCACCGCCTACCTGTCGCCCCAGCCGGGCGCGGACGCCTTCATCAAGGTCGGCGACACCGTCGCGGCTGGCCAGACGCTGCTGATCGTCGAGGCCATGAAGACCATGAACCCGATCTCGGCCCCGAAGGCCGGCAAGATCGTCGAGATCCTGGTCGCCGACGCCCAGCCCGTCGAGTTCGGCGAGCCGCTCGTCGTCATCGAGTAACGCTCATGTTCGACAAGATCCTCATCGCGAACCGGGGCGAGATCGCGCTCCGGGTTCACCGCGCCTGCAAGGAAATGGGCATCGCCACCGTGGCCGTGCACTCCGAAGCCGACGCCAATTCCATGTGGGTGCGCCTGGCGGACGAAAGCGTCTGCATCGGCCCCGCCTCGGCCGCCAAGTCGTATCTGAACATCCCGTCGATCATCGCGGCCGCCGAGATCACCGGCGCCCAGGCGATCCACCCGGGTTACGGCTTCCTGTCCGAGAACGCCCGCTTCGCCGAGATCGTCGGTGCGCACGGCTACACCTTCATCGGCCCCAAGCCGGAACACATCCGGATGATGGGCGACAAGATCACCGCCAAGCAGGCCGTGAAGGACGCGGGCATCCCGGTCGTCCCCGGCTCGGACGGCGGCGTGTCCACCGAGGAAGAGGCCTTCGAGGCCGCCGAGCGCATCGGCTTCCCGGTGCTGATCAAGGCCGCCTCGGGCGGCGGCGGTCGCGGCATGAAGGTGGCCCAGACCCGCGAGGACCTGGCCGAGGCGGTCTCGACCGCCCGTTCGGAAGCCCGCGCGGCGTTCGGCGACGACACGGTCTACATGGAGCGCTACCTCCAGAAGCCGCGCCACATCGAGCTGCAGGTCATCGCCGACAGCCACGGCAACGTGGTGCACCTGGGCGAGCGCGACTGCTCGCTGCAGCGCCGCCACCAGAAGGTGCTGGAAGAAGCCCCCTCGCCTGCCCTCGGCGCGGCGGATCGCGCCAAGATCGGCAAGATCGTCGTCGATGCGGTCAAGGCCATCGGCTACCTCGGCGTCGGCACCATCGAGTTCCTGTGGGAGAACGGCGAGTTCTTCTTCATCGAGATGAACACCCGCCTGCAGGTCGAACACCCGGTCACCGAGGCCATCACCGGCATCGACCTGGTGCGCGAGCAGATCCGTATCGCCGCCGGCCTGCCGCTGTCGTTCACCCAGGACGACGTGGTGTTCGAAGGCCACGCCATCGAGTGCCGGATCAACGCCGAGAACGCGCGGACCTTCACGCCTTCGCCCGGCACCATCACCGACTTCCACGCCCCCGGCGGCCTGGGCGTCCGACTGGATTCGGCGATCTACACCGGCTACGCGATCCCGCCCTATTACGACAGCCTGATCGGCAAGCTGATCGTCCACGGTCGCGACCGCGAGGAGTGCATCGCGCGCCTGCGCCGCTGTCTGGGCGAGATGGTCGTGGGCGGCATCGAGACCACGATCCCGCTGTTCCAGGACCTGCTGGTGCAACCCGATATCCTGGCCGGCGATTACGACATCCACTGGCTGGAGCGCTGGATCAAGGCGCAGGGCTAAGGCTCAACGTCTGGGATCGCCATGGACGACGCCTTCACGGTCGATGATCTCATCGCCTGCTACGAGCGCGGCGTCTTTCCCATGGCGGACGCCCGCCAGGACGAGAGCATCTTCCTGATCGACCCCGAGCGCCGGGGCGTGCTGCCGCTGGACGGCGTGCACGTCCCGCGCCGGCTGGCCCGCACCGTCCGGGCCGACCCGTTCGAGGTTCGCATCGACACCGCCTTCGACGCCGTGGTCGAGGCCTGCGCCGCCGCGCGCCCCGGACGACTGGAGACCTGGATCAACACACCAATCCAGCGCCTCTACGGCCAGTTGTTCGCGCGCGGCCTGGCGCACAGCGTCGAATGTTGGGACGGCGAGGAGCTGGTCGGCGGCCTCTACGGCGTGGCGTTCGGGGCCTGCTTCTTCGGCGAGAGCATGTTCTCGACCCGCCGCGACGCCAGCAAGGTGGCCCTGGTCCATCTGGCCGGACGGCTGATCGCCGGCGATTACCGGCTGCTGGACACCCAGTTCATCACCGAGCACCTCGAACAGTTCGGAACGATGGAGATCACGCGCGCCGACTATCGTCGCCGGCTGGGCCGGGCCTGGACGGCCCAGGCCGACTTCTATCGGTTGGCGGCCGGCGCGACCGGGGCCGAGGTCTTGCAGGCGATCAGCCAGGCGTCATAGACCGGATGCTCGAGCGGGTTCAGGCCCGGCGAGTTGGCGTACATCCAGCCCTTGAAGATCTGACGCCCGGGCGGCGCCACGCGGCCCGGCAGCGCCTTGGGCTGGGTGTCGACGGTGACGTAGGCGATCGAGTCGGGGGCGTCCTCGTCGGGCGCGGTCGTCTCGCAGGCGCGGACTGTGAACACCAGGGTCTTGTAGCGGATCGGCTGGCCGACCGGGGCCTCGAACCGCATCGTCTCGGTCGTCACCTTGTCCAGGGCCTGGAGGATGGCGACGGACGACCGGGCGCGCTTGAGCGGCTCGGCCGGTTTTTCAGGTTCGGTCGGCGCGGGCTTGGCGGCCGGCGCGGGCTGGGCCGGGGTTTGCGCCTGAGGCTGGGGCTGGGCCGGCGCGGTCGTCGCAGCCGGCGGCGGGGCCGAGGTCGTCGTGGCCACGCCGGGCTTCTGGACGATCGGCTGGGCCCCGGGACCCGTCGGCTGACGGGGCGTGGGCGCGACCGGAGCGGTCTGGGCGGCCGGCGGCTGTTGCGGCGCGTTTTGCAGCGCCCAGGCGCCGCCGCCGATCAGCGAGGCGGCCAGGGCCGCCGCCGTCACGCCCGTCAGGGACCGCCGGATCGTCATCCTATTCGGGCGACCAGGGCTTGTAGTCGCTGGTGGCGACCGCGCGCTCGCCGCCCCGGGCCAGCGAGCCCTTCGGACGCCAGGCGTAGATCGTGCCGGTCAGGTTGGGATGGTGGTCCTTCTCCCAGGCGCGACGCTTCAGCGGCGCCGTGGTCGGCGGCTCGTCGAACGTATAGTGCAGCCAGCCGCTCCATTCGGGCGGCACCTTGGAGGCCTCGGCGTAGCCGTCGTAGATCACCCAGCGACGCTTGCGGGCGTCGTAGCTGTCCTTGTTGTCCCGCGCCTCGTAGTAGCGGTTGCCGTAGTCGTCCTGGCCCACGAACACGCCACGACGGCTAATGTGGAAGCGCTGACCGATAGTCGCGCCGTTCCACCACGTGAAGATCGCTTTCAGCACCGCGTCAGCACCAATCTCGCAAAGGTCCCAAACTGGGAGGGTTTCCAGGCAACGCCGAGGCGTTGCGAAGCGGCCGGACTATAGGTCGGCGGCCTTCCAGCGTCCAGCATCGGGCGACACGTTCCAGTTTCAACATCTTGTGGATCACGGTCTTCGGGCACCCCACATCTATTGAAGGCCGTTGTTCGACGATCTAGGATGGCTAATTCTTGGCGCACCCGGGCGCCCAGGCCGCGGAATCGCCCATGCGCATCCAGTCCCGACACCCCGCCTCCGCTCCGCGCGTCGCGCCGCGCGAGATCGAGCGCCCGAACGCCGTCGTCGAGGTGCTGGCCCCGGAAGACTGGACCGACGCCCGGGTCGAGGCCTGGCTGGATTGGGCCGCCGAACGCAACGACGGGATCTTCGACCCTGAGGCCCCGCTGGGCGGCGGTCCGGCCCGCTACGCCGACGCCGTGGCCAAGACGGGCCTTTCGGACGGCGTGTTCGGCGACGCCGCCGACGCCGACGCCTTCCGCGACGCCCTGCTGGCCACCATGCTGACGGGCGTGGCCTCGCCGGTCGGAACGCCGGCCGCGGCCCAGCGCCTGCCCGATATCGCTGAGATCGAGTTCAAGCCCGCTGTCGAAGCGCATCTGGCCCGCTGGCGCTCGGCCCGGCTGGCGGCCAGGGCCGCCGCGCGCCTCGACGGGGCCCTGGCCCAGGTCGGCGACGCCGTCCAGCGCTGCCACGGCGACGCCAAGGCTTGCGCCGACCCGACCAAGAACAGCGCCCTGGGCCGCGCCGCGCGCTGGGCCCGGGACCTGGGCGCCGACGACCGGATGATCCTGGACGCGATCGCCCTGACCGGCGCGCCGCGCACGGGGCTGATCGACGCCGACGCGAGCGCGCCCTCGCCGCTGGTCGCCACGGCCTCGCGCCAAGGCGTGGCGGCGGTCGACGAGGCCGCCAGCTTCGCGGCCCAGATCGGCTGGGAGACCAGCGCCCTGATCCTGGCCCTGTCGCCCGAGGACGCCGACGCCCTGGCCAAGGACGCGCCGGTCCGCGCCGCCATCGACGTCACCGCCTTCCAGCACGACGACGCTTTCGACTCCGCCGGCTTCAACCAGGTGGTGGGCCTGTGGGCCACCGCCCTGGAGATCGAGCGCGGCGACCGTCCGGCCGAGATCGGCCTGGCCGGGGTCGGCGACTGGCTGCTGGTCCAAGGCCTTTCGGCCGCCGGCGACGCCGGGCGCGACGCCGCCTCGGCCCTGTGGGCGCTGACGGTCGGCGCGGCGATGAGCGCCAGCGCCGAGACCGCCGCGGCCCTGGGCGCCGATGCCGCCTTCACCCAGGAACGTCAGGGCGTCCTGCGCGGCCTGGCCGAGCGCCGCGTGCGCGCCGCCGCCCTGCGCTCGCCGCTGGCTTCGGAGGCCGCCGCCGCTCTGGCCGTCGCCCACGGCCTGGCCCGCAAGCACGGCCTGCGCTCGTCGCGCCTGGTCGCCGCGTTCGCCGATCCCGAGGCCGCCCTGCGCCTGGGCGGCAAGGCCCTGGGCCACGCGGCCGGCGCCGCGCCGATCTCGACCGCCCAGACCGCCGACGGCCTGCTGGTCCCGATCTTCAGCGCCGCGGCCCACACCTGCCTGAACGAGGCCGGCGCCGACTTCGACGCCGCCCGCCGCCACGCCATGGGCCATGGTTCGCTGGCGGAATCCCCGGCGATCGACCACATGGTCCTGCAGGTCCGCGGCTTCACCGCCCACGAGATCGAGCAGGCCGAGGACGCCCTGCGCCACGCCGCCAGCCTGCGCGCCGCCTTCGCTCCTTCCGTGATCGGGGCCGGCTTCCTCAGCGACGTGCTGGGCGTCCCCGCCGAGGCCCTGGCCGATCCCGAGTTCGACACCCTGGCCTTCGCCGGCTTCTCCGAGGCCGAGATCGAGGCGGCTGAGCGCCACGCCCTCGGCGCGCGCCGGCTGTCGGACTGCGAGGCCTTGGAAGGCGAACTGCGCGCGCTGTTCGCCGCCCTCGAGACGCCGGCCTTGGCCGATCGCCTGGCGATGATCGCCGCGGTCGAGACCTTCACCTGCCTGGCGGTCCCGGCCGTGCTGGACACGCCGTTCGACGCTCGCCCCGCCGACGCCGCCCGCCTGCAGGCCGCCGCGGCCCGCGCCGGGGTCCGCGCCCTGCGCCTGAACCGCGCCGCCCCGCCCCCGGGCTTCGCCCTGTCCCTGCCCGAGCCCGAAGCCGAGGCGCCCAGGCCCGTCCGCGCCGAAGCGCCCGCCGCCGAGGCCCCGCCGGTGCAGGTCAAGGAACGGATCGTTGAACGCGTGGTCGAGCGGGTCGTGGAACGCGGCGGCCGCGCTCGCCGCAAGCTGCCCGACCGCCGCAAGGGCTATATCCAGAAGGCCGCGGTCGGCGGCCACAAGGTCTATCTGCACACCGGCGAATACGAGGACGGCGAGGTCGGCGAGATCTTCATCGACATGCACAAGGAGGGCGCCGCCTTCCGCAGCCTGATGAACAACTTCGCCATCGCCGTGTCGCTGGGCCTGCAGCACGGCGTGCCTCTGGACGAGTTCGTCGACGCCTATGTCTTCACGAAGTTCGAGCCGGCCGGTCCGGTGACGGGCAACGACTCGATCAAGTCGGCGACCTCGATCCTCGACTACATCTTCCGCGAGCTGGGCGTTTCGTATCTGGGGCGCGACGACCTGGCCAACGCCGATCCGGGCGAGTTCAACGCCGACGGCCTGGGCCGGGGCGAAGGCGTGGAGGACGGCGCGGCCGAGGCCGAGCCCCTGCCCGCCAGCAAGTTCATCTCCAGGGGCTTCTCGCGCGGCGCGGCGCCCGACAACCTGGTGTTCCTGCCGTTCGGCGGCCGCCGCGACGAGCAACCGCGTCCGGCGGGGGCCAGTGGCGACGTCTGCCCGGCCTGCGGCGACCTGGCCCTCAGCCGCAAGGGCGGGCTGGTGGTCTGCGACAGCTGCGGGACCCAGGCCAACGGCGGACCGCAAGGCGAGAGCGACGCGGGCTGACGTGGCCCGCCGTCGTTTGCCTGGCCTTAAGCTTGCAAGGCCATGTTTGATCGACGTTTCCGCCGAAAGACGCGCGCCAGAATGAAACCGCTGCTCCCGATCCTCGCCGCCGCCGGCCTGCTGGCCCTGGCCGCGCCCGCCTCGGCGCAGAACGCCGGACAGATCGCCAATGTCCGGGCCGGGGCCAATTGCCCGCGCTGCAACCTCTTCCAGGCCGATCTGTCGGGTAAGGTGTTGAAGGGCCGCAACCTGGCCGGCGCCCGCCTGCGCCAAGCCGATCTCAGCCTGGCCGAGATGAACCGGACCAACTTCGCCGGCGGCGACCTGCGCGACGTCAATTTCTACGGCGGCGTGTTCGGCGGGGCCAGCTTCGCCGGGGCCAACCTGACCAACGCCAGCCTGGTCGGCGCCTATCTGCAGGGGGCCAACTTCCGGGGCGCCACCCTGACCGGCGCGAACCTGTCCGGAGCCGAGATGGACCGCGCCGTCGGCCTGACCCAGGGCCAGCTGAACCGGGCCTGCGGCGATCCGTCCACCCGTTTGCCGCATGGGTTTTCCGTGCCCTCCTGCCGTTAAACTTCCGTCATTACCGCGATTTAAGTGGCGCTTGAGCGTCGTGGGCCCCAAATCGTAACCCACACGGTCGCTTATCTTGACCGGTCTGGAGGTTTTGATGTCCCGCTTGCGGATCGCTGTCGCCGCTCTGTCCCTCGCCCTGTCGGCCGTGGCTCACCAGGCCTATGCCGGCGTCGAGGACAAGGACGTGGCCCGGATGATCTCGCTGGGCGGCGCCTGCGTGAACTGCGAGCTGTCGGGCCGCAAGCTGACCGGCGCCCGCTTCACCGGCGCCAACTACGCCAAGGCCAATCTGATCGGCGCCGACCTGCGCGGCGCCAGCTTCTTCGGCTCCAACTTCACCGGCGCGGACCTGTCGCGGGCCGACCTGCGCGGGGCCGAGATGCGCGGCGCGGGCTTCTCGCACGCCATCTTCACCGACGCCCGCCTGTCGGGCATCGAGAGCAGCGGGGCCAACTTCATCGGCGCCGACCTGTCGCGGGTCGACCTGTCCAGCAGCGAACTGCACGGCGCCAGCTTCCAGGGCGCCAACCTGGAGCGCGCCAACCTGTCCAGCAGCGAGGTGGTCGGCGCCAACCTGCAGGGCGTCAACGCCAAGGGCGCCAACTTCGCCTCGGCCGAGCTGAACGCCAGCAACCTGAGCGGCGGCAATTTCGAGCGCGCCAGCTTCAAGGACGCCGAGTTCACCGGCTCGACCCTGCGCGGCGCGATCTTCAACGGCGCCGACTTCCGGGGCGCCGACCTGTCGGGCGCCAGCCTCAGCGGCGCCGACCTGTCCAACGCCCGCGGCCTGGACCAGGACCAACTGGACGAGGCCTGCGGCGACGGCGCCACCCGCCTGCCGCGGGGCCTGAGCGTCCGCAACTGCTCGGGCGGCAACATGCGCATCCGCATCAGCCCCAGCTTCGAGCGCGCCCAGGCCGAGGCCGCGCGGGCCGAGGTCGAAGCCCACCGCGCCGAGATCGAGGCCGCCGCCCGCCTGGCCGCCAACCCGCCGCCGGTCCCGCCCAAGCCGCCGAAGCCCCCCAAGCCGCCGAAGTACTGAGCGGCCTTCGAAGCCCCGAAAGCAAAAGGCCCTCCGATCCGGGATCGGAGGGCCTCTTCGTATGGGAGCGACGCCGCCAGCCCTACACCTTGATGGGCGGGGCCGAGCGGATGTGCAGTTCCTTGTACTGCTTGTCCAGGACCTCGGCCGGGGCGTTCATCAGGAGGTCCTGGCCCTGCTGGTTCAGCGGGAAGGCGATGACCTCGCGGATGGCCACCTGCTCGGCCAGCAGCATGACGATCCGGTCGATGCCGGGCGCCAGGCCGCCGTGGGGCGGCGCGCCGTAGCGGAAGGCGTTCAGCATGCCGCCGAACTGCTCCTCGACCACCTCGGCGCCGTAGCCGGCGGTCTCGAAAGCCTTGAGCATGATCTCGGGCTTGTGGTTCCGGATCGCGCCCGAGCACAGCTCGTAGCCGTTGCAGACGATGTCGTACTGGTAGGCGCGGATGGTCAGCGGGTCCTGGGTCTCCAGGGCCTCCAGCCCGCCCTGCGGCATCGAGAACGGGTTGTGCGAGAAATCGACCTTCTTCTCCTCCTCGTTCCACTCGAACATCGGGAAGTCAACGATCCAGCAGAACTTGAACTGTTCCTCGGCCACCAGCTTCAGCTCGGTCCCGACGCGGGTGCGGGCCAGGCCGGCGAACTTGGCGAACACGGCCGGGTCGCCGGCCACGAAGAAGGCCGCGTCGCCCGAGCCCAGGCCCAGCGACTCCA
>Ga0102591_1002527_pt1 | contig 19430 bp, 18 predicted proteins | sample AraplaCol_mCL_r2_2_FD_76860 | JGI IMG/M metagenome (GOLD analysis project Ga0102591, IMG submission 76860) | Arabidopsis root microbial communities from North Carolina, USA - plate scrape MF_Col_mCL_r2 (SPADES assembly) (version 2) | ecosystem: Host-associated > Plants > Roots > Endosphere... | reverse complement strand
CCCAATCGTTTTTCGCGCCCCCGATGTTAACCGCAAAAACCATTGCCCCAACGGCGAATCCATTAAAAACGCTAACCCGCACACCACCACCAAGGCCAATCCACCACACAGCCATAAATCTAAATGGGTCAGCGGTGATTTGAAAAAACTGAATCCCACCACACTCACATAAAACAACACAAATCCATTGAACAACAGCAATAACAATAGCACCATTTGACGTTCTCCTTACGAATAGTGAATTTTAAGTTTATCCTGCAAAAACCGCCCCACCTTGGTCACATAAAACGCTTCCCCCGGCTGCAACGATTGCTTAATCGCATCCGGATGCACAATAAAGGCTTTATTCCGCCGCACACTGCCCATCCCCGTACTGCCTTGCCCACTGCTGATTTGTGCCGTTAAATCAAAGCTGTCCCGCGTCCCGATCCACCCCGCAATCGCCTCCGCACTCTCCTGATCATTGAGTCGATGGCAAATAATCGTATTCACACAATTAAGCACCTGGTTCGCAAACGCCGGTTCCACCTTCTGTAAATCCGCCAACCCCTGCGTCCCAAAAATCGCATGCACCCCTTTCCCCCGTCCCATATTCACCAAATTCAACACCTGTTCCCCCGCAAATACTGAAAACTCATCAAACACCGTAAACAGCCGCGGCACTGACAACCGTCCCACCACCGCTTTAATATCATTGATCACCAATTTCCCCAATACCGTCGCAAACCGCGGAAACGACAACGCCGGCAACGCAAAATACACCACGCCTTGCTGCTGAATCACTTGCGTTAAGCTAAACATCGACGCATCCCGCTCAAAATAATGCCCCAGTTCCGAATGAATCAAGAGATTTAAATGCGCCTGCAACCCCGTAATATCTTTCCGATCATACGCCTCTAACCGCTGCACCCGCGCCATTAACGCCCTGTCCCCAATGCCGCGTACCCGCACCGCCAATTCCTCATAATCCAAACACGCCACCACCGTCTTTAAATCAAACGCCTCCCCACTTTTAATCAACACCTCAAACGCCGTCTGCAAATAATCCTCCGCAATCGACCGGTAATAATCACTCTCCCACGTATCTTTCAAACTGATGATTTTATCTTTCAGCTCCGTATATCCACCCTGCGCCAAACAATCATAGTGATGACGCGATCCACAGTTAAACCCATAAAACGTCCGCCCCAAGGCTTCCGCCCGTTCCCGTACCCACGCCACGTTCTCATCTGTCGGTTTCCCATCCACGATAATCAACGGATACCCCGCTTGCATCGCCCGCTCATAAAACCGCCGCAACGTCACCGTCTTCCCGCCCCCCGTTGTGCCCAGCACCAATACCATCTGGTTTACCGTCGCATCCGGCACCACCACCGTCTGACCCGTCACCTGCGACACTCCCAACAACGTCCCCGCCATCGTAGCCCCCGATAGCCGCCCCAACACCCCATCCAACCGCCGTAACCCCAAAGACTGTTCATTCCCCGGAGCCCAATCACCCTTCACCGCCTGCCCCCGCTGTAACGCCCGCAACTCCTGCTCGTGTTGTGAATTCGACACTAACTCCAGCAACGCCAACACCCCCGCTACCAACAACGAAAACCCCACCACAAACGGCAACAATACATCATACCCATATATCAATGCTGCCCCCGCATCCTGGAACAACAACCGCACAAAATCCCCATTCACCGCCATCCCCTGCGACAACAAATCCCCTAACCGCGCCCCAAAATGCCGATGCCACTCCAGCACCAACAGCGTTAATCCTGCAACCGTCACACCGCCACCCAACACCCACCACCACGGCAACCGCAACACCCGTACCAATAACAAAAACAACACCAACCCCATAAACGCCACCGGCACCTGCCACACCGCCACGAAGATCAACCAACTCAGCTGCAACGCCTGCCGCGGATGCGCCATCAGCCATGCGTCAAATCCGTCCCCATTGTCTGTTTTACTCATCCTAAAAACTCCTTCAACCGATAAATCTTAATAAACGGCCATTTCGCTACCATGGAGCTCATAGCAGAGGCCACCCCCTCCGAGCAGTAGTACCATACCGCCTCATACCCAAAAGCCGCCCCATACCCCTTCAAAATCTTCTCCAGCCGCTCTTTCCCCTTCATCGACAGCTCAACCTCGATTGCCACCTGTTTCCCCTCTGGCAACACCAACACTCCATCCGGCAAATGCCCCCGTTTCCCTACCCCGTCCGCATGCTTGTCCTGCATCAATGCCCGCTCACTCACCCAAACCGCGTCCGGATACGCTAAACGCAACCGCAAGTACACCTCAATCAACGTCACATCATGCGTATAGTTCGCCAACGGAATCCGCGCCAACGGCGGCAACCCCGTAAACTTCGCCCCCTTCACCGTCAACCGATAAATCCCATGCCGACCATAAAACACCCGCTCATGCCGCAACAAACCCGCCTCCACCAACCGGTTCACCACCTGATAGTTCCGCGGCTTAGCCCACCCAAACCGCTTGTCCAAATGTGGCATCTCACAAAAACCAAACAGATTGATAAACTGCAAGATCTCTACATCACGTTCCGTTAACTTATAGCCTATGGCTTTCATAAAACTCCCGATAAAATTTAAACCTCTCCAGCTGCAAAAACCAATCCACAACAAATCGAAATCTTTAGTCCTCACAACCCGACTAACCTAATAGGTTAATGCTCATACTGAGCAAATTTACACTTAACCCCTTCCGACGTTTTCGTTTTACCTCATCGATTCTTTAACTCTTTTTTCACTATCAATCCTTTCTACTTCTAAACCCTATCTGCATTTATCTTTTTATTTTTGACCGTATTTTTCTTCTATATTTTTTATTCTTAACTTCAAATACCTCCCACACTCTCTCGCACGCCTTCTACCTTACTCTCTGCCCGCCAAGCCCCTGACCTCGGCTTTTTGTAGTTTACGCAGAAAAGGCGAGGTCAGGGGCGCTTTTGCATTAGCAAAATGGCGGGCAACCACCAGGCTATCAGGCGTGCGGCCACCCAAACACCGTAAACTTATATTCAATAGGTTAGTATAGGGGTAATGGCTAGTTAAAAACAAGCATTTTATGGCATTTTGTATTCAATTTTTATCAAAAAAATCTGCTGGGCTGTGGATATGTGGATAAGAGCCGTAGGGGCAACGCCCCGTAGGCGGTGCGAGCAACGCGAGCGCTTGTCCACATATCCATAGCTTGTGATTGTGAGCGGCGTTTGTGGGGAACTCCGACAGGAGTTATCCACAATAAGCAGCGAATTACTACAGGGTATTTTATATATAGGGAAATACAGGTATATAGTATGCGGTACAGTTTATGCGTAAAACCGGTACAGTTTATGCGTAGAACTCCGAAAATAAGCGGTACAGTTTATGCGTGGATAACTTCTTTTATTCACAGGATTATTCTTTTGTTTGTAAAAGAATATGGGTATTACTTGGCCTTAATTGCAAGCCAAGTTGTTCCGCCTCGATTTTGGCATCTTTGTAAAAGACATGAACTTTACGCAATTCCCGTAAGAAAGCCTTTTTAAAATTTCGTGTGCCTTGGGTATCAAAAGCATAATCAGACCCAAACTGTAGTTGGAGCGCTGGCCAAGGGATTATTATTTCTTGTTTTAAATAACTCATCCGGTAAGTTAGCCAACAGTAAATATCGAGTGCTAATGGTGATCTGCTAAGAGCTTTTAAGGCACGCATATCAATCGGGATTGGACTGGTAACAGCTTCTTTAAAGAACTCTTCTCCAAGGGTTATTGTTGATTGAAATAATGTAGCTTGTTCAGGTGATTTTGGATTCCACCATAAGTTAGCACAGCTTACTGGTTGGACATTTTTAATAGCCCACTGTTTACCATCATCATAGGTACAAGATATAGCGGCGGCAAATAGCCTTTTCATTTGTTCACGTAGTCTTGTAATACTGCCCCACCGGCCACCCGTGGGGATCAAACCTAGCTGCGTCATAAACTGGCTCAAAGTATCACCCAAAATGATTTCTCGTTCCTTAGTGCGCACCGCTTCTGTAGTAACCCATGCAACTAGAAGTCGAGGTATACTGCCATAGGGTAAGCCTATGTCAGAATCAGCCAGCATTGTTAGTTTAAAAGCACCATTTCGACGTTTAAATTCGTTCGCTTCCTCAGCCTTATCTTTATCTTTAAAGATTTTGCTGTGAGGCATGGTAGCTTGAACCAAGGCTCTAGCCATGAATCCTAATGCCCCAGCTTTCTTAGCTTCCTCAGCTTCAATAGCAAGGACTTCAGTAATTAATTTATCCAAATTTTGATTATTCATATGAGTGTATACTTATATAAGTTAAAACTTATTTACTCAAATAAGTATTTAATGATTTTATTACTAGCTCTGTTACTGTTATATCTTCGTCTAGGGCTCTCTGCTTAATTTGTTTATGGAGTGTTTTAGAGATATTAACATTCATTCTAATTGTGCCTTCGCCAGTGTCCTTAACAGATGCAATAGCTTTTTCTTTTTTATTACTTGGACGACCAGCTTTCAATAAACTCATGCTGTAAACTCCTTCAATTCTTTAACTATTTGCTTAATTTCTATAGCAGCATCGCTATTTGGATCTGCATCCAACACAGTACTACCTGTAGCTGCTGTTTTGGCATAGGTAACTCGTTGAAAAGTACCTGTTTGAAAAACAGGTAATTCATAATCGTTTAAAGCTTCTCTAACCTCTTTGCCTAAATTAGTATTCGTAATTTGTCGACTAATAATAAAAGCCGCTTTTGGTTTGCCATTAGTAACTTGTTGCCTAGTTTTAATAACTTCTACAGTATCCTCGGCTGCCCATATATCATATGGAGATGGTTGAACAGGGATAAGAACTACATCAGCACATTTAATAGCAGCGATTGACATTTCTGCTAGCTGTGGCGCTCCATCAATTAAGACCCAATCATAGCCGCCAGCAATAGCTTTAATATCTTTATCAAGAGTAGGCCTATCAAGGCCAATAACGGTTAGCAAGTTACCTTCTCCAGCGGCATGCCAATCTCTAGCACTGCCTTGAGGATCAGAATCAACTAAAAGAACTTTATTTTTATCCTGCTGCAATGCTCTTGCTAAATTTATTGAAATTGTAGTTTTGCCAGCCCCACCTTTCTGGTTAAGAATTGCTATAATCATAAGTAAAACACCTTTTGTTCCTTTGAGTAAATGATACTTTACTTATATAAGTAAGTAAAGTAATATATATTTGCTTATTGAAAAAGCATTAAATACTCAGGGCTGAGAATTTAATTAAGCGTAACGCATAGTGCTACCAACACATATGCGCTACTAACCACAACACAACTTCATAGGAGTTATGCCATGGCTAAATCTAGTCTATCGCATGTGCGTTTATCTTTACAGGAACTTACCGCCTTAAGCAATGTTATTCAAATGAGCTTCCAAGCTTTTGAAGCAGGAGGCTATCCTATTTACTTTGAAAGCTTTTTGACTGCAATTATCCAAATTATCAATTTAGGTTCTGCTGCTGTAATGCATGCTATGCCTGAAGTTAGATATTCTGAATTTTCATTTGAAGTTGATAAACTTGCAGGGTTCATGAAAGAAGTACAAGCAATGACTATAAGAAAATGGTAAGTTTAAGTTATAGTAGGTTAAATGGCTTTTATAAGCCACTTAACATTTTACTCATATGAAACTATTTTCATATACTCATAGGAGTATATGATCACTGAATTGTGTTAACCTTTGCTAATTAACTTAAAAAAGCTATAATTTAATAATTAATTTAACCTTTATACCTTAAAATATGCGTAGTACAACACCTGAGAATTTAATTAAAACTTGTAGACGTTTCGGCCAATTTGGCCCTTTTTATGAGGTAACAGGTATTACCAAAAAATTAAAAGACGGTGATTTGCTCATGCATATTCACGTACTTGGGACTGATCAAGAGATGGACTACCGCTATTCACAGATATTAAATGATCCTATAGAAACTCTAGAGACCATCTAAATGTATGCTATTGCTTTTGATCTAGTGGTTGCCGATACTAATAAATATCACCCTAAAGGCATTTCACAAGCTTACACTGATATTGCTAATACACTCGCTAAATTTGGGTTTATGTGGGTGCAAGGTAGCTTATATATCAACAACAATGAAGATATGTCTAATTTATTCGAAGCAATCATGGCATTAAAATCTTTGTCTTGGCTCTCAAAATCAATTAGAGACATTCGTGCCTTCCGAGTAGAGCAGTGGTCAGATTTTACAAAAATTGTAAAAAATTAATATAAGGAAGACATATTAAAAGAAACACTTTGCTTTATAGCAAGGATGAAATATGAGTAGAACAAATATAATAGCTAAAGATATTAATGAAACTTGGGAGATAGGAGCTATAATATATTTCCTGATCTTAATGTGCCTGATACCGAAGAAAAGCTGATTGAAGCTGAATTAGCTTTTAAAAACAATTAAATTATTAGAATCAAAAAATTAAAACAAGCAGATGTCGCTGCAATACTTGGAGCTGATTAATCGAAAATATCTTTGTTTAACCGAGGACGACTATCTTCATTTTTTATTAAACGATTAGTAACATATCTTAACTTGCTGAATCAGGATGTAGAAATTGTTATTAAAAAATCTGAGAAGCATTCTAGTCATAATAAATTGCGTATTATTTATGCTTAACATGATCTCCAGAATATTTCATGTGAAAAAATTTTGCTGAAAATAGATAATCTCGGAAAAGTTCAGTAAATAAAATTTTATCAAAACGCTGTAATTTTTCGGCTTGATTAAAATTAATATAGCAATTTACAGAACGCTCATAAGCGTGCTTTTTATAGAAAAAATGGGTTTATTAAATCTATAAAGATCTTTGAAATAGCAATATCAGGAAATTATGTGAAAGTTAGAATATTACTATCAAACAAAAAGTGTAGTCCTACTACTAAAAATTATCAAGGAATGCCTATATTAGTTGTGATTGACACAATATAATTGAAGCCATAATAATGTATGGTTATCATAATGAATTTTATAAAACCGAAATTTTTTCGATTGTATGCTATACTTATAAAAAAGTGAATGGTTATGAGGTGACTATATGTGGTCTATAAAAGGAAAATCTTCTTCGCTTGCTACTAAGGGATATAGTAAGGGCAAATCAATTTATAATTTTTCCTTAGGTAATACTAGGTTTTCATACCAGGAATTCAGTAGCTCTAAAAAGGGCCATCCAAATTTTAGACCTAGCCCAGCATGGAAAGCAGCTCCTCTTTTGGATATTCATAAATTTATAAAAGACATAGAAACAAATATGCCTAAAGATGCGCACTTTTCTCTTTTGGATCCAGCTTATATTACAAGAAATATTACAGAAATTAGAGAAATATTTAGTGCTATAGGAATACAAAACCATGATGCGACTGATACTAATGGCGCTGCAAGGCAGCTTAGAAATCTGGTTGTGTTTAAACCGGAAAGGTTACTGCTACATGAAGTAATTGTACAAGCAACTACGCAATTACAAATAGAGAATGATAATGAATTTAAAGCTATAGTGAGATCTCTCTATGAGAAAGCAAAACAAGAAGTTCAAAATAAGAATAAAGAATTTGATAAGGCTATAGAATATTTTCAAGATGTTGTTAAGCAAGAGATTAGTAACAATAAAGACAACTATAATAATTCATTTAAATTCACTCAATTAGTAATGCCAATTTTTAAAACTGTTGCAGAAAGGGCGAGAGATAAAAAGTATATACCAGGAAAATATATTCATGATGAAACTGTAGATTCAGTGGTCAGTAAAATAATTGCTGACGATTTAATAAGAAAACACTTAGCTGTGGAAATAAATACAATTGTGACCTCACATATAGAGGAGATTTTAAAATTAGGTCAGTTTACACAATTGCCACTTTATTCTAGCTCAATGAGACAAGATATTTTTATAGCTTTAACAAGGTATACTAATATAGAAAAGATAACTTTTATGGTGGCTGGTGGTCCAGCTTCTGGTAAAGGTATATTGACCGAGAGAATCGCTGCAATGTTGAAAGATAATCAAATGGAAATAAAAAATTTTGCTATGATTGCTCCTGATAGATATAAAATTGTTTTAGGTGGTGCAGAAAGTTTAGGTAAGGATCAAAGTTATCATGGTACCTTAACTCAAGAGGAATGTAGGTTAATTGCAGAAAATTGCAGAGATAGAATAATGGAAATGTTAAAATTAAATCACGCTCCTAATACATTTATTGAAATGTTAGTTCCTTATGAGGATAAGGTAGAGCTTGGAACATATGATGGTGGTAAGTTTAGAGTATATGTTGCGTCAGCTGATCCTATATTAGCTGTGGAAGGAAGTTTCAAAAGATTTCAAGAAATAGGTCGTTTTGTGCCAAAGGAGTATGTACTTGAAGGGCAAAAACGGGTAAGTGCTTATATACCAAAATTTATTCGGGAAAACCAAAATAAATATACAGATATTCGTTTAGAGATACATGATACAACAGGAGCATTTGATGATCCTGCTGCTAAATATAGAAATCCGGTTGCTATTATAGAGCCATCAATTAATTCCGTTACTCTATTTGATATATCTAAAATGTTTGATTTTCTTAAAAAAGAGGATATTAACCCAAATGCAAAGAGCCCTGAGGAAGTGTATGCTAAAAGCTCGGATGTCAAAGAATTGGCAAAAAAATTAAAAGAAGATTATGGCAAAGGAATCATAATTTTTGTTGATCCCCGAGAAGGCATTGATCATGTAACGCAACAAGAAAAAATTTATGCTTTGTTTGATGGAGAAACTGGGTACATGGAGATTACTAATCCTGAAATATTTGATATAATGCTAAGAGACAATCTCTATAAAGAAACGTTTCAGCTACTAGATTCAACAGTTGGAAATAGTGTTGAATCAACCCTAAAAAATAGGGAAGGTCATATTTCTCCAAGGATATCTTGAAAGAGATATGTTTAATATAGACAGCCAATTAGGAGAACTTTAAAAATGTATCAAAAGATGTATTTTCAGAAAATAGCTCAAACTTTAATTGAGTTACGTCCTTTTATTCCAAATTTTCCGCGACAAGAAGGCCAAGTAAAGATGAGAAAAGATTGCAATAGATTAATAGAAGAACAAATTAAGCAACATAAAAAAGCTCAAGATTTTCTTAATAAGCCTTTGCCTAACTATTCTAGGCAAGAACTGAATAAAATTTTGTCGGAAGGAGAAAAAGAGCTTGCTAAAAATTTAGAAAATTCAGGAATATGTGAAGCTTCAGAAAGTTATCACCAAAATAATTTATTTAATAAACCTAAATAACTCTTGTTTGCTGTAGAAAAGACCCTGTAGCTTTTTGAATAAACAGCCTGTAAATTATTCTCGTTTTTCATCAGGAGATTCTACTTTTGAACTCTGCATGAATCGGAATCGGACTGGTAACCTAAATTAAGTCTATGCCGTGCACTTCATGCGGCAATCCTAACATAAATGTCCACGGCATTAGCCGTGGACATTCGGTGACTTGACTAATACCGACACTTTGTGTAAATTAGTAGCATAATTACATGCTATGGGATTTAGAGCGGTTTTATTGTTATATTATTCTTCTATTAGATTTAAAAATGAAAATGATGAAGCCATATATTTCTAAAATTAAAGCACCAAATTCTCTATATATACGATATATTTCTAACATATGGCATTTTATAAATAGCAATTTAATTTCTATCTCAATAGGAGGAGTACTCTCTCACCTGCTTACTCGATCCTATCGTGATCAAGAATTAAAAGATTTAACAGAAGACGTAAAAAATCTACAAAATGATTTGAGAAATCGGGAAGATGACATAAAAAAAATCAACATATCTAATGATACATTACGTAGCAGTTATTTGTTTTTAACAAATGAATTGAATTCTTGTAACCTCAAAAATTTAAAATGTGATGAAAACTTGAAAGAATATAAATTTTCGTATGACAATACCCCATGGCACTGTTGGGGTCAGCCTAAGCCAAAAATTTCGTTGAATGAGTATCAGAGTAAAAATTCTTCTAATACTATTCCCCCATCCCCTAATCCAAAATAATTTTTTACAGGAGATATATTATGTTTAAAAGTAGACAATCTAATAATGGTTATCGTTATCATAATGATTCTGGTAAGTTTATCAAGAATGTGTTTATCGGTATGTTTTATCCAACTCCAGCAACTAGTGAACAAGTAAAGCAAACACATAATTCAGCAGTAGATACTCATAATAAGGCTATGGAATTACATAATGAAACTATGCAAAAAATTGAAAAGACAGAGCAATTAATGCAAAAATATACTATAAGTTAAATTAATAAATATTTCATAGCAAGCCGCGAGATTGAGGGTTTTTGGTTCTGTACGCGATAACGCCAAAAACCTTTCTTATTTCCTTTTAAGGGCTTTCCACGGGTTTGAGGATTATTTAACAAAGCAATGTCATCTAAGTAATCTAAAATAGCCTTTTGCCATTGCTTATCTAGTTTGAAGAGCTGTTTTTTAGCCGATTCTTTAAAATTAATTTTCCAGGCCAAGTTCTTTCCTTATATCTGCAAGGTTAGTGGTTGGCTCTTCTTTCTCATAGACCGCTAAAGCTAATAAATAATCTTCACGATCATCTAAATATTCTTTAATCGCTTTCTTAATATAAAAGCTTTTGCTTCTATGAGTTTCTGAGGCAAGCTTATCAAGCCGACTCTCTAATTGATCATCAAGTCTTACTGTGACTATCATAACTTTTACCTAATTGTATTACAAGTAATACAATTATACTACATTTTATCACGCGGCGTGATAGTGAATGTTAAAAATTTAAATAGATCTACCCTAGGCTACTGTCCTCCGGACAAAAGGTTAAAAAGGATAAATAAATCAAGGCATTAAATGAGTATTTTGGCCTTGTCACTACGGACAATTCTATTGTCCGTAGTGACAAGGCTTAGGTACTGGATAAATGAAAAAATTTGCAAAACAAACGACCATTTGTTTTATCCTATTATTGATAGAATAAGGATTGTTTACTTTAGACATAAAAAAGCTAAAATAGCCGTAAATTGACCTTATTATTTCAGGCACTTAAAAAGGGCTTTTTATGAACGTTATTGGCTATATTCGCGTCAGCACCGATCAGCAAGACTTGGAAAAACAAAGACACCTCTTACTGCAATACGCTCATACCCATCAATACCTCATCCAGGAATTTATCGAAACCCAAATGTCTTCGCAAAAAGATAAGAAAGCTCGCAAGATTGATGAGTTGCTGGCTAAACTCAAAAAAGGTGATCTACTGCTGGTGGCTGAATTGAGCCGCTTAGGGCGCAACATGTTAGAGACATTAAATATTATCCAAACCTTAAGCGATAAAGGCATTCAAATTGTTTTTGTACGCCAGCCCGAACTATCTACCGTAGGTAGCCACGCCAAATTATTATTAGCCATTTACAGTTATTTTGCAGAAGCCGAGCGCGATTACATTTCAATGCGCACTAAGCAAGGCTTGGCCGCGCTGCGTAACCGCGGCATTACCTTAGGACGGCCTAAAGGCAGTAAAAATAAAAAGGGGGCTGTTCTATTGTCCTACCGTGAACAAATAAAACAGTATCTTGAATTTAAGTTACCTTTAAGCGCTATTCAAAAACTCATTAACCCGCTTTTACCTAAACCCTTATCCTATAACAGCTTCAAGTATTTTGTTAAACAAGATTCCATGCTCTGTAATCTTGCCAAAGCAAAGTTAAAAAATTAAGTTTCAATAGTGCCTAAAATTTTATTCTTATTAAATTATGATACCCGCGCTATTCAAACGTATTTAGGGCATGCTAATATTAAAAATACCGTGATGTATACCCAATTGTCCGCGCAACGGTTTAATTGGTTTTGGAGAGATTAACGCTAGGAAACTATGTATCTCCCCAGCAAGCTCAAACAGGCCTGTCGTTAACAAAGGCTTGCCCTCCCTTTTTACCCGCAGCCGGTATAAACGCAGCCTTTGTGTTAGCTTCTTTATATTACACCAACCTAACCGCTTATGTTGCAAAATACCCTCTTAACAACCATGAAATATCAGCAAGCGCTGGTCAATATCTATCTTACTAACGGCATACGCTTAAAAGGCTATGTGACGGGCATTGATAACTTTGCCATCTTTTTTACCGCCAAGCTCATCGCTCCTAACTCAAGCCAAATGATTTACAAGCACGCTATCTCGACCATCTCGGAAGAACAAGCGCAGCAGCTTTTAGGCTAGCGCTTAAGCGCCTTTAGGCATAAGAGTGAAAAAAAACCTGCTTCTAGAGCAGGCTTTTGTGATAGTAGCTTATTTAATAATAAGTCTTATTTTCAGTCTGTTGTTATTTTCAGGTTTTAGTATAACCACTAAACCTTAAGGAAATATTAAGGCTGTAAAAAATGCGTATTTTTTTGCAACTCCATAAGAAAGATACCGTAATAATGGGCTTACGCCCATTATACACTATCCATCTCGGGGCTTGCCCCCGAGATTTTCACTTCGTAGTTAAACGATAGTACAACTATTTTGATAAGTTACTGCGGCAGCTACAGTTACTGCTCCAGCTACTGACACAATAACTTCCGGTTTCTGCCAAAAAGGCGTGGTGTCTAAATAAAGACTTGTTTTGCCACCGATTAAGTCTGTTACCATTGGCGCTAATTCTTTATTAATAGCATCTTCATTAAGATTTAATAATTTCTGTCTTGCCCAGGTAAAACAACTATGCCGTGTTTCTGATGTACTGTCTTTTGATTTATAGCCAGTTGATCGATCTCCAAGCACCGCATATTTTGGAGGATTAGCTTTATCATTCATAATATCTTTTATCAATTGATCATGCTGTTCTTGCGTAATATCCCAAGCAAGAAAACGCCAATTACTTTTAATATTTTTTAACATTTTTGCAAGAGTGTTTTTTACTTCTTTTCTCTCTTTCCCCTCAATAGTTTCTTCTTTTATTTCGATAGTAGAATAATCTGGCTTGGCTGTGTCTATGAATAAATCAATCCGCTTTATGCTTTTAAGGCCTTCAATTAACAAAAACGCATGTTCTTCATTGCGGCTACCTATTAAACGCATAATAGCAACTGTATAAGTCGTATCTGACAAGTTGACTTCGTTGATTATACTACGTCTTTTCATTTGCATTATTCCTCTAGTGGTTACAGGTAATCTATCATCACATACTTTTTTTTCTTCAGCAGCGACATTTTCTAGATTTGATTTAATTTCTGGGAAAACTTCTTCATTTGTATAGCTTTTATTTTTGATGCTTTTTAATTTAGAAAACATATTTTCTAAAATCTTTGATTTTCCTGTTATAATAAGAATATTATCTTCAATATTGATCCTACAAACATTTGTAATATCTAACTCTTTCAAAAAAAGGATATATAAATCAACCAACAGTAAGCTAATTACTTCTTTACTCAACTTAATATAGTAATGTTCTTGCATAAAATTGACCGTTAGCTTATTATTTGATAACTTAAACTCATAAGGGTAGTCTTCGTTTAAGAAAAAATCACATTCAGTGCTAGGACGGGTGATTAAAAATTTAATTTCATTCCTAGCATCTAAATTTCTTTGATCAAGGATTTCTAATTTTTTCCTTAATTTAAATATTGAATGATTCTCTTTTTCCATTGATTCAATATAATATTTGAGCGCTTTATTGTAAAGATCTCCTGCTTTTTCAAAATCCTTAACAATAGCTTTGATGTCGCCTTGCAATTCGTATAATTTAGCTAATTCGTAATAATTAGTTTGATAAATTTCAAATATCTCAGAAGGAATTGTTATATCTGGGCTAAAATTCTTAAAAGCTATGTATTTTTTTAAATCTTTCTTGAGTTGATAGTAAAAGCTTTTCAAATAAAATATTTTATCTTTATGAATTCTAGCCTCTTCTTTAAGTTGAGCTATGATACTTTCAGCTTCTTTATAACAAGATTGATTTATAAAATAGGCAGCCTGATAATCAAGTACATGTAATTTTACTGTGGGTAGTTCCTTATCAAGGTTGATATCTTCCAAGATACTGCTAAAGTGCAATTTAGCATCTTTTTGCCTTTCACTAAAATAAGAAAGGCACATAGAAATGCCTAATTTAGCATATAATATTAAAAGGGGATCTTTATCTGCATGAATATTTTTGATAATATCAAATACATGTGATAGTAATAATTTTGCCAAGTGAATTTTATCAAGGCTTAATAAGATATTACTCAAATTCAGAATAACATTTGCTGATTCAATTGTATGAGTTAAAAATTGCTTTTGCATAATTTCATACGCTTTTATAGTGTAATTTAACAATTCTGGATAATTACCTGTGATGACCCTATAATTTCGAGCTAGATTATTATATATCATATAAAGCCACGGTGCTGCTTCCGGTATGTTTTCTAGCTTTCTAAAATCCTCGACTCTATAAAAACTTTTCAACTTTTCTTGGGCTTTCTTTAGATAATTATTGCTAAGCTCAATATTGTCGCCAATATAATATTGGACACTTGCTAAATTACTAAGCAAATTAATTTGTTGCAATGGATCTAAATCGGGAAATTGCTGATAAATTTCTGAAGCTCTTTCAAATTCTTCTTTCGCTTTTGGATATCTTCGATGTCTTGCATGAAATATACCATAATTATTATAAATTTTTGCTTTGATTTTTGGGTCAGTATTACTGTCAAATTTCTGTATGGCTTCTGAGTAAAATTTTTCTGCTTCATCCGGTGATATGATTTCACTAGCTGAGCTTAAACCTTTTAATGCATTTAATACGCCTACTTGATTATTAATTTCTAAATAGATTTTTCTTGCCATCTCATAATAATCTATACTATCTTTATCTCTCGAAGCTTTTAATAAAATATCTGCTGCTGCTAATAAAATTTCTGCTAATAGTTCACTTCTTAATTCGAGATCAAAAGCTTTTCTCCCTACCGACAATACATGAGGTACCCATTGATATTTTTCTTTATAAATTACTTGCATACTTCCTGCTTGTAAGTAGTTTTTTAATAAAGGAAGTAATATATTGATCGAATTAACTTTATCTTTATGCTCTATCGTATCAAATATTATTAGATGAATAAGCTCATGAAAGCTGATTGTTTGGGTCATTTTATCAACAGTAATAAGACAATATGTTTCAAATAAGTGGAATATCTCATTTAAATAATCTTCTAATTCTAAATCAGCACTTCTCAATAAAGTGTTAGATAATTGTTTACTATTATTATCTGAATCATTTTCATGATTTTCTTTGCGTACCACATTGTTATTATTAAAGTTTTTGTTTCTTTCAGTGGAAATGTTTGATTCTAAATCACTTTTACTAAGATCTTCGTATTCTGCATACCATTGTTTAAACAATGATAATGGTATATTAGTTGAATTCAAGCAAGAACAAAGATTTAACAAATCTAACGCTTTTAGTAATTGTTTCTTTTCTGCTTCAATTTGAATTAATTCCTTAGTAATAGTCCAGACTGTTATCATGGTTTCATTATATTCAGAATTACTGGGCTTTTTAGAAAGCAACTCCTGCCTTTTCTTCGTATCAAGAAAATAAGAATAATATTTTTCTATAGTATCATAAGCATTTTTTATAGAATATCCGACTTGAGATATAGCTAATGGAAAATCTTTCAAACAATCAGCCAGTTTATCCGCTTGATCTAGATTTTTATCTTTTGATAAAGATACCAGCAGGTTTATTGATTCTTCTCGATCAAAACATTTGATCTCTTCTACCAACATATTTTCCCATTCACCTTTATAAGCAGTAATTAATATATGTCCTCCTCGCTTAGGAAAGGATTGATTCAGCCAAGGCTCATCCTGGCCATTATCATAAATAAGTAACCAATTACTATTGGCATTTTTCGCAAGCCAGATATTTACATCATTAATTAATTCTTGTTTTTCTTTTTGCAAATCGCATCTATTTTGAGGATCTTTTATTGAATAGTTTATACGTTCGGCTAATGATAAATAAGATTGATAAAAATCTTCTATTGTTCCTGCTTTTATCCAGAAAACAAATTTGTATTGTTTTTCATATTTACGAGCATAAGTTTTTGCAATTTGACTTTTACCGATACCTCGATATCCTTTAAGGACTAAGCGATGATTATAATTTTTTTCTAAAAAGAGTTTTTCGTGAATAATACCAGGCTCTTGATCTTTGCCAATGTAAAAGTCTCGTCCTATAAATTTTATGTAGGAATCCGGTAAATATGTTAAATCTTCATAACTAAAGCTTGCTGTAGTTTCTTGCATATTAAATTCTCTATAATCATTACTATTTTTATCAGTAATTTGGTTAGATAAATTGATAGATGTATTATTTAGTGTTGCTTGTTTAGACTTATTAATTGGTACTTTATCCTCCTCTCTCACAACACTAAAAAAGATTTTTTCGATTTCTTTAAACTTCTTATCATTTTCAGGAATTTGATAAAGTATCTTTATCAAAGATATAAAGTGTTCTACATAATTACCTTCCATCCAAGATAAAACTCGATTATACAGATAATATAAAGGAAAAGAGTTATTTAAATCTCCATTTAGCAAAATGGGAATTATCCGATAATCTTCCGTGTTAAGTGTTGCTTTACGCTTCCTAATGATTGTATTAAGTTCCTCTGTCAATAAGCTAGTGGCGTTATTGTGTTGGATCAATAGCGAGCTAGTACCAAAAACTAAAACGTAATCACTGTCTTCTACCTGCTTTATATATTGGTAAACGCTACTACCGTGTTGATTATCCTCAATATCAAGTTTTGCATAGACACCAACAGATTTAAGATCCTTGCGTAATGATTTTAAAAAAGGTTGAATATGTTTTTCAGATTCGTCAGATCCATTGGAAGGATTTGCATAAACCATATATACAGATGGAGGGACAAAAAAGTTATCACCATTTAAGAGATAATTATAAGCTTTTTTTAGTCCTTTATTAAAAGGTATTGATTTTACATAAGATTGCTGGTTTTGGTATAACCTAGCTAAATTATTCGCAGAGAATTCATTTTGCTCCATAACAAAACTCTTTTTTGATAAGAGCTTATTAGCTGCTTCTGCAATTAAACTGATATCTTTAGTGATAGAATTTTTATCAACAGAATTCAACTGACTTTCTTTAAGCTGACTACCCAAAGCATCAAGATGCCTAATTAAAGCTATCATTACCTCTTGGAAACCATTTTCTTCGCCGATTGTCATCAATCTTTCACAAAGCTTATTAATAATAAGGCAACGGCTTTTCAGCTTTTGCTTTAACTGAGATTCTAAAACAAAATTTTCGATAGTGGGTATCAGCTTTTTGCTTATAAGATTAAGTACTGGTTCAACTTTACTAAACAGCATATTTTAGCTCGCTACTAGTTGTAGTTAATTCGTTTAAAATTACTCGAAGTAGTATTATTACTCTCATTATTAGTATAATGACCGTTATTGTTATTGCCATCAACCACAGATGTTTGCTCAGTTAACACATTAACTAATTTAGTTGATTCATCCTGCCATATCTTACGAATAGTATCGTGCTGTCCTATATCATAGAGTTGAAAAATTAAATCGCGAAGGTTTGTTAAGTAAGTATTTTTATACCACTTAACCGTTTTACAATACAATTTATAATAGGAAGGTAAGGATGTTTTATGTTTACCATATAGAATAACAGGCAATACATGATCTAATTTTTGATCGGCATCTTTTTTGCGCTTGTGTATTATCTCTATAAGTTGGTTAGCAATTGCTGCTTTCCCCTGATTATGACATTGTAGAAAGGAATGGGTACCAAATATGACCACATAATCTATCTCATTAATTTCTTGACTTGCTTGATAGGTAAAAACTGGATTGTATTTTACGCATAAAATGCCTGCTTTTTGTAAATGAATTTTTAATCTTGCAAGAAAATTATGCAAATTTTTTTCGTATTGCTTGAATGGTTTAACTGGGTCTGCATAACAAAAATATACAGTCGGTGGAGTCAAAAAATTATCTATATCTAATGATCTATCTTCAACCCGTGAAAGCAAATTATTAAAATGTTCATTTTGGCCTAATTTTTCTTGATCCGCATACAGCGCATCAAAACCACTAATATCATAGCTAATAACATTATTCTCAACAGGTTTAATAGTTGAGAGTAATTTCAATAGGTGTTGGTATATTGTTGCAACATCATTTGTATATGGCCTACAAGAATTCCTAATAAGCACATTTACATTTCCTGACGTATAAACCTTCTCAATAATACTAAATACCTGTGATTTTATATAGTAAAATCCTTCCAACAAGAAGGTTTTATCTGCGGCTTGATCTAAGCTTTGATCGATTTTGTGCTCCATTTTTAAGAAAACTTTCTCACAGACAGCAAATCTTCGTCCTAAATTTAATTTAATTAATGTATTGTCTTGATCAGATAAAAACTCCTTTAATCCATAATAAATATTTTTGAAATCTTTCAAATGATTTTTTAACTCATCCCTCATGCTTTGCTATCTCCTAGCAGAAATATCCAAAATCGAATCCAAAAATTGGATATTAACACAAAGTGAAGAAAAGACACCTATTCCGATACAAGTGTTAATTACAGCAAATGCCTTTATCTTTTTGTGGCTATCTTTGATCCAATATAACCAAGATTTAAATACACTTTTATGCCATGAAATTGTTGTGAAAAACTCTAGTCTATCCGATAATTTATCTTAAAATTTATACTATGAATAATAGTAAATTTTACATCAAAATCATTAATTTTTTCCGAAAATTGCTTCTATCTGTCCAATCCGCAACATCACCGGCGGATGGGTAGCATAGAGTCTTGCCAATAAATTCTGCTTGGCTGACCATTGAAAATCTTTAATTTTATCCAAAAACGATAATAACCCTGCACCAAAACCCGCTTTTACTGCAAACTGATCCGCACGATATTCTTGTTGACGACCTACTAATAGCATCGCTAATTTCAACATACCGTTGCCTGTCCAGACAAACAATAAAAAGAACGCCGAAAACAGCATAATCACCAAAGCAACCATCTGCAAAAATAACCCCGTTTCCCCTTTCGGACCGAGCTTGCTAAAGATCGAAGACAAAGACACGACCAAACTCGCGATAAAAGCCACCGTTAAGGTAACAACACTCACCCCTAACGCAATCCCTAACTTGTGGCTATCCCCCGCATGTAAATGCCCACATTCATGCGCAATCACCGCCGCTAATTCCTCTTCCGTCGCTAGCTCATACAAAGCCCGCGAGACGACCAACGTGTTCTTACCCATCGCAAACGCATCCGGTATTGGATCATCGGTGACCATCACCCGCAACGTTAACGGCGCTAA
>Ga0102591_1002521_pt1 | contig 19488 bp, 14 predicted proteins | sample AraplaCol_mCL_r2_2_FD_76860 | JGI IMG/M metagenome (GOLD analysis project Ga0102591, IMG submission 76860) | Arabidopsis root microbial communities from North Carolina, USA - plate scrape MF_Col_mCL_r2 (SPADES assembly) (version 2) | ecosystem: Host-associated > Plants > Roots > Endosphere... | reverse complement strand
CCCTCGATGTTCTCGTAGAAGCTGGCATCGAAGCCCATGGCCTGCATGCGCGCCGCCATCTTGCGGGCGTGCACCGGGCCCACGCGGTCGTCGCGCGTGGAGGTGGTGAACAGCACCGGCGGGTACCGGGTGCCCTTGTGCAGGTTGTGGTACGGCGAGAACGTCTTGATGTACTTCCACTCTTCCGGGTTGTCCGGATTGCCGTACTCGGCCATCCACGACGCACCGGCCGACATGTGCGGGTAGCGCTTCATGTCGAGCAGGGCCACCTGGCTGACCACCGCGCCGTAGAGCTGCGGGTACATCGTCAGCATGTTGCCCGCGAGCAGGCCGCCGTTGCTGCCGCCCATCATGCCCATGTGCTTCGGGCTGGTGATCCTGCGGTCGATGAGGTCCTGCGACACCGCCGCGAAGTCCTCGTAGGCGCGGGGACGCTGCGCCTTCAGCGCCGCCTGATGCCAGCGCGGACCATACTCGCCGCCGCCGCGGATGTTCGCCACGACGTACACGCCGCCCTTCTCGAGCCACGCACGCCCGACGCCCGCCGAATAGGCCGGCTGCAGCGAAATCTCGAAACCGCCGTAGCCGTAGACCAGCGTCGGGTTGCTGCCGTCGGCCTTCAGCGTCTTCGGTGCGACTTCGAAGTAGGGCACCTTCGTGCCGTCCTTCGAGGTGGCGAAATGCTGGCTCACCGTGTACTTCGACGCGTCGAAGAACGCCGGGCTGTGCTTGAGCGCTTCGCGATCTCCCCGCCCCAGCACGCCGTGATAAAGCGTGGTCGGCTGCAGGAAGCCCGACACGGTGAGGAAGTAGTCGTCGCCATCGTCGGCGTCCACGCCGCCGGCCGTCATCGTGCTGAGCGCCGGCGCGCCGCCGAGCGCCTCGGTCTTCCAGTCGCCCGTCGTCGACGGCGTGAGGATCCGCACGTCGCTGACGACGTCGCGCATCACGTTGAGGATCAGGTGGTGACGCGTCCACGAATGGCTGGACAGCGACGTGTGCTCGTCGGGCGTGAACAGCACGGTGAACTCGCGCTTGCCGGCCATGAAGTCGTCGAACTTCGTGGCGACGAGCGAGCCCGACGGATACGTCTTGCCACCGACCGTCCACGCCGTGCGCGGCTCGACCAGCAGCCATTCGCGCTCGATGTCGGTTTCGGCGTCGTTCGGCACGTCGATCTTCGTCAGCTTGCCGTCCTTGCCGCGCACGAACGTCTCGCTGCTGTAGAACTCCAGCGCGCGCAGCACGAAGTCGCGCTCGAAGCCGGGCGTGCGATCGCGGAACGCCGAGATCGACATGTCGGACGTCTTGCCTTCGTAGACCGTGGTGGCGGAGGACAGCGGCGTGCCGCGCTTCCATTCCTTCACGATGCGCGGGTAGCTGGAATCGGTCATCGAGCCCGGGCCGAAATCCGTCGCGACGTAGAGGTGGTCCTCGTCGATCCAGGCCACCTGGCTCTTCGCTTCGGGCAGCGAGAAACCGTTCGGCACGAACGCCTTCGTCGACAGGTCGAACTCGCGCACGACGTCGGCATCGGCACCGCCACGCGACAGCGACACGAGGCACAGGCGGTTCGCCGGCTTCAGGCACTGCACGCCGTGCCATACCCAGTTTTCCTTCTCGCTCGCGGCCAGCGCGTCGAGATCGATCACGGTTTCCCACGCCGGCTTGTCCTTGCGGTACTCGGCCAGCGTGGTGCGGCGCCAGAGTCCCTTGGGATGCTGTTTGTCGCGCCAGAAGTTGTAGAAGTGATCGCCGATCTTCGACACCATCGGGATCTTCGCGTCGGAGTCCAGCACCTCGAGGATGCGGGCGTCGAGCGTGGCGAAGTCCTCGCCTTCGGCATACGCCGCGACCGTCTTCGCGTTCTGCGCCTTGACCCATGCGAGCGGCTTCGCGCCGTCGATGTCGTCGAGCCAGAGGTTCTCGTCGTCGCCGGCGGCCTGCGAGGCGGCCGGGGCGGAATGGGATGCGTCGTGTGCCTGGGTCATGCCACAGAAGGTAAGGGCGATGGCCAGCGCAATAAAGCGGTGGTGCATGAGGATTCGGTTTCCGGCGGAAGACACCCGACCATAACGCACCGCCGGCCGGATTCGCCCATGACTTCCGGACTAGGTGGGAGCCAGCCTGCGGCAAGCACCCATCGCCAGCAGGCTGGCTCCCACCGCTATCTCCCGACCGTCAGAGCAGCGGGATCAACAGCAACGCCACGATGTTGATGATCTTGATCAGCGGATTCACCGCCGGGCCCGCGGTGTCCTTATACGGATCGCCCACGGTATCGCCCGTGACGGCCGCCTTGTGTGCGTCGGAACCCTTGCCGCCGAAGTTGCCGTCTTCGATGTATTTCTTGGCGTTGTCCCAGGCGCCGCCACCGGTGGTCATCGAGATGGCCACGAACAGACCGGTGACGATGGTGCCGATCAGCACGCCGCCGAGCGCCTGCGCGCCGGCCTCCGGGCCACCCAGCCACTTGAAGCCGAAGATCACGACGACGGGCACCAGCACCGGCAGCAGCGACGGCACCAGCATCTCGCGGATCGCCGAGCGGGTGAGCAGGTCCACGGCGCGCGAGTAGTCGGGCTTCGTGGTGCCCTGCATGATCCCCGTGATCTCGCGGAACTGGCGGCGTACCTCCTCCACCACGGCGCCGGCGGCGCGACCGACGGCTTCCATCGCCATCGCCGCGAACAGGTACGGGATGAGGCCGCCGATCAGCAGGCCGATGATCACGTAATGGTTCGACAGGTCGAAACGCACTTCGGCGCCGCCGAAGTGAAGGCCAAGGTTGTGCGTGTAATCCGCGAACAGCACCAGCGCGGCGAGGCCGGCCGAGCCGATCGCGTAGCCCTTGGTCACGGCCTTGGTGGTGTTGCCCACGGCATCCAGCGGATCGGTGACGCCGCGCACTTCGGCCGGCAGTTCCGCCATCTCGGCGATGCCGCCGGCGTTGTCCGTGATCGGACCATACGCGTCGAGCGCCACGACCATGCCGGTCATGCTGAGCATCGCGGTGGCCGCGATGGCGATGCCATAGAGGCCGGCCAGCGCGAAGGCGCCCCAGATCGCCGCGCACACCGCCAGCACGGGTAGCGCGGTGGATTTCATCGACACACCCAGGCCCGCGATGATGTTCGTCGCATGGCCGGTGGTGGACGATTGCGCCACGTGCCGCACCGGCCGGTATTCGGTGGCCGTGTAGTACTCGGTGATGACGACCATCGCTCCGGTCAGCACCAGGCCGATCAGGGCGCACCCGAAAAGGCGACCCGGACCGAAGGCGGAATCCGCCATCAGCGACTGGGTGATCGGCCAGAAAGCGATGGCGGCGAGCAGAGCGGAGACGAACACGCCCGCGTACAGCGCGTTCATGATCTTGCCGCCACGCGTCTTCACGAAGAACGTGCCGATCACCGAAGCGACGATCGACGCACCACCCAGCACCAGCGGGTAGAGGATGCCGTTCGGGCCGACCTCCGTCGCCATCACGCCACCGAGCAGCATCGTGGCGATCAGCGTCACCGCGTAGGTCTCGAACAGGTCGGCCGCCATGCCCGCGCAGTCGCCGACGTTGTCGCCCACGTTGTCCGCGATCACGGCCGGGTTGCGCGGATCGTCTTCCGGAATGCCGGCTTCCACCTTGCCCACCAGGTCGGCGCCCACGTCGGCGCCCTTGGTGAAGATGCCGCCGCCCAGCCGGGCGAAGATCGAGATCAGCGACGAGCCGAACGCGAGGCCGACCAGTGCGTGCAGCACGTGCGCCTGCTCGTAGCCCATGTGGGTGAGCACGCCGTAGTATCCCGCCACGCCCAGCAGTCCAAGGCCCACCACCAGCATGCCGGTGACGGCGCCGCCTCGGAACGCCACGGCGAGGGCAGAAGAAAGGCCGCTCCTGGCGGCCTCGGCGGTACGCACGTTGGCACGAACCGAAACGTTCATGCCGATGTAGCCGGCGGCGCCCGAAAGGATGGCTCCCAGTGCGAATCCGATCGCCGTGCCCCAGTCCAGGAACACGCCCAGAAGGAGGAAAAGGATGATGCCGACGACACCGATGGTGGCGTACTGACGGTTGAGGTAGGCGCGGGCTCCCTCCTGGATCGCGGCGGCGATCTCCTGCATCCGTTCGTTGCCCGGCGATCGCGCCAGGACCCAGCTGACCGAAAATGCGCCATACAGAATCGCAACGACCGCACATGCCAGCGCGATCCATAAACCGTACTGCTGCAGCATCGAAGCCTCCCCGGATTGTAGGAGCCCGAAAGGGGCCCGGTCCGAGTATAGGCAGGGATGTCGGCCGAACGTGTTGTGCGCTGCGCAACCGGGGCCGACGCGGGCCCCGGTTGCGTCGTCCGTGGCGCGAACTTACTGCAGCGCGATGTCGGCGATGATGCCGGTCGCGATGGCCACAAGGAGGAACTCGCTCGCGTTGTCCTCGGCACGCACCCAGTGATAGCCGCGTGGCGGCTCGCGCAGGTGGCGCACGCGGTAGTCGTTGACGATGATCACGCGACCGTCGTAACGGTGGCCGCGTTCCCAGCGGGCGTGCGGCGGCGGGCCGCGACGGTCGTGGCGATCGTCATGCCAGTCGCGACGGTTGTCGTGCCAGTCGCGGCGGTCGTCGCGATGATCGTTGCGGTGATCGTCGTGGTCGTACCGCTGCGGCGGATCGAACGCGAAAGCCGGAGCGATGGCACCGGTGGCGGCCACGCAGAACAGCAGGCGGGTAAGCATCTTCATCAGACGTCTCCTTAGCGCGTGGCGATATCGAGGATGACACCGGTCGCGATGGCGACCAGCAGGAAGTCGTTGTTCTCACGCACCCAGTGGTAACCGCGCGGCGGCGGGCGGAGACGGTAGCCGCTGTAGTCGTACACGACCACGTTGCGCCCGTAGTAACGGTGCCCACGCTCCCAGTGCCCGTAATAGCGCGGCGGCGGCGGACGGTGGTAGTACGCCGGGCCGTGGTAGTAACCGTGGCCGTAATAGGGGCGCGGCGGCTGCGGGGGCGGGCGATGCCCGTGCCAGCCGTTGTCGTGATGCCACCCGCGGCCGTCGTGCCCACGGTCGTAACCATGACGGTCGTGGTCGCGACCGTGGTCGCGATGATCGTCGGCGAAGGCCGTCGCTGCGGTGAGCAGCGCGGCGGCGGCGAAAGCGGTACGCAGCATCGTCTTCATAGGAATCTCCCGGCCCGATCGTCACACCGCGGGTCTCGCGGCCGATCGACGATTCGGATGCTAGGAAGGCGACGCTGAATGAGAAGTCCTACGGATGAAAGCTTCACGAAAGACGTTCATAGACGCGACAGCTATTGAACCGCCCGGTTCAGGAAATCGATCCCGGCCGGAACTCCAGCGTGAGCGCCGACGGGCGTCCGGGCAGGTCCAGCGCGGTGGCGCGTTCGGGCGACCGGGCCAGGATCCGGCCGGCGCGCACCACGAGCAGGCGCTGCGCCTTGAGCCGTAGGGCTTCGTAGGCGTCGCCGGCCTGCAGGAGCACCAGATCGGCGCGGTTGCCCGGCGCGATGCCATAGCCGTCGAGTCCGAGGACGCGCGCCGCGTTGACGGTGACGGCCTCGAAACACTGCGAGACGCCGCGCCCCGACGTCATCTGCGCGACGTGCAGCCCCATGTGGGCCACGTCGAGCATGTCGGCCGACCCCATGCCGTACCAGGGGTCCATCACGCAGTCGTGGCCGAACGCCACGTTGACGCCGGCGGCCAGCAGTTCCGGCACGCGCGTCATGCCGCGCCGTTTCGGATACGTGTCGTGGCGACCCTGCAGGGTGATGTTGATCAGCGGGTTGGCGATCGCGTGCACGCCCGCTTCGGCGATCAGCGGCAGAAGCTTGGAGACGTAGTAGTTGTCCATCGAATGCATCGAGGTGAGATGCGAGCCCGTCACGCGCCCCTGCAGGCCGGTGCGGATCGTCTCGGCGGCCAGCGTCTCGATGTGTCGCGACAGCGGATCGTCCGACTCGTCGCAGTGCATGTCGACGCGCAACCCGCGCTCCGCCGCCAGTTCGCACAGCCAGCGAATCGACGCCGCGCCGTCGGCCATCGTGCGCTCGAAATGCGGGATACCGCCGACCACCTCCACGCCCATGTCCAGCGCGCGGACCAGGTTGGCCTTCGCGGTCGGCGAACGCAGCAGTCCGTCCTGCGGGAAGGCGACGAGTTCCAGGTGCAGGTACGGTGCGACACGACGCTTCACCTCGAGCAGGGCCTCGGTCGCCAGCAGCCGGTCGTCGCATACGTCGACGTGGCTGCGGATCGCGAGCAGGCCCTGCGCCACGGCCATGTCGCAATAGGCCATCGCGCGGTCGACCAGCGCCTGCTGCGTCAGCACCGGCTTCAGCTCGCCCCAGAGCGAGATGCCCTCCAGCAGTGTGCCCGACGCGTTCAGGCGCGGAAGGCCCAGCGACAGTGTGGCATCCATATGGAAATGCGCATCGACGAACGGCGGCGCGACGAGCCGGCCCTTCGCATCGATCTCCTCCACGCCCTTCACCGGCAGCCCTGGCTCGATCGCCTCGAATCGCCCGCCGTCGATACCGATGTCGACATCGGTCCGTCCGTCGGGAAGGCTGGCGTGGCGGATGACGAGGTCCATGGGGGTGTGCTCCGGCAAGAAAGTCGCATGATAGTTGGTGGGAGCCAGCCTGCTGGCGAAGGGTGCTCGCGGCAAGCACCCTTCGCCAGCGGGCTGACTCCCGCCGGAGCGGGTCTTCACGCGGGCGGGAGCCGGTTTTGGCACCATAGCCAGACCCATGAATGTCACCGAAAAACTTGCCATTCTCGCCGACGCCGCGAAGTACGATGCGTCCTGCTCGTCCAGCGGCGGCAAGGGCCGCAACTCGCTGGGGACCGGCGGAATCGGCTCGACGGAAGGCATGGGCATCTGCCATGCGTACGCGCCGGATGGTCGCTGCATTTCGTTGCTGAAGATCCTGCTGACGAATTTCTGCGTGTACGACTGCGTGTACTGCGTCAACCGGCGCAGCAGCAACGTGCGTCGCGCGCGTTTCACCGTCGAGGAAGTGGTGGAGCTCACGCTCGCGTTCTACAAGCGGAACTACATCGAAGGCCTGTTCCTGTCCTCGGGCATCATCCAGTCGCCCGATTACACGATGGAACAGCTCGTCCGCGTCGCGCGCACGCTGCGTACGGAGCACCGCTTCGGCGGGTACATCCATCTGAAGACCATCCCCGATGCGTCGCCGGAGCTGATCGATGCCGCGGGTCGCTGGGCCGACCGCCTCAGCATCAACGTCGAGATGCCGACCGAAGGCGGCCTGAAATCGCTGGCCCCCGAAAAGGATCTCGGCGACATCCGCAGCGCGATGGGGCGCCTGCGTCTGTCGATCGACGAAGCGAAGGCCGAGAAGAAGGCGCCGCGATTCGCGCCGGCAGGGCAGAGTACGCAGATGATCGTGGGCGCCGATGCCGCCAGCGACCGCGACGTGCTGACCGCCAGCACGAACCTCTACACGAACTACCGCCTGCGCCGCGTCTACTACTCGGCCTTCAGTCCTATTCCGGATGCGTCGAAGATCCTTCCGCTGAAGCCGCCGCCGCTGGTGCGCGAGCATCGTCTGTACCAGGCCGACTGGCTGATGCGGTTCTACGGCTTCGCCGCCGACGAGATCGCGCCGGCGGGCGACGACGGCATGCTGTCGCTGGATGTGGATCCCAAGCTCGCCTGGGCGCTGCGCCATCGCGAGCGTTTTCCCGTCGACGTGAACCGCGCCTCGCGCGAGATGCTGCTGCGCGTGCCGGGCCTCGGCGTGAAGACGGTGGACCGGATGATCGCGATGCGCTCGCACCGCCGCATCCGCTACGACGACCTCATCCGGCTGCGTGTGCCGGTGAAGAAGGTGGCGCCGTTCGTCGAGACGATCGACCACCGTCCGCGCGGCGACCGGGAAAGCATCGTGTTGCGCAAGGATCTGCGCGAGCCGGCCCAGCCCGACCTCTTCGGCTGATCATGTACGCGGTGACGCTGGACGATCCGTCCGATCTGGCGGAATGGCGCGCGAAGGCGCGCGCGTTGCTGATGGCCGACGTCGATCCCGCGCAGGTCACGTGGCAGGCCGGCGCGGCGGGTGGGCTGTTCGGTAGCGACGAAGGTCTGCCGGCCCCGGTGCGCACCGGCATGCCCGCGGTGCCGCGCGCGTTCCTCGGTCTGGCGGACACCGTGCTGGCGCATACCGATCCGCGTCGCCACGCGACGCTCTACCGCATGCTCTGGCGCCTCGCGCATGGCGAGAAAGCGTTGCTGCGGATCGCCACCGACGACGATGTCGCCTGGGCGCATGGTTGCATCAAGCAGGTCAATCGCGACATGCACAAGATGAAGGCGTTCGTGCGCTTTCGCGAAGTGCGTCTCGACGACGACACGGTGTATGTCGCGTGGTTCGAGCCCGAGCACGACATCGTGCCGCGGGTGGCGCCGTTCTTCGTGCGCCGCTTCACCGGCATGCGCTGGTCGTTGCTCACGCCGTCGCGCACCGCGCACTGGGATGGCGATACGCTGTCGTTCGGACCGGGCGCGCACCGCGCGGACGCGCCGTCGGGCGACGCGCTGGAAGACATGTGGCGCACGTACTACGCCAGCATCTTCAATCCCGCGCGGCTGAAGGTGGACGCCATGCGTCGCGAGATGCCGGTGAAGTACTGGAAGAATCTGCCCGAGGCACGGCTCATTCCGGAGCTCGTGCGCGACGCGCTGCCGCGGATGCAGGCCATGGTGCTGAATCAGCCGACGATACCGAACAGGAAGATCGCGGCGCCGCAGAAGGCCGCGGTGGCGGTGCCCGAAGGCAGCATCGCGGCCCTGCGTGCGCAGGCGCGCGATTGCCGGGCCTGCGACCTCTGGAAACCGGCGACGCAGACGGTCTTCGGCGAGGGCCGCGCGGATGCCCGCATCGTGGTCATCGGCGAACAGCCGGGCGATCAGGAGGATCTCGCGGGCAAGCCGTTCGTCGGCCCCGCGGGCAAGCTGTTCGATCGCGCGCTCGGCGACGCCGGCGTGGATCGCGACGCGCTCTACGTCACCAACACCGTGAAGCATTTCAAGTTCGAACCCCGCGGCAAGGTGCGCCTGCACAAGCGCGCCAACGCGCAGGAACAGGCGGCATGCCGCCCGTGGCTGGTGGCCGAGCTCGACCGTCTGCGCCCCGATGCCATCGTCTGCCTCGGCGCCATGGCGGCGCAGGCGGTCTTCGGCACGTCGTTCCGCCTGATGGCCCAGCGCGGCGAATGGATCGACCTGCCGGACGGCCGCCGTGCGATGGCGACGGTGCACCCGTCGTACCTGCTCCGCCTGCCCGATGCCGAGGCCCGCGAGGCCGGCTACGCGGACTTCGTCCGCGACCTCAGTCTGATGCGCGAGCTGCTGGTTTAGGTCGGCCCGGGTGGGAGCCAGCCTGCTGGCGATGGGGTTTGCCGCGAGCACCCATCGCCAGCAGGCTGGCTCCCACCGGGCGAAACGCCATCACCCCACCGCGAACTTCTTCAGCTTCTTCGGCACGCTCGTGTTCTTTAGTGTCACGTACACCGGCAATCCATCGGGACCGTACGGTGGCGGCGCTTCGCCCTGGATCAGCGGCGCGAGGTAGCGGCGCGCGGCCGCGGTGATCCCGAAGCCGTCCTTCGAGATGAAGTTCTTCGGCATCTTCTTCTCGTGGTTGGCGATCTTGTCCAGCGGCGCCGCCTCGATCTTCCACTTGTACGGCTCGTCGGACGTACGCACGATCACCGGCATCACCGCGTTGAGCCCCTCGGCGGCGTATTCCACCGCCTTCTTGCCCACGGCGTAGGCCTGGTCCAGGTCGGTCTTCGACGCGACGTGCCGTGCGGAGCGCTGCAGGTAGTCGGGCAGGGCCCAGTGGAACTTGTAACCGAGCTTTTCGCGCACGAGCGCGGCGAGCACGGGCGCCGCGCCACCGAGTTGCGCGTGGCCGAACGCGTCCTTGCCGCCGGATTCGGCGAGGAATTTGCCATCGGCGTCCTTGACCCCCTCCGATACCACCACCGTGCAGTAGCCCACCTTCTCGACGGTGGCCTTCACCTTCGCGAGGAACGTCTCCGGGTTGAAGACATTCTCGGGGAACAGGATCACATGCGGCGCATCGCCCGGCGCGGAACCGGCGAGGCCGGCGGCGGCGGCGATCCAGCCGGCGTGGCGGCCCATCACCTCGATGATGAAGACCTTGGTCGACGTGTCCATCATGGACACCACGTCGAGGCTCGCCTCGCGCACGGCGATCGCCGTGTACTTCGCCACCGACCCGAAGCCGGGGCAGGTGTCGGTCACCACGAGGTCGTTGTCGATCGTCTTGGGCACGCCGATGCAGTTGATGTCGTAACCCAGCGCCTGGCCGATCTTCGACACCTTGTTCGCCGTGTCGGCGGAGTCGTTGCCGCCGTTGTAGAGGAAGGTGCGGATGTCGTGCGCCCTGAACACTTCGATCAGGCGCTCGTACTCGGCCCGGTTCTCCTCCAGCGATTTCAGCTTGTACCGGCAGGAGCCGAACGCGCCGCCCGGCGTGTGCTTCAGCGCCGCGATGTTCGCCTTCGCCTCCCTGGACGTGTCGATCAGCTCCTCGCGCAGCGCGCCGAGGATGCCGTTGCGCGCGGCGTACACCACGATGCCCTTGTCCCGGGCGGTCTCGATGACGCCCGCGGCGGTGGCGTTGATCACGGCGGAGACACCGCCCGACTGGGCGTAGAGGAGTTTGCCGGCGGCCATGCTTCGCATCCTTTGAGGTGGGTCGAAAGCGTCAGCGTAGCGCGGCATGCGTCGCGATGCCTTGAAAGGGTCGACGCCTATACCCGGCGGATGTCGTCCGTTTGACGCGGTGGCGCCACTGCCGTTACCTTGAGACCCATTTTCTCGTGCCCGACGGCGGGGTTTTTCCCGCAAGTCCGGCGAAACGGAGCATCAATGCGACTCGTGCTATTCGGCGCGCCCGGTTCGGGCAAGGGCACCCAGGCAGCCGTCCTCAAGCAGGATCTCGGCATCCCGCACATCTCCACGGGCGATCTCCTGCGCGCCGAGATCAAGGCGGAGACCGAGCTCGGCAAGAAGGCCAAGAGCATCATGGACGCCGGCCAGCTCCTCTCCGACGACATCATGCTGGGCATCATCGAGCATCGCCTCGGCGAGCCGGACGCCAAGCCGGGCTTCATCCTCGACGGCTACCCGCGCAACCTGGCGCAGGCCGACGCGCTGGACGACGTGCTGGCCCGCATCGGCCAGCCGCTGGACGTGGTGATCAAGCTCGAGGTACCCAACGAGGCCATCGTCGATCGCTGCGTGGTGCGTTTCGAAAAGGAACACCGTCCGGACGACAACCCGGAAACGGTGAAGAAGCGCCTCGCGATCTATGCCGACCAGACGGCCCCGGTGGCGGCATTCTACGAGAAGCGCGGCAAGCTGAAGATCGTCGACGGCGTCGGCGAGCTTGCGGATGTCACCGCGCGCATCAAGGCCGCGCTGCCCGGCGCCACGGCCGCCAGCGCCTGACTTCCTCCGGGCCCGCCGCCTGCGGCGGGCCGTCTCCCCGGCGTTGCACGCCCTGACGAGCCTGACCATGCGCGTCCATATCCTCGGTATCTGCGGCACCTTCATGGGTGGCGTCGCCGCGCTCGCGCGCGAACTCGGGCTCCAGGTGGAAGGCTCCGACGACAACGTCTACCCGCCGATGAGCACCCAGCTGGAAGCGCTCGGCATCGATCTGATGCGGGGATATCGGGCGGAGCACCTGCGACCCGCGCCGGATCTGGTGGTGGTGGGCAATGCGATGACGCGCGGCAACCCGGCCGTGGAATGGATGCTCGACGAAGGCATGCGCTACATCTCCGGCCCGCAGTGGCTGGGCGAAACGCTGCTCGGCGGCCGCGAGGTGCTCGCGGTGGCGGGCACGCACGGCAAGACCACGACCACGAGCCTGCTCGCCCACCTGCTGGAGTCGGCCGGGCTGGCGCCGGGCTTCCTGATCGGCGGGGTGCCGGGCAATTTCGACGTGTCCGCCCGGCGTGGCACGGGGCGCCCGTTCGTCATCGAGGCCGACGAGTACGACTCGGCGTTTTTCGACAAGCGCTCCAAGTTCGTCCATTACCGGCCCCGCATCGCGATCCTGAACAACCTCGAATACGACCACGCCGACATCTTCCCCGACGTGGCCGCGATCCAGCGCCAGTTTCATCATCTGGTGCGCACCGTGCCGGGCAACGGGCGGCTGATCGTGAACGCGGAGGATCCGCGGCTGGCCGAGGTCCTCGCGATGGGCGCCTGGACGCCGGTCGAAACCTTCGGCATCGACCGCGGCGACTGGCGGGCGGAGCTCGTCCGCCCCGACGGCTCGCATTTCCGCGTGGTGCGCGACGGCGTCGCGCTCGGCGAGGTCCGCTGGGATTCGCTCGGCCGCCACAACGTCATGAACGCGCTGGCGGCCCTCGCCGCCGCGACCGTGGCCGGCGCCGACCCCGTCGCGTTGCTGCCGGCGTTCGCCGGCTTCGCCAGCGTGAAGCGCCGGATGGAAACCATCGGCGTGGCGCGCGGCGTCACCGTGTACGACGACTTCGCACACCATCCGACGGCCATCGCGACCACGCTCGCAGGCTTGCGGGCGCGGGTGGGCGAGGGGCGCATCCTCGTGGCGCTCGAGCCCCGCTCGAATTCGATGCGGCTTGGCGCCCATGCCGACGCGCTGGCCCCGTCGCTCGCCGACGCCGATGGCGTGGTGTTCCTGCACCGTCCCGAATTGCCATGGGACGCCGGCAAGGTCACCGGCGCGCTGGACGGACGCGGGAGCACGGAGGCTTCGGTCGACGCGCTGGTCGCCACGCTGGCCGCCCGGGCACGGGAAGGCGACCATGTCGTCTTCATGTCCAACGGCGGCTTCGAAGGTGCGCCGCGACGCTTCTTCGCGGCGCTCGGCGCAGGTTAGACTGGTGGGCATGGCCGCGACCAAGCCCGACCTCGACCTTCCGCTGTTTCCGCTGTCGAACGTCCTTTTCCCGGGCGGTCACCTGCAGCTGCGCATCTTCGAACCGCGTTACATCGACCTCGTGCGCGAATGCGCGCGAACGGGGCGATCGTTCGGCGTGTGCATGATCCTCGAAGGCCGCGAAGCCGGGCAGCCGGCGGTGCCCGCCGCGGTGGGCACGCTGGCCACCATCACCGATTTCCACACGCGTGAAGACGGCCTTCTCGGCATCGTCGCCGAGGGCGGGCTACGCTTCCGTGTCACCCGCACGCGCGTGCGTTCCGATGGCCAGGTGCGCGGCGACGTCGCGCTGTGGCGGGCGGAGGAAATGATGCCGCTGCCCGTGGAGTTCAGCCTGCTCGCCACGATCCTCGAACGCCTCGCCGACCAGATGATGCCGCCCTGGCGGCACGACGTGGCGGAGCGCCTCGACGATGCGAGCTGGGTCGGCTACCGGCTCTCCGAGCTGCTGCCGCTCGATCCGGACGAATGCCAGCACATGCTCGAACTCGACGATCCGCTGCAACGGCTGGCGGAACTCCGCGATATCCTGCCGCGCTTCCAGCGCGCCTGAGGACACCCATCATGACGACGCTGGCAGGCAAGACCCTGTTCATCACCGGTGCCTCGCGCGGCATCGGCCTCGCCATCGCCCTGCGCGCCGCGCGCGACGGTGCCAACGTCGTGATCGCCGCCAAGAGCAGCGTCGCCAATCCGAAACTCCCGGGCACCATTCATACCGCCGCCGCGGCCGTCGAAGCCGCCGGTGGCAAGGCGCTGGCGCTGAAGGTCGACATCCGCGAAGAGGCCGAGGTGCGCATGGCCGCCGCCACGGCGGCGGAGCGCTTCGGTGGCATCGACATCGTCGTGAACAACGCGAGCGCCATCTGGCTCGCGGGCGTGGAGAACACGCCGATGAAGCGCTTCGACCTGATGCACGAGGTGAACACGCGCGGCACGTTCCTCACCACGCAGGCCTGCCTGCCTTTCCTCAAGCAGGCCGACAATCCGCACGTGCTGATGCTGTCGCCGCCGCCCAGCATCGATCCGCGGTGGTACGCGCCCCACGTGGCCTACACGATCGCGAAGTTCGGCATGAGCCACTGCGTGCTCGGCATGGCGCCCGAATTCGGCTCCCTGGGCATCGCGGTGAACGCGCTGTGGCCGAAGACGGTCATTGCGACCGCCGCCGTGGCGATGCTCGGCGACAGCGTGCACGTCGACAACTGCCGCAAGCCCGAGATCGTGGCCGACGCCGCGCATGCCATCCTCACGAAACCGTCACGCGACGCGACGGGGCGTTTCTTCATCGACGAAGACGTGCTGCGCGACGAAGGCGTTACCGACTTCGAGCGCTACGCCGTGGCGCCGGGACAGCCGCTGCTTCCCGATTTGTTTCTATAGCTATCGCGACAGCTAAGAAATGCCTTGCGGAGGGCTAGCCCGTTTGGCGTATGGCCGCATCCGGTACGCGGGTATAACGTCGATCCACGGTCGTCCATGCCTCACGAGGTTGGCGACAAGTGGGGCTTGCCGGCCTGCAGGGGGTGCCGGCGGCGGGTCCGTCAAGCGTTCCCGCGAAGCCGGCAGCAGGCCACGAAAACGGGTGAGGAGCAGGCATGTCGCGCGGGGAATCGACGGGTCGTTGCGTCGTCTGGATTGGTAGACCGAGCGTTGAAGAACACTTCGGCTTGATCCGCGCCGGCTGGCGCACGCTGGTGGCCGATCCGGCGAGACACGAAGCCGAGCTGCCCGAATGCGGCGATGCCGCCATCGCGGTGGTGGACCTGCGTGCGAGTGCGCAGGCCGCCGTGCGCATCCTTACAGGGCTGCGCGAGGCACATCCCGGCATCGCCTGGATCGGGCTGACGGGATCGCGAACACCCTCGGGCGATCCGTGCGTGCGCCGCGCGCTGCCGCACGCGTTCGAGATCATCGAAGGCACGTCGTCCTTCGGGGCGCTGCGCCAGGCACTGATGCGCGTACCGGGCGACGTCGACGCCGTGCAAGAGGAAGACGCGCCGAGCCTGCTGACGGGCAACAGCCCCGCGATCCGCGCGCTGTCGCAGAACATCCGCAAGTTCGCGCCGGTGGAATTGCCGCTGCTCATCACGGGCGAGACCGGCACCGGCAAGGAAATGGCGGCGCGCGCGCTGCACCAGCTGTCGCCGCGACGCGCGAAACCGTTCGCCGCGATCAACTGCGGCGCGATCGCCGCCAACCTCGTGCAGTCGGAATTGTTCGGCCACGAGCGCGGCTCGTTCACCGGTGCCACGGCACGACGCATCGGTCACTTCGAATCCGCGGACGGAGGCACCGTGTTCCTCGACGAGATCGGCGACCTGCCGCTCGACGCGCAGACCAACCTGCTGCGCGTCCTGCAGGAAGGCACCATCGAACGCATCGGCAGCTGCCAGTCCATCCACGTGGACGTGCGCGTGCTGGCGGCGACGCATGTGGACCTCGAGAAGGCCGTGGCGCAGGGCCGGTTCCGCGAAGACCTGTTCTACCGGCTCAACGTGCTCCGGCTGCGCATGCCACCGCTGCGGGAACGCACGGGCGACATCGAACTGCTGGCGCAGCATTTCCTCGACGCGTTCCGCGAAAGCTACGGCACGCGTGCGCGCGCCTTCAGCAGCAGCGCGCGCAAGGCGCTCAACGCCTTCGCATGGCCCGGCAACGTGCGCGAACTGATGAACCGCGTGCAGCGCGCCGCGGTGATCGCGGACGACGCGCTGATCACGCCGGACGACCTCGAACTGAGCATGGAGACGCCCTGCGGCGATCGCGACAGCCTCGGCAGCGCGCGGACGTCGGCGGAGCGGGAGGCGATCGTGGACTGCCTCCGCGCGAGCGCGTTCAACATCAGCGAATGCGCCAGGCGCCTTCGCGTGTCGCGCGTCACCGTGTACCGGCTCTGCAAGAAGCATCAACTGGCCCTCGATCAGCTCCGCTGAACGCACCGTTGGAAAAAGAAAACTCCCGGTCCTCTGGGGGACCGGGAGTTCCCATTCGTCGCCCGGCTTGGCAGGGTCGTCGGACGAACGAACCGAAGCGGCTGTGACGCCAGCCTTCCGGGGAAAGGGGAGCAAGCGCCATGCCACGCGGCAGGTCCGTTGATTCGCAAGGACTTTCGGATCGGCGGAGGCCGACGCTCCGTACCGTGGCGGTAGCGGCGTGTTACAGAACGTTGCAGTGGCGCTACATGCGTTGTCCCGGCCGCCCGCGCCTTATACGATGACCCCCCGCGAGGGCGCCGAGGCGCCGCGCGTTTCGGATCGATGTCGGACCGCAGAGCGTACCGTGCGATTCCATCCGTTCCCGTAAGGGTGCCGGCGCTGCGGCCGGCACCAGGAGTCGCTCCAATGTCGTCGCATCCCGTCGATCCTTCCGACCTCACCGGCCTGGGCAAGCGCTACTGGCTGCCCGTCTACCGACCGCGCGACGTCGTGCTCGATCACGGCAAGGGAGCGCGCGTGTGGGACACCCAGGGCCGCGACTATCTCGACCTCGGGGCCGGCATCGCCGTGAACTCGCTCGGGCATCAGGACCCGGACCTCGTCGCCGCGCTGGTCGCCCAGGCACACAAGCTCTGGCACGCCAGCAACGTCTTCTACACCGAGCCGCCGCTGCACCTGGCGCAGGAGCTGGTGGAGCACGCGCCGTTCGCCGAGCGCGTCTTCCTGTGCAACTCCGGCACGGAAGCGAACGAGGCCGCGATCAAACTGGTGCGCAAGTGGGCGGCGTCGCAGGGGCGCCCGCCGGAAGAGCGCGTGATCGTCACCTTCCGCGGCTCGTTCCACGGCCGCACGCTGGCCTCCGTCACCGCGACGGCGCAGCCGAAATACCAGGAAGGCTACGAGCCGTTGCCGGGCGGTTTCCGCTACGTGGACTTCAACGACGTGCCCGCGCTCGAGGCCGCCTTCGCACAGGGCGGCGTCGCCGCGGTCATGCTCGAACCCGTGCAGGGCGAGGGCGGCGTGATGCCGGCGGAGCCCGGGTTCCTGAAGAAAGTGCGCGAGCTGTGCGACACGCACGGCGCGCTGATGGTGCTGGACGAGATCCAGTGCGGCATGGGTCGTACCGGCACGCTGTTCGCTCATGCGCACGACCACGTCACGCCCGACATCGTCACGCTGGCGAAGGCGCTCGGCGCCGGTTTCCCGATCGGTGCGATGCTGGCCGGACCGAAAGTCGCCGAGGTCATGCAGTTCGGCGCACACGGCACGACCTTCGGCGGCAACCCGATGGCGGCCGCCGTCGCGCTCGTGGCACTGCGCAAGATCGCCTCGCCCGCCGTGCTGCTGAACGTGGAGCGTCAGGCCAACGACATCCGCGCCGGGCTGGCGCGGATCAACCACGAGTTCCACCTGTTCTCGGAAGTGCGCGGCCGCGGCCTGATGATCGGCGCGGTGCTCGATACGGCCTACAAGGGCCGCGCGGGCGACATCCTCGACATCGCCGCGGCGCATGGCCTGCTGATCCTGCAGGCCGGCCCGGACGTCCTGCGCATCGTGCCGCCACTGACGATCACCGACGAGGAAACCGCGGAAGGCATGCAGCGCCTCCACGACACGCTCGCGGAGTTCGTCCGGGAAGCGAAGGTGGCCTGACGGCTCGGCTGCGCCCTCGCGCTCGCCCTGCGTCGAGGCAGGGGAGTCGGGGCGCGTCGTCTCCCTCGCTAAGTCCTCGTCCGGCCTTCGCCTCCCTGCGGAATCGCTCGGCAGACGACGCACCCCGACTCCCCAACGATTCTCGAGGCAACCTGTCAGAGCGCGTGTGGGAGCCGATCGTATCGGCGATCCCGCGACAGCGGGCAACCTCGCGATGCAGCGGGCCACCCCTCACCGTCATCCCGGTGAACACCGGGATCCACCGCGATGCGATCGGTTTTTGCGCAACGTCACATCGGCTCCTGGCGGCACACCGTGGCGCCTATCGATGCGGCGCCCGCGCCCATCCCCGAAGACCGGCGCGGCCGTGGGGCCCGGCGTGCGCCGTCACAACGAAGCAAACACCTCACGCGCCGCCGCGATCGTCGCTGCGATTTCCTCGTCGCCATGCGCGCTCGACACGAAGCCGGCCTCGAACGCCGACGGTGCGAGATACACCCCACGCTCCAGCATCTCGTGGAAGAACGCGTTGAAGCGACTCACGTCGGCCGCGGTGGCCTGCGCATACGTCTCGACCGTTTCGTTCGTGAAGAACAGCCCGAACATCGCGCCGACCCGCGTCACGCTGAACGGGATGCCCGCCTCCTGCGCCGCGGCGAGCAGGCCGTCGGTGAGGCGGACGGTGCGCGCTGCGAGATCGTCGTGGAAACCCGGCGCCTGGATGAGCCGCAGCATCGCGAGGCCCGCGGCCATCGCCACCGGATTGCCCGACAACGTGCCGGCCTGATAGATCGGGCCCGATGGCGCGACCTGCTCCATGAGATCGCGACGACCGCCATAGGCGCCCACCGGCATGCCGCCGCCGATGATCTTGCCGAAGCAGGTCAGATCGGGCGTGATGCCGTAATGCGCCTGCGCGCCGCCGAGGGCGACGCGGAAACCGGTCATCACCTCGTCGAAGATCAACAGCACGCCGTGCTTCGTGCACAGCTCGCGCAGCGCCTGGAGGTAACCGTCGCGGGGCGGAATGCAGTTCATGTTGCCCGCGACGGGTTCGATGATCAGGCCCGCGATGTCGTCGCCATGCTCGGCGAAGAGCGCGGACGCCGCGTCGATGTCGTTGTACGGCAGGGTCAGCGTGAGATCCGCGGCGGCTTTCGGCACGCCCGGCGACGTGGGTACGCCGAACGTGAGGGCGCCCGACCCCGCTTTCACGAGGAAGCTGTCGCCGTGGCCGTGGTAGCAGCCTTCGAACTTCACGATCTTGCTGCGACCCGTGGCGCCACGCGCGAGACGGATCGCCGACATGGTGGCCTCCGTCCCCGAGTTCACCATGCGCACCATCTCCACCGACGGCACCAGCGACACGATGGTTTCGGCCATCGTCACTTCGGCCGGGCAAGGCGTGCCGAACGAGAGGCCGTCGCGAATCGCGAGTTCCACGGCTTCCCGCACGGCGGGATGGTTATGGCCCACGATCATCGGACCCCAGGAGCCCACGTAGTCGATGTAACGCTTGCCTTCCACGTCGAAGAGGAAGGGCCCATCGGCGCGCGCGGTGAAGAACGGTTCGCCGCCGACGGAGCGGAACGCGCGGACGGGCGAGTTCACGCCGCCGGGCAGCAGCTTGCGGGCGCGTTCGAAGAGTTCGTGGTTCGTGGTCATCAAGAGGTTCCGGAACGGGAGTCGAAAAGATCGGCGAGGCGGCGGGTGGCCGACTGGATGTCGGGTGCCGCGAAGACGCCGGAGACGACGGCGAGGAAATCCGCGCCCGCGTCGATCAGCACCCCACCATTGTCGGACGTGATGCCGCCGATCGCCACGACGGGAAGGCCCAGGGCCTTCGCCTGCGTCAACACGTCCGGAGAGATGACGGTCGCA
>Ga0102591_1002520_pt1 | contig 19494 bp, 15 predicted proteins | sample AraplaCol_mCL_r2_2_FD_76860 | JGI IMG/M metagenome (GOLD analysis project Ga0102591, IMG submission 76860) | Arabidopsis root microbial communities from North Carolina, USA - plate scrape MF_Col_mCL_r2 (SPADES assembly) (version 2) | ecosystem: Host-associated > Plants > Roots > Endosphere... | reverse complement strand
TCCGACTGCGCCTTCATTTCAGCGCAGATCTCGGCGTACGTGGCGGACTTGTCGAGTTCAACCGTCAGGTCGACGACCGAGACGTCGGAGGTCGGCACGCGGAACGACATGCCGGTGAGCTTCTTGTTGAGTTCCGGGATCACCACGCCGACGGCCTTCGCCGCGCCGGTGCTGGACGGAATGATGTTTTCCAGGATGCCGCGGCCGCCGCGCCAGTCCTTGTTGGACGGACCATCGACGGTTTTCTGCGTCGCGGTGGTCGCGTGCACGGTGGTCATCAGGCCGCGCTTGATGCCCCACTTGTCATGCAGCACCTTCGCCAGCGGCGCGAGGCAGTTGGTGGTGCACGAAGCGTTGGAGATGATCGCCTCGCCCTTGTACGTGGCGTGGTTCACGCCGTACACGAACATCGGCGTGTCGTCCTTCGACGGTGCCGACTGGATGACCTTCTTCGCGCCCGCATCGAGATGCTTCTGGCAGGTTTCCTTCGTCAGGAACAGGCCGGTGGATTCGATGACGACGTCGGCGCCCACTTCGTCCCACTTCAGGTTGGCCGGATCGCGCTCCTGCGTCAGGCGGATCTTCTTGCCGTTGATGATCAGCGTGTTGCCTTCGACCTTCACGTCGCCCTTGAAGCGGCCGTGCACGGAGTCGTAGCTCAGCATGTAGGCCAGGTAGTCCGGCTCCAGCAGGTCGTTGATGGCGACGATCTCGATCTCGCCAGCGAAGTTCTGCACGGCCGAGCGCAGCACGTTGCGCCCGATGCGGCCAAAGCCGTTGATGCCAACCTTGATGGTCATGAGTTGCAAGCTCCTGCAGCCGCGATGCGCGCGGCGGGTGACGTGAAAGCCCGGACGAGCGAGCCCGGGCGAGGGAAGAACCGCGAACGCCCATTCTAGCAGGCGGCCCCTGCGACGCCGCCTCCGCGGACGGCGTCCGCGGCCGAATTGATCATGATCAAGCGCCCGTTTGATGCGCTGCGGAGACTGGAAGCGTTCCCACACGAGACACTTCCATGCAAAAGCCCCTTCTCGCCTGCGCCCTGGCGCTGTCCCTGGCCGGCGCCGCCATGCCCACCCTCGCCCAGTCCAAGGGCGACTGGACGCTGGGCGTCGGCGTCCACGCGGTCGATCCCAAGTCCGACAACGGCCGCCTGGCCGGCGGCACCCTCCCGGTCCGCGTCGACACCGACGTGAAGCCCACGCTGACGTTCGAATACTTCGTCCGCGACAACCTGGGCGTCGAAGTCATCGCCGCCTGGCCGTTCGAGCACGACGTCAGCATCGCCGGCCTGGGCACCGTGGGCAGCACCAAGCAGCTGCCGCCGACGGTGTCGCTGCAGTACCACTTCAACAGCAAGGGCAAGGTGTCGCCGTTCCTCGGCGCCGGCGTGAACTACACGACCTTCTTCAGCGAAGACACCCGCGGCGCGCTCGCCGCCTCCAAGCTCAAGCTCGAGGATTCATGGGGCCTGGCCGCGCACGTCGGCCTTGATTTCGCGCTTACCGAACGCAGCGCGATCCGCGTGGATGCACGCTGGATCGACATCGACACCGACGTGAAGCTGGATGGCGCCGGCATCGGCACGGTGAACATCGATCCGATCGTGTACGGCGCGGCGTATGTCATGAAGTTCTGATCGCCGCCGCGGGTTGTTCCGACGCGCCAAAGCGCTCGGACGGCAATCCTGCGAACGGGCCGTGCCGGGTAAAATGCCGGCATGGCCCGCATTCTTTTCGCCCTCGTCCTCAGCCTTCTTTTCGTGCCGCACGAGGCCCACGCGTGGGGCCGCCTCGGCCACCGCCTGGTCGCCGCGCTGGCATGGGATGACCTCACCCCGCAGGCCCGCGCGCAGATCGCGGACCTGCTGAAGGACGAGGCCGACCCGACCCTACCCGGCATCGCCAGCTGGGCCGACGAACTTCGCGAACACGACCCGGACCTCGGCAAGCGCACGGCCAGCTGGCACTACGTCAACATCGCCGAAGACGACTGCCAGTACGACGCCGCGAAGCACTGCAAGAACGGGAATTGCGTGGTCGAAGCGATCCGCGCGCAGACCGCGATCCTCGCCGACACGACGCGCAGCCGCGCCGACCGCCTGCAGGCGCTGAAGTTCGTCGTGCACTTCATCGGTGACGTGCACCAGCCTCTGCATGCCGGTTTCGCGCGCGACAAGGGCGGCAACGATTTCCAGCTCCAGTTCGACGGCCGCGGCACCAACCTGCATTCGCTGTGGGACAGCGGGATGCTGAAGGCGGCCAACCTCGAGGAAGCCGACTGGCTGAAGCGCCTGCGCGCGATACCGCTCGCGGTCGACCTGCCGCCGCAGCCGCTGTCGCCGCCGTCGGCGCAGTGGGCCGAAGCGTCGTGCCGGATCATGATGCGTCCCGGCTTCTATCCTCCGAAGGCCACCATCGGCGAGACCTACGTGCAGACCTGGCGCCCGCTCGCCGAGGAACAGCTGCGCCGCGGTGGCGCGGAACTGGCCGTGACGCTCAACGCCGCGCTGGCGCAGAAGCGCTGAGGCAAGGTTTAACGCCGAGCGATCACAACCTTCGCGCCGATCCGCTAGATTGGCGCGGCGGGGCGACTGGCCCCGCGCGGAGATCGCGATGAAGCCCGACGTCCTGCCGTTCTTCCACGCCGACAGCAACACCTGGACGTATCTCGTCCGCGACCCGTCCGGCACTGCGGCCGCGATCATCGACCCGGTTCTGGATTTCGATGCGAAGGCGGCGCGCACTTCGACAGCATCGGTGCAGAAGGTGGTGGATGTCGCACGCGAACGCGACCTCGACGTGCAATGGATCCTGGAAACGCACGCGCACGCCGACCACCTGAGCGCAGCACAGTGGCTGAAGTCGCAGTGGCCCGGTGCGACCGTCGCCATCGGTGAAGGCATCCGGGACGTGCAGCGCGCGTTCGCGCCGGTGTTCAACCTCGATAACGAATTCTGCGCCGACGGATCGCAGTTCGACCGTCTGTTCGCCGACGGCGACATCTTCCGTATCGGCACGATCGACGCGCGCGTCATAGCGGTGCCGGGCCACACCAGCGACAGCTGCGCCTACCTGATCGGCGACGCGTTGTTTACCGGCGACTCGCTGTTCATGCCCGATGGCGGCACGGCGCGTTGCGATTTCCCCGGCGGCGACGCACGCACGCTGTTCCGTTCGATCCGCCGCCTGTTCGAATCGCTGCCGGACGACACGCGCGTGTTCGTGTGTCACGACTACGGCCCCGGCGGACGCGAGGTCGCGTGTGAGACGACGATCGGCGCGCAGCGTCGCGACAACATCCACGTGCGCGATGGCGCGACCGAAGACGACTACGTCGCGCTGCGCACCGCGCGCGATGCGACGCTGCCGATGCCGGCGCTGATCCTGCCCGCCGTGCAGACCAACATCCGCGCCGGCGCGCTGCCGCCGCCGGAGCCTAACGGAGTGCGTTACCTCAAGATTCCGATCGACCGGATCTGACGGCCGCCGACATGCCGACCTCCTTCACTCCCACGCTCTTCACCCCTGTATCCGCGCTGATCGGGGGCGCATTGATAGGTCTCGCCGCGACCTACCTGCTCGCCACGCTCGGCCGCATCGCCGGCATCAGCGGCATCGCCAATGCGGCGATCGATGAACGTTCCGATCGCGGCTGGAGGCTCGCCTTCCTCATCGCCATGGTGGTCGCCGCGGGCGCGTGGTTCGCGTGGTCGGGCGCGACACCGCGAACCGGCTTTCCGTGGGCGTGGCTCGTGGTCGCCGGCCTGCTGGTCGGCTTCGGCACGCGACTGGGCAACGGCTGCACCAGCGGGCACGGCATCTGCGGCCTGGCGCGCTTCTCGCGACGCTCGCTGTGGGCCGTGCTGGTGTTCATGGGCACCGCGTTCGTCACGGTCTACCTCGTGCGGCACGTCGCGGGAGGCCTGCCGTGAAACGCATCGCGCACGCACTGGTGGCTGGTGCGATCTTCGGCCTGGGCCTGGCGGTGTCGGGCATGACGAATCCGGACAAGGTGCTGAACTTCCTCGACGTCGCGGGCGCCTGGGATCCCTCGCTGGCGCTGGTGATGGGCGCCGCGCTGGTGGTCTCGATGCCCGGATTCGCCTGGCTGCGCCGACGCGGTTGCACGCTCGATGGCGGCGCGTTGCCCGCGCAGCCGGGCACGCATATCGACCGTCGGCTGCTGATCGGCAGCGCGCTGTTCGGCATCGGCTGGGGCCTGGCCGGCTATTGCCCGGGGCCGGCGTTGGCGAACCTCGCCCACGGCGGCGCGGATGCTGTCATCTTCGTCATTGCGATGCTGGTCGGCTCGCAACTTGCGCGGCTCCTCCTTCCTGCGGAAAAGCGTCCATGACCCGAGTCCTGTTCCTGATGTTCGCGCTGACACTTGCTGCGCCGTGCGCAGCGGCGGACGTCGTCCTCGATCCCGCCCTCATCGCCACGCTGCCGAAGGTGAAAGCCGGCGGCACGGTGCACGGCCACGCCATCGAATGCGAAGGCGTGTCACTCGCCGCCCTGCTGCAGGCTTCCAAGGCGATGCCGGGCGAACCGCTTCGCGGCGCGCAACTCGCGCGCGTGGTCGAAGTCAGCGCGCGCGACGGCTACCGCGTCGCGTTCGCACTCGCCGAACTCGACCCGTCGCTGGGCAATCGCACGGTGGTGCTGGCCAATCGCTGCAACGGCGCGCCGCTTTCCGCCGAGGACGGTCCGTGGCGGCTGGTGGTGCCGGGCGAATCGCGACCGGCGCGCTGGATCCGCCAGGTCGATTCGATCCACGTCGACGACGCACCGAAGCCGTGATCCACGCGTTCGTGGACATCGCGCCCATCAACATACCTCGCCGCAGCCGTTAGGCTTTCCGCCCATGGAAACCCGCCCCGCCCCGCTCACCTTCGATTCGGTCGACGCCGCCGTCGATCTCCTGCTCGCGCGCATCAAGGGCCCGCTGCACATCGGCGCTCCGCTCGGGCTGGGCAAACCGCATCGGCTGCTCAATGCGCTCTACGCACGCATCGAAAACGATGCGTCGCGATCGCTGCACCTCTACACCGCGCTGTCGCTGGATCCGCCGGGCGGTGGGAAGGGTCTGGAAGGTCGGTTCGTAAAGCCTTTCGTCGAACGTCACTTCGGTGCCGATTTCCCGCGACTGGCCTACGTGCAGGCACTCAAGCGCAATGCGCTGCCGGCGCACATCGAGATCGAGGAGTTCTACCTTCAATCCGGCGCGATGCTCAATTCCGTGCCGGTGCAGCGGCGTTACGCGAGCCTGAACTACACGCACGTCGCACGCGCACTCGCCGATCGCGGCCTCAACGCGATCGTGCAGAAAGTCGCGCGTTCGCCCGACGGCACGCGCCTGTCGCTGTCGTGCAACACCGACTTGACGGCCGATGCGATCGACGCCGTCGCTGCGCGTGGATTGCCGCGTCCGATGCTGATCGCCGAAGTAGATCCGCGCCTTCCGTGGCTCGGCGGCAGTGCTACGGTCGCCCCGGAATTCTTCGACGCCATCGTGACGCCGCCGGGGCCGTATCCAAGACTCTTCGGCCTCCCCCGCCAGCCCGTCACCGACGCCGACTACGCCATCGGCTTCCACGCAAGCACGCTGGTGATCGACGGCGGCACGCTGCAGATCGGCATCGGCGCACTGGCCGACGCGCTGTGCCATGCGCTGGTGCTGCGTCATGTCGACAACGACGCGTATCGCGAAGTTCTGCGCGCGCTCGGTTCTCCGCACGCTGGCGACGAAGCGCTCGCGCCGTTCGTGCGCGGCCTGTACGGCTGCAGCGAGATGATCAACGAAGGCTTCCGCCGCCTGGTGGAGGTCGGCGTCATCAAGCGTCGCGTCGTGGACGATCTTGCGGCGATGCAGCGCATCGAACGCGGCGGTCCGAGCGCGCACGACCTGGCGCTGCTCGAGCAGCAGGGCGAGTTCCTCCACGGCGCGTTCTACCTCGGTTCGCCGGAGTTCTATGCATGGCTGCGCGATCTTCCGCCGGACACGCGTCGCGCCATCGGCATGCGTCGCGTGGGCGAGGTGAATGACCTGGTCGGCGACATCGAACTGGAACGCCTGCAACGCCGCGACGCGCGCTTCTTCAACACCTGCATGATGGCCACCGCGCTGGGCGCCGCGACGTCCGATGCACTTGAAGACGGCCGCGTCGTCTCCGGCGTCGGCGGGCAATACAACTTCGTCGCCATGTCGCACGCGTTGCCGGATGCGCGTTCGACCCTGATGCTGCGCGCCGCGCGCGAGTCGGGCGGCCGCGTCACGTCGAACATCGTGTGGAACTACGGGCACACGACGATCCCGCGCCACCTGCGCGACGTGTACATCAGCGAGTACGGCATCGCCGATATACGCGGTCGCTGCGACGAGGATTGCGTGATGGCGATGGCGGCGATCGCCGATTCGCGCTTCCAGCAGGGACTGGTTGATGTCGCAAAGCGCGAGGGCAAACTGCGTGCCGATTTCGCGTTGCCGGCGTCTGCATCGCGCAACACGCCCGAACGTCTCGCTGCGTCATTGCGCCCGTTCCACAGGAGCGGCGCGCTGCCCGACTATCCACTGGGAAGCGACTTCACGCCGGTCGAGCAGCGACTGGTGAAGGCGCTGGGGTGGCTCAAGTCGAACACCGCCACGCGCGGCGCGAAGCTGCGGACGGTTTGGCGCGCGTTGGGTTCGAAGCCGCTCGATGGCGAGGCGTTGGTGCGCATGGGGCTCGATTCACCGCGTGGATTCGGCGAACGGCTGGAGGCGCGGCTGGTTTCGCTGGCGTTGGTGGAGAGTGGACGCGGGTAAGGCGGTCCTGTCGTGTTGCGTTGGCTGGTGCTGTTGCTGTTGCTGTTGCTGTTGCTGTCGAACAGCCTTTCAGGTCACTAGCCCCGGAGGGCGCCGCACAGGACGTGCGGCGGTGAGCGCCGTAGCTATGGATGGCGAGTCGCGAACGCGCCCTTGCTCCGTCCGGTCGCAAGATTGGGTTGGACTTTCCACGCACTTTCTTTGGGTTACTTTTCTTTGTGCGAGCAAAGAAAAGTGACCCGAGCGCCGCAGGCGATCGGAAGCTTGGCGGGGGATTCTTCTTCCTAGCGCTCGCGGGGAAGCGTGGAACGCCCCTGGATTCCCGCCTTCGCGGGAATGACGATCAAGAGCAAGATCAAGATCAAGATGGGTTCCAGCTTTCGCTGGAATGACGGTGGGGTGTGGCACCGTCAAGAGAGTGCCCGCGCATTGCCGGCCTGGATCCCGGCCTTCGCCGGGATGACGGTGACAACGGGTTGGCGGGTGATGGAGTCCCCGTGCGTCGCGGGTAGCATCAAACGAAAAAAGCGGCCGAAGCCGCTTCTTTAGCATCCACCAGTCGCGACCGCGATCGTCATAGCGACCGCGGCGCGAACCCGATCGTTACAGCGAACGCGCCGCCTCGACCACCTTCTCGACCGTGAAGCCGAAGTACGGGAACAGCTGCTCCGCCGGAGCGGATGCGCCGAACTCGTCGATGCCGATCACCGCGCCGTCCAGGCCCACATACTTGCGCCAGAAATCCGTGACGCCCGCTTCGATCGCCACGCGCTTGCGGCAGGCTTTCGGCAGCACCGATTCGCGATACGCCGGATCCTGGCGATCGAACACCGTCGTCGACGGCAGCGACACCACGCGCACCTTGTCGCCAAGCTGCTTTGCTGCATCCATCGCGAGGCCGACTTCCGAACCGGTCGCCATGATGATCAGCTCCGGCGCGCCGACCGAATCCTTCAGCACGTAGCCGCCGCGCTCGATGTCGGCCACCTGCTGCGCGGTGCGCTGCTGGTGGGCGAGGTTCTGCCGCGAGAAGATCAGGCAGCTCGGACCGTCGTTGCGCAGGATCGCGGCCTTCCAGCACGCGGCCGATTCAACCGCGTCGCACGGACGCCACACGTCGTTGTGCGGGATGTAGCGCAGCGAGGCCATGTGCTCGATCGGCTGGTGCGTCGGGCCGTCCTCGCCCAGGCCGATGGAATCGTGCGTGTAGACGTGGATCGCGTGCGAACCCATCAGCGCGCTCATGCGCACGGCGTTGCGCGCGTAGTCGCTGAACACCAGGAACGTCGCGTCGTACGGGATGAAGCACTCGTGCAGGCCAAGGCCGTTGCTGATCGCGGTCATGCCGAACTCGCGCACGCCGTAATAGACGTAGTTCGCGTTCGGGTCGTCCGTCGCGACGGACTTGCTGCCCTTCCACAACGTCAGGTTCGAATGCGCGAGGTCGGCCGAGCCGCCGATCAGTTCCGGCAGCAGCGGCGCGAAGGTTTCGATCGCCATCTGCGACGCCTTGCGCGACGCGATAGTCAGGCCCTCGGCCTGCAGCTTGGCGATGTAATCGTCGGCAGCCTTGACGAAGCCGTCCGGCAGCTGGCCGCGCGAGCGGCGCGTCAGTTCGGCCGACAGCTCCGGGAACTGCTTGGCGTACTCGTCGAACACCTTGTTCCAGGCCTTTTCTTCGCCGGCGTGGTCGCGCTTGCGCCAGCCGTCGTAAATGGCCTTAGGAATCTCGAACTCGCCGTAATTCCAGTTAAGCGCAGCGCGCGTGGCGGCCACTTCGTCCTTGCCCAGCGCGGCGCCGTGCGAGGATTCCTTGCCGGCCTTGTTCGGCGAACCAAAGCCAATCGTGGTGCGGCAGCAGATCAGCGTCGGCTTGTCGGTGGACTTCAGCGCCTGCTCGATGGCGGCCTTGATCGAGTCCGCATCATGCCCATCGACGCCGCGCACGACGTTCCAGCCGTAGGCTTCGAAACGCTTCGGCGTGTCGTCGGTGAACCAGCCGTCGGTGTTGCCGTCGATGGAGATGTGGTTGTCGTCCCAGAAGGCGACCAGCTTGTGCAGGCCCCAGGTGCCGGCGAGCGACGCGGCTTCGTGCGAGATGCCTTCCATCAGGCAGCCATCGCCCATGAACACCCAGGTGCGGCTGTCGACGACGGAAAGACCCGGCTTGTTGAAGCGCTGTGCGAGCAGCTTCTCGGCCAGCGCCATGCCGACCGAATTGGCGAAGCCCTGGCCGAGCGGACCGGTGGTGGTCTCGATGCCCGGCGTCATGAAGTTCTCAGGATGGCCCGGCGTCTTCGAATGCAGCTGGCGGAAGTTCTTCAGCTCCTCGATCGGCAGGTCGTAGCCGGCCAGGTGCAGCAGTGCGTACTGCAGCATCGAGCCGTGGCCGTTGGAGAGGACGAAATGGTCGCGGTTGAACCAGTCCGGGTTGGACGGGTTGTGGCGCAGGTAATCGTTCCAGAGGACTTCGGCGATGTCCGCCATGCCCATCGGCATGCCCGGGTGGCCGGAGTTGGCGGCCTGCACCGCGTCGATGGCGAGGAATCGGATGGCGTTGGCGAGGTCGCGGCGGCTGGGCGTCGTCATGGCGTCGGGCGGTCTTCGGCTGCGGGAGGAGGCCGCGCGGGGCTCCGGGCGCGCTGCCCGGCCGGCGGACCCCCATTGTCACACCCCGACGCCGGGATGTCGCCCCGAAAGAGGCCTCCTCAGGCGTCTTCCAGCGTCCCGGACCCGTCCGCCTCGCCCTTCGACACCACCGTCGCCAGCATCAGATCGCCGGTGACGTTGAGCGTGGTGCGGCACATGTCGAGGAATCGGTCCACGCCGAGGATCAGGCCGATGCCTTCCGGCGGCACGCCGACCATGCCGCAGATCAGCGCCACCACCGGCAGCGAGCCCGCCGGCACGCCGGCGGTACCGATGCCGCCGAGGATGCACACGAACATCACCGTGAACTGCTGCGCCAGCGTCAGCTCCACGCCGAAGAACTGCGCCAGGAACAGCACCGTCACGCCTTCGAACAGCGCGGTGCCGTTCTGGTTCGCGGTGGCGCCCACGGTCAGCACGAAGCGCGAGACGCGGCTGGGCAGGCCGAGCTTCTCGTCGGCCACGCGCAGCGAGGTGGGCAGCGTCGCGTTCGACGAGGCGGTGGAGAAGGCCATCACCATCGCTTCCTGGATGCCCTTGAAGAAGCGCACGGGCGAGTAGCCCGCGGCGAACTTCAACACCAGCGAATAGACCACGAACTGATGCAGCGCCAGCGCCAGCACGACCACGCCGACATACGCGCCCAGGCTGCGCAGCAGTTCCCATCCGAACAGCGCGGCGAGGTTGAACATGAAGCAGAACACCGCATATGGCGCGAGGCGGATCACCAGCCCGATCAGCGTCATCGACACTTCGAACAGGCCCTCGATGCCGCGCTGCAGGGTTTCCGTCGCCTTCGTGCGCGTGAGCACCAGCCCGATGCCGAGCATCAGCGCGAAGAACATCACGGCCAGGATCGTGTTCTCGGCCGCGGCCTTCACCACGTTGTCGGGAACGATCGACACCAGCATGTCCAGGCCCTTGGGCTGGTTGCCGGCGCTGCCGACGATGGCGCTCGCGCGTTCGGACCCTTCGTTGAGCAGCGCCTGTGCGCGCGCCGGATCGATGCCCGCGCCCGGCTGCAGCCAGTTCACCAGCACCAGGCCGAGGATCACCGCGATGCCGGACACGACGACCGTGTACGCCAGCGTGCGCCAGCCGATGCGGCCGAGCGAACGCACGTCGCCCATTTCGGCCACGCCCATCACCAGCGCGGAGAACAGCAGCGGGATGACCAGCATGAAGATCAGGCGCAGGAACAGCGTGCCGGCGGGCGTGGTGACGTTGCCGGTGACCCACTGGACCCACGGTGCATTCGCGCCGACCGTGGAATGCACGATGAGGCCCAGCACCAGGCCCACGGCGAAGCCGATCGCCATCTTCCAGTGAAGCGGCATGCGCGGCTTGGCGGTGGTTTGCTTGTCGGTGTCGCGGTCGCGTTCGGGCGTCATCCCGGAACTCCACGCTGCGGCGGGAACTCAGGATGATGCAGAAACGCGCGTGGAGGACGTCTTCATCCTCCACATTGCGCACGGAGCCAGACTCCGCACGAAGGATGCGCGCATTGCGCACGCATCCGCTGCGCCGCCGGACCGTCGTCCGGCGGCGGTGGCGCGTCAGGCCGCCGTTTCGGTAGCCGCTTCGGCCGGCAGGACGACGTCGCTCTCGGCGACATCGCCGCTGCGGTTCGCGACGACGACGGCCGTCGCCAGGTCGCCGGTGACATTGAGCGCGGTGCGGCACATGTCGAGGAAGCGATCCACGCCGAGGATGATGCCGACGCCTTCGGCCGGAATGCCGAGCACGGCGCAGATCATCGCGATCACCGGCAGCGAACCGGCCGGAACGCCCGCCGTGCCGATGCCGCCGAGCAGGCACAGGCCCAGCACCATCACCTGGTGCATCAGCGTCAGTTCTACGCCGAACGCCTGCGCCAGGAACAGCACCGTGATGCCTTCGAACAGCGCCGTGCCGTGGTGGTTCGCCGACGCGCCCACGGTGAGCACGAAGCGCGCGACCTTGCGCGGCAGCTTCAGGTTCTGCTCGGCCACGCGCAGCGTCACCGGCAGCGTGCCGGTCGACGAAGCCGTCGCGAACGCCGTCAGCAGCGCTTCCTGGCTGCCGCGGAAGAACGCGCGCGGGCTCATGCCGCCGGCGAACTTCACCCACAGCGGCAGCACGATGAACATGTGCACGCCGATCGCCAGCACCACCGTCAGCGCGAACTTGCCCAGCACCAGCAGCAGTTCCCAGCCGAACTGGGCGCACAGCGCGAACATGAGGCACGCCACCGCGTACGGCGCGAGCTTGATGATCATGCCGATCAGGCGCATGCAGATCTCGAACAGCCCCTGCACCGCGTTCTTGAACGCCTGAGTGTGCGGGCTGGGCGTCATCACCAGGCCGATGCCGAGCATCAGCGCGAAGAACATCACGCCCAGCTTCTGCTTGTCGTCCACTGCGGCGGCGAGCACGTTCTTCGGAACGATGCCGAGCAGCATCTTCATGAAGTCCAGCTGCTGGCCGGTGGCGGCGATCTCGCCCGCCTTCTGCGCGCCCTGCGCCATGGCCTGGTCGAGCATGCCGCGATCGAGGCCGTGGCCGGGGCCGATGAGGTTGACCATCAGCAGGCCGATGGCGACCGCGATCAGTGTGACCACCGCGGTGTAGATCAGCGTGCGCCAGCCCAGGCGCCCGAGGCTTGCGACGTCGCCCAGTTCCGCCACGCCGAGCACCAGCGCCGAGAACATCAGCGGCAGCACCAGCATGAAGAGCAGCGCGAGGAACAGCTGACCCACCGGCTGCGCGACGTAGGTCACCGTGCCCATCACCAGCGGCGAACCCGGTGCAATGAAGTGCGCGAACAGGCCCAGCACCGCGCCTGCGATGAAGCCCAGCAGCACCTTGATATGGAGGGGCATCCCCTTCGCCGGCATGCGGGCTTCGGGCAGGCTCGTGTGACTCATGCGGTGTTCTCTCGGGCAAATCAGCCGGCGAGATTACACCAGCCCGGGGCCAGCAGCCCGGCGTCAGCCTTCCCGTTCCGGGCCGCTGCGCGGGTACAGCGGCGGCAGCGGCGACGCCGTCCGGGTGGGTATGGAGCGCCAGGTCGGGCCTTTCGCGAATGCACGGCGCAGGACCTCGCGCGCCGTCACGGCGCTGCCGGCGCCCCAGCGGGCGCGCTGGAGCTCGTCCACGGCCTCGCGCTGGTCGGCTTCGGCCAGTCGCGCGCGGACCTCATCCAGGTCGCGTGCCGGCGGATGGGCCATCGCGCACAGTGCGTCGGCCACATCGCCCAGATCGCCGCGGTCGATCAGCCGCTTCAGGTCGACGTGCGCGTTGCCGGAAGGCGGCGCGACGGGCGCGTCACCCTGCGGTCCGGTCGCGACCTTCGCCGCATCGCCGCGATGCAGGCCCCACATCAGCGTGAACAGCCACAGCGCCGCGAACAGCAGGGCCGCGAGCACCCACGCCTTGTTGGCGCCGCCGAAGTCGGTGAAGCGCGCGGCGGGCGTTGTTGCGCTCGAACCGGATGCAGTCGCCGCGACGTCGCCAGATGCCGACGGCGAACGATTCGCCGCAGCGCCTGGCGTGGTGCCCGGCAGTACCGTCCACGACAGCGGCGGCAGGCTGGAGGACTGCGCCTGCCCCGCGCGCACGTCCCACCAGCGCAACTGCATGCCGGCCACCTGCGCGTTGCCTTCGCGCGCCGGCACCAGCGAGAAGCGCCGCGTGAGCTTCACGCGCGGGCGGCCATCGACGAAACGCTCATCGGCCTGCACCGGTTCGGCGAACACCTGCACGCCGTCGATCGGGGGCAGTTGCAGTTCGGGCATCTGCGCGGCGGTGGCGCCGTCGGCAAGCGCCTCAACGGTGACGGTCGCGGCATTGCCCACGCGCAACTCCTGCGGCGTGGACTGGTAGCGCAGCGTCAGGTTCTGCAGCGGCAGCCACGGCTGCGGCGCGTTCGGCGGCGCGGGTTGCACGTCGAGCTTGCGCGGCGCGCCTTGTGCTTCCAGCGCGCCGCCGCGACCACCGCCGAGCAGGTCGTCGAAGAATCCGCCCGCGCCGCGACCTTCGAACCGCGCCGGCGGGATGGTCAATACGCCGCTGCGTTCGGGCACCAGCAGGAAACGGCGTTCGACCACGTGATAACGGCGGCCGCCGATGTCGCGCTGGTACTGCGCGTCATCGCCCACGCGCTGCAGCGATGCGCCATCGGGCGCGTCCTGGTCGAGTTGCCCGGAGATCAGCGGCGTCGCCGAATACAGCCGCACCACCCAGCCCACCGATTGCTGCACGTACGGGTCCGGATCATCGGCTTCGCTTTCGATGAACACATCCTCCGTGCGCGTCGCCGACGGCGCTGCCGCTGGCGCGACCGTCAGCGGGATCGGCTGCGTGCGCAGGCTGCCGATGTTCAGAGCCGGCACCGTCATGACGCCATCTCGACGCGGCCGCAGCGCGACGGCATACAGCGTGCGCACGGTGCTGCCGCCGGAGCTCATGACGAACTCGCGCCGGCTGGTCCGACCGCTGACGAAGAAATCGGTGAGCAGTGGCGCGTAATCAGGTTCGGTCGACGTCGTGGACGCCGTGCTCTCAATGTTGAGCGTCACCGTTTCGCCCATCGTGATGCGGTCGCGATCGACCCACGCGCGCACCTGCGCGGCGGCGTCGAGACTCGCTAGCGCGAGCAGCAACAGCACCATCACGCGTGCGAACAGGCGGGACGGTAGAACCCGCGATCGGGAGGAACCTGCGATGTTCATTCGTTGCCCTCGCCGCCCGTGCTGCGGCGCTCGTGCTCGATACGGAATTTCTCACGCAGCAGGCCGCCCGGATCGTCCGGCACGCGACGCAGCCAGGCTTCGTTCGCCAGGCGCTGTTCGCGCTGCTGCGGGGTTTCGTTGCGCGATTTGTCCTGCTGTTCCGGCTTCGCCTTCCCTTGCTGCTGGAGTGCCTGCTGCATGCGCTGGCGCTGCGCGGCGTCGGCGTCGCGCTGCTTCTGCGCGTCGGCCGGCGAGGGTTCCGATTGCGGCTGGTTCTGCTGCTTCGAATCCTGCGGCTGCGAATCCTGCTGCTGCGAGTCCTGCTGCGATTTCGGATCCTGCTGCGGGCCGGACTGCGGCTTCTGGTCGGGCTTCTGGTCCTGCTTCTGCTTGTCCTTCGACTGGCCGCCACCGCCCTGCGGCGGCTTGCGCTTCATCGCCGCTTCGACCGCGCGTTTGTTTGCGATCGCGTCCGGCATGTTCGGCTGGCGCTTGAGTGCTTCGTCGTAGGCGGCGATGGCCTGCGGATACTGCGCCGCCTTCGCCAGAGCGTTGCCGCGGTTGTAGTGGGCATCGGCGCTGTCGGCCGACTGGTAGGCCTGCGCGGCGGCGTTGAAATCGCCGCGCCGGAAGGCCTCGTTGCCCTGCACGATGTGCGCGTGTTCGACCTGGTCGGCACGGCGCCACAGGTCTGCCGCCCGGACCGGCGTCCACAGCACGCACAGCGCCACGATCGCCAGTCCCGTCGCGCGACGGCGGAATGCGAGCAGCGCCAGCAGCATCAGCGGTGGCAGCAGCCAGTAGCCTTCGTCCTGCCATGCATGGCCGCGCTTGCCGTCCACGCGCGCGGCGTCGTCGGTATCGGTCGGATCGAGCACGCCCAGTGCGCGAAGGTCGCCGTCGTCGCTGGCGATGCGGGCGTAACGGCCATTGCCGGCCGATGCGAGTCCACGCAGCGAACCTTCATCGAGTCGCGCGTTCGCGAACGTACCGTCGCCGCGCCGATACGGCGCGCCCGCTTCGCCGCCGACGCCAAGAACGTCGACGCGGAATCCCTGTTTCGCCGCAGCCGATGCGGCCTGTTTCGCGCCATCGCCGGCGTGATCGGTCATCAGCAGGATGCGTCCGCGATCGAAGCCGGACTGCTTCAGCAGTTGCGCCGACCATTCGATCGCGCGATCGGCGCGCTGCCCGTCCACGGGCATCACGTCGGGCGACAGCGCATCGAGGAACAGCGCGACGTTCGCCGCGTCTTCGGTCAGCGGCGCGACGGTGAACGCGTCGTCGGCGAACGCCACGAGCGCAACCTGCCCGCCCTGGCGTTCGCGCAGCAACGTCGAGAGTTTCGCACGCGACTGCGCCAGTCGCGATGGCGGCAGGTCCGCGGCGAGCGCGGCGCCGGAAAGATCGACCGCCACCACGAGCGGCGTTCGACTCTGCCACAGCGGTTGCGGTGTTTGCCGCCAGCTCGGCCCGGCCAGCGCGAACACGGCGAGCGCGTACGCGAGACCCGCGACCCATGCACCCCAGCGCGCGCGCGCACCGCCGCGCTCCACGAGAAGGTGCGGCAACAGATGCGCATCGACGTTCTCGCGCCACACGCTGGCGCGACGTCGCTGCGCGCGCGACAGGCCCAGCAGCAGCGGCAAGGCGAGCAGCGCCCACAACCACTGCGGGCGCAGCAGATGAAACGAAGCAAGCGACAGATCGGCGAAGGGACTCATGCGCGTCTCCGTCGCGGCCATGCGAACGCCAGCAATCCGCATGCGAATGCCGCGCCAAGCGGCCACGGGTAGCGTTCGATGCGCGGACGCACCGCCTGGCCCGGGCGCTCGATCGGTTCGAGGCGATCGATCTCGGCGTAGATGCCGGCCAGCTGCGAGGTATCACGCGCGCGGAAGAATCGGCCACCGGTGCTGCGCGCGATTTCGCGCAGCGTCGCTTCGTCGATCTCGTCGCCGCCACCGGGCATCGGCACGGGCAGGCCGAACAGCGACATCGTGCCCTCGCCACCGAAGGCGATGGTGTGGATGCGGACGCCTTCGGCCTTCGCGATTTCGGCTGCCTTCTTCGGTTCGAGCAGGCCCGCGGTGTTCACGCCGTCGGTGAGCAGTACCAGCACGCGCTGCTGCGCCGGTTGGCCGCGCAGGCGCTTGGTCGCGAGTGCGATGGTGTCGCCGATGGCGGTTTCCTGTCCGGCCAGGCCGATCACGCTGTCTTCCAGCTGCTGGCGTACCGAGGCGAGATCGAGCGTCAGCGGCGTGAGCGCATACGCGCGGCGGCCGAACACGATCAGGCCGACGCGATCGCCCTGGCGACGGTCGAGGAAGTCGGCGAGCACGGCCTTCGCCGCGGTGAGCCGATCGACGGTGCGGCTGCCAAGTTCCATGTCCGGTTCGCGCATGCTGCCGGAGAGGTCGAGCGCAAGCATGAGATCGCGGCCGACCTGCGGCGGCTGCACTGCGTCACCGAGTTGCTGCGGCCGCGCCGCGGCAATGCACAGCGCGATCCAGGCCAGCCACACCAGCCAGCCCGCGCGTGAACCGAACGCGGTGCGGCCACCGGCGTGCGCGACGCGGTCGAGGCGTTCGCCGAACGGCGCGCGCAACGCCGCGGACGACGCATGTCGCGCGGGCGGTAACAGCCATCGCGCGAACCACGGCAGCGGCAAGGCCAGCAGCATCCACGGCCACGCGAAGTGGTCGTGCAACGTCAGGAACGGCGCGAGCAGTGCGTCCATCACCGGTTCGCGCCCATCCAGTGCAGGAAGCGCTGGCGCGCCAGCGCGCGCAGGGCGGCGACGTCGGAGGGATTCACGTCGCGACGGAAGCCGCCGTCGAGCAGCAGTCGGCCCGGACCTTCGGAGAAATCGTTGCGCACGGGCGTGGTTCGCGCCCGCGTCTTGCGCTTGCGCTTCGCAGCGGTGGCCGCATCGAGATGACGCAACCAGTCTTCGCCGTGCAGCGTATCCGCGCTGGCGTCATGCGTGCGCGCGGCGCGACGCAGGAGTTCGGACATCGCCGCGACCTGCTGCGGCGGCGTCGATGCGGCATCGACTTCGCGGTCGAACAGGGCCGCGATGGCGTCGCGACGTCGGCGCACGCGCGCGCGCCACCACGCGAGCAGCACGACCATTGCGACGACGACGCCAATGACGATCCACCAGCCGGGTGCCGGCGGCCACCACGAGGGCGCCGTCGTGGCATGGATATCGCGCAGCACGAGGGATGCGGGTGCGGCCATCACGCCACCAGCGGCCGGTTGCGGCCGAGCAGCGGCAGCCACGAAGCGCTTTCGGCCTGCGTGGACAGCGCCTGCACGCGAACGCCGCGTGCGGGCAACTGCGCGAGCGCAGCTTCGAGCGGACGGCCGAACTCGGCGCGCCATGCCTGTCGCTGCGCGGCGACAGAAAGGTCGACGTCGATGCGATGTGCATCGCGTGCACTTCCTTCCTCGCCGCTGCCGAGGAACGGGAGCGACGCCTTGGGCGGTGCGACTTCGAGTGGATCGGTCAACAGGAGCACGATCACTTCATGGTGGTGCGACAGCGCCGGCCATCGCTGCGCCGGCAACGAGGCGATGCTGGCCGGATCGGCGAGCACGACCAGCCGCGAACCGGGACGCAGCAGGCGCTGCGCGTGATCGAGTGCGACACCGAGTCCGGCGTCGTCGTCCGGCGGGCGCGCGTACCACCGCGTAAGGGCGTCGAGCACCCGTAGCGCGCCGCGCGGACCGGCGGCGGGCGCGATCGGCGGCTCGCGCTGGCTTCCGCGCAATGCGGCGATGCGATCGCCATCGCGCACGGCGGCCCATGCGGCGATCGCACCCGCACGCGCCGCCTGCACCGACTTGAAGCGCACGCGCGTGCCGAAGTACAGCGCTGGCGACGTGTCGGCGACGATCAGGCTCAGACGCTCACGTTCCGCCTGGAACAGCTTTGTGTGCGCACGCCCGGTGCGCGCGGTGAGACGCCAGTCGATGTGGCGCGCATCGTCGCCGGCCACGTATTCGCGCGATTCGGCGTACTCCATTCCGCGGCCACGCAAAGGCGAAAGCGCATGACCGCTCACGCCGAAACGACCGCGCTGCGCCGGACGTCGGCCCGCTACCGCCTGGCGCAGCGCGACGAGCTCCGGCAGCGTCGGAACTACGCCGTTGCCGGTGGTTTCATCGCGGGGTGGCGTGGGTGTCTGCACGGTCTTGGGGGTTCGGATGGTGCGTTGGTTCGACGTGGATGCAGGGATGCGGATCAGGCGGGGCGCTCAGGAGGCGCCACTGAAGACGCCGTTCCATCGGCATCCCGCACGGCTCACGGCAACGGAACGCGCTGCAACAGTTCTGCGACGAGGCGCTCGCCGTCCCAGCCTTCGGCGGTGGCTTCGTAGCTGGGCAGGATGCGATGGCGCAGCACGTCGGGCGCGACGGCGCGCACATCGTCCGGCGTGACGAAATCGCGACCGGCCAGCCACGCGTGCGCTCGCGCGCAGCGCTCCAGCGCGATCGAACCGCGCGGACTCGCGCCCCACGCGATGCGCCGCGCAAGTGTCGCGTCGTAACGCGCGGCGTCGCGTGACGCCAGGACGAGTTCGATCAGGTAACGCTCGACGGCCGGTGCCAGATGGAGGTCGAGTACGGCGTTGCGCGCGGCGAAGACATCGTCCATCGGCATGCGCTCGATGGCGGCGGCCACGTGCTGCGTGGCATGGCGCGCGCGCTCGCGGGCGAGGCGGAGGATTTCGGTTTCGGCTGCCGCCTGCGGGTAGCCGATGCGCACGTACATCAGGAAGCGGTCTAGCTGCGCTTCCGGCAGCGGGAAGGTGCCTTCCTGCTCGATCGGGTTCTGCGTCGCCATCACCAGGAACAGCGGCGGCAGCGCGTAGGTTGCGCGGCCCACCGTGACCTGCCGCTCGCCCATCGCTTCCAGCAGCGCGGACTGGACCTTGGCCGGCGCGCGGTTGATCTCGTCGGCGAGCAGGATGGAATGGAAGATCGGGCCCGGCTGGAACTCGAAGCGACCTTCCTGCGGGCGCCACACCTCGGTGCCGGTGAGGTCGGCCGGGAGCAGGTCGGGCGTGAACTGGACGCGGGCGAAATCGGCTTCCAGGCGCGCGGCCAGGGCGCGGATCGCGCTGGTCTTGGCCAAGCCCGGGGCACCTTCTACCAGCAGGTGGCCGTCCGCGAGCAGCGCGATCAACAGGCGGTCGATCAACGCTGCCTGGCCGACGATCTCGGCCGATAAGGCCTCGCGCAGCGCGCGGAAGGCGTCGTGCAGGCGGGGAAGATCGTCGCTGCGGCGGTCCATGGCGGTCTCGTTCGGGAATCCGGG
>Ga0102591_1002518_pt1 | contig 19539 bp, 16 predicted proteins | sample AraplaCol_mCL_r2_2_FD_76860 | JGI IMG/M metagenome (GOLD analysis project Ga0102591, IMG submission 76860) | Arabidopsis root microbial communities from North Carolina, USA - plate scrape MF_Col_mCL_r2 (SPADES assembly) (version 2) | ecosystem: Host-associated > Plants > Roots > Endosphere... | reverse complement strand
TTGAGCCTTTTTATGATCCGAACAATGAAGGCTCAATGAAAGCCGGCTGCCCGGCTGGGATCGCGTGAAAGAACTGGGGAACACGCGCCCGCCGGTAAAAGATGTTGCCGCGGCGAATAAGGTTCTGGACGTCGTGGCGGACCGCCATGGGATAGTTGCCCTTGACTGCCACTGCGACGCCCCCGCGCTCATTAGGCGGGCATCACCTGTGTGCTACAGTTCTGGGCATCAGGTCGCGCATGATGCCAAAACGATATCCGGCAGGACCGGAAAATCAAGGAATTAAGGGCATTTAGGAGAATTGGCTGGGGAACCTGGAAAGTAATCCAACTTTCCGTAAGCCCATGATGCAAAACAACCTATTGCAAACAAAAAGCTTCTTTTCTAGGACTGTTCCGGTTGGGTGTTCCGGAATAATGCTACGGATGGGCGATCTTGGCAAGGGTTACATATCTCGAACGGCGAAATGCTACCTACTATGCGAGGCTGGATGTCCCGCTCGATCTCGTCGGCCATTACGGAACCACGACGCGCAAGAAGTCTCTCCGAACCAAGGATGAGAACGAAGCAAAGAAGCGTCTCTGGCCCGTGATCGAGGGCTGGCGCGCTGAATTCGAGGAGGTTCGTGCGCGCCGGGAAATAACCTCGGACGACAAGGCGATTGCCGTCTGGCAGCACTACGAGGCTACGATTGACGGATATGATCGCAAGCAGCGGTCTATGCCGACACCGGAGCAGATGGACGCCGAATTGCAGCAGATCTATCGCCAGATCGACATGGGGGAGATCACGTCCGAGAATTTCTTCGGCATGATCAACGCCTATACCGACTATGAGCTCATGCTTCGCGCACGCACCGATGATGCAAATCTTCGTGCGCGCCGGCTCACCGCACTGAAGAGCGCGCTTGCAGCCGGCGATGCGAAATTGATCGAGCCTGCAGTAAAGAATTTCGTTGCCCAGCATCGGCTGCTTGTCGATACGGGTTCTGATGAATACCGCGAACTCTGCAGCTTGATGATACGGGCGGCGATAGAAGGGCTGCAGCGCACCCTAGAGCGTGACACGGGAGATTTCTCAGGCGCTCCGAAAGATCCGATCGTCAAGCCTGCAAGCGGTAAAGCACGCGAAGCTGCTGCACCGGGCGAGGCCATCATGGAGCTGTTCGAAAGCTACTCCCGCGAGAACCCGAACCAGATCAAGCCCGACACACTCGCGCAGGCTCGCCGAGACGTAGGTTTGTTTGTCGAGTCTGTTGGCAGCACTTTCCCGGTGCACCGGATAGACAAGAAAGCCGTCCGCGAGTGGAAGGCGTTATTGCTTCAGTTTCCTGTCAAGGCGGTCGAGACGAAAGCGTTCGAAGGGATGACGATCAACCAAATCGTGAAGCACAACGAGACTGTGAAAAAGCCGACAATCAGCACGGCGACCGTCAATCGCTATCTCTCGGGCTTCAGCGCATTTTGCACCTGGCTGGCGAACCATGGCTATATCGCTGCAAACCCTGCGGCTGACATGTTTCTGAAGAAATCCAAGGAGAAGACCACGAAGCCGTTCACGGTTGCGGAAATGAATGCCCTGTTCAAGTCGCCGTTCTTCACCGGATGCCAGAATGATGAGGCGCCACGGTTTTGGAGCAAGCCAGGAAACGTTCTCATTCGTGACCACCGCTACTGGGTGCCGCTCGTGATGCTGTATTCTGGCGCGCGTCCTGGGGAGATTGCCCAGCTAGGTGTTGACGACGTGCGTGAAGATCGCGGCTACTGGATCATGCATATCACGACCGAAGGGGACGGCGACAAGTCCGTAAAGACTGCCGGCTCGATGCGCGTGGTGCCGGTGCATCCAGAACTGGTGAAGCTGGGTTTCCTCGATTACCATGCCAAGACAAGGGAGAAGGGGGCTCAGCGCCTCTTCCCGTTGGCCGAACGTAATGAACGTGGCCAGATGATCGCAGATTTCAGCCGAGACTTTCCACGTTATTTGACAAAGATTGGCCTGAAGGACGGCCGCGGCTTGTCTCTATACAGCTTCCGGCACGGAGCAGCAGACGCACTTCGGCGCGCAGGTTATCTGGACGAGCAGTTTGGCTTCATCTTGGGACATACGACAGGAACGATGACCCAGCGCTACGGGACCTTGCCGCAGGGTATGCTCGAACAGCGCGCGGAATTGGTCAACTCAATTGCTTATCCTGGCCTAATGCTAGATCACCTTAGAATGTACAATTAAGCGGGAACGCTTCTGTGCTGTAGTGGTTTGGCAGGAGCCCCTGGCTGCGACATCGTAACGGCGTGGCCTTCGCCGACAAAAGCGGAGAGCGAACAACATCCAGCTTATTGAGCGGCCCGATAGTTGTGACCAGATCACACGCTATCTCGGCTCGACGCTGGTACATGAGAGATGCAAAAAACACCAAGTATTAATACTACCTGCGATCTTCGTGCCTATGGTAATCTTCGCAATCGTTGCTTGATCTCTCGGTGTTATTCCAGCGTAATTAACCGCATTGGGGATCATGATTCGTTGGGGGGTGTCTTTGCCAAATCCACAAGTAGATCGTTTGGTTGAGCGCATTAGACAAGCGCTTCCTCGGCACGGAAGCCTCGCTGCGGCAGTTGTCGCTGTGCGTGACGAGTTGGAGACCCTTTCGCCGGGCCTTGCTGGGCAGCTGGCAGCGGAGATCGACGAAGCTCGTATCTTCGTTATGCGCGAATTCGAACAGATTGAAATATTGCACGCGCACTCGGTGATCCAGAAGCGTCCACAGTGGTACTTTGGGCCTAAGCCTTCAGATTTGCACTGGCCTGCGGTAAAGGCATACCTTCTCAATGAGAAGAAATGGTTTGATACCGATGTTCGCGGGATCGACGAAGCATCGAACGAGGTCGTTTCTTTGCTGGACAATCCGTGCGCCACCGATAGGAGCCAGTTCTCATGTCGCGGGCTGGTTGTCGGTTATGTCCAATCGGGCAAGACTGCCAACATGACAGCGGTTATTGCGAAGGCACTCGATGCCGGATACGACACAATCATTGTCCTCGCGGGGCTGACCAACAAGTTGCGGCATCAGACGCAGCTCCGGCTTCATTCTGATCTGGTCCGCCGAAATCCGTTGAATTGGCAGGTGCTCACTCCAAATGAGATGGATCGAGACTTTCGCGCGCCGGCTCAAGGCGGCTTCCTGTCGCATTCCGACAAGGCTCAGCTCGCAGTTATCAAGAAGAACGTCTCTCCGTTGGGTGAACTCAGAAAGGCAATCAACGAGACATATCCGGCGGTGCTCAGGCAACTCAGGGTGCTTGTAATCGATGACGAGTGCGATCAGGCCACCGTGAACTCTGCGCGTGGCGAAACAAACATGACAGTTATCAATGAGCGCATTCGCGAGATACTGTCTCTCCTACCAGCCGCCACATACGTGGGATACACTGCAACGCCTTTCGCAAACGTCCTGATCGATCCCTACAGAATTGATACGCTGCAGAAAGATGCGGACAATGGGCGCCAAGAGACAAGGGAGATTGACGATCTCTACCCGCGCGATTTCATCACCGCGCTCCCGCGTTCGGAAAGGTACTTCGGGACGGAACAGCTTTTCGGCAGGACGCCTGCAGATCCCGAGAACTTGCGGCCTGAAGATGAAGGCCTCGACATGGTGCGCGAGGTGCTGCTGGAGGAAGAAGCGCTCCTACAACCGCGAAATCGTCGTGAACGCGACGGTTTCCAGCCGGTCATGACACTTAGCCTTGAGACGGCGATCCTTTATTTTCTCGCGTGCTGCGCCGCTCGACGCGCAAGGAATGACGGCGAGCAGCATATGACGATGCTCGTTCATACCTCAGCCTACGTGAAGGCACATGAGCGCGTCGCGTCGCTCATCCAAGGCTGGGTAGACGTCAACCGTACAAACCTCCTCGACAGGACTTCAGATGTTGGCCGGAGACTGGAAGAGATCTGGAGTTCGGAGAGTGGTAGGCTACCGGCCGACATCACGGATGCGCCGCCAGTTACGACCGACGAGGTCTTCGAGCAAATGTCCAGCGTGCTCGCCAAGCTCGAGTTTCCTGTCGAGAACGGTGCGAGCGATGACCGGATTGACTATTCTGGCCCGCCTCGAACTTACATCGTGGTCGGCGGCTCGATCCTCGCGCGCGGATTGACGTTGGAGGGCCTCATGGTCAGCTACTTCCTGCGCACTGCAAATCAGTACGATACCCTTCTGCAGATGGGACGGTGGTTTGGCTATCGCCCTCGCTATGAGGACCTCCCGCGCATCTGGATGCCAAACGAGCTCACGCAGCGTTTTCGTGCGCTGGCTGCAGTTGAGCAGGAAATCCGCGAGGACATCGAGCAATATCGCCTGCGGGATCTGACTCCCCTTGATATGGCCGTCCGCATTCGGGCGATACCGGGCATGGCTATAACGGCGGCAACTAAAATGCGCTCGGCGCGTCGATCTGCAGTGAGCTATTGGGGGACGCACCGCCAGACCTTTCGCTTTGCCCACAGAGATGAGGGCGTCCTGCGACAAAACTGGAACGCGGCTGCTGAACTTGTCAGCCGGATCGATGCGCTCGGTCTTCGGGATGCCCATGCGGAGAACAATGGTCGCAAGCTCTGGCGCAATGTCCCCAGGTCGTCCGTGCGAAGGTTTCTCGAGTCCTACGTTATGGAACGCTCGCACGCCGACCTTATGCCAGACATGCTGATCCCTTTCATCGAGGGAGGGGACACGCGCCTTGAGCGATGGAATGTTGGGATCGTGGAGCCGGGGCGTGGTAGCGAGTCGGACGCCGAGCTCGGCACAATTGGATATGTGCGGACAGTCCGGCGCGCGAGGCTGAAGGATACGGGAAGCATCGCGGACATCAAGGCCCTAATGTCAAAACGCGACCTGCTCTTCGATTGTGAGGAAGACGTACAGGGGGACGGTGGCTGGGATGATCTCAAGGCCGCCCGTCTCGATGTCGTGGGTCAGATTCCAATGCTCCTCCTCTATGCGATAGACCGGAACTCACCGCCGGAACGCGATAGTAAGGTGCGCGTACCACTGGACGCGGTGTACGACGTGCTCGGTGTCGGCCTCGTATTCCCCGGATCAATCACGGAAGGCGGCAACTACGTTTCTGTTGAGCTCCAGCCGATCTCCGCGGAAGAAATCGCAGAGATTGAGGAGGCGGAAGCAGCACAGGCGGAGGCTGCGGGTGTCTGAGGCTACAACTCCGGGCGACGTGGGTAGCAAGTGGAACGTGCTGCGTGCGGGGCAGACAGACAGTGACGGCCTCGAGATCCCTTCGCTGCCGTTGCCTGTTGGGACTGAGGCAGGTCCGGTCCGCTTGGCGGTGGGGCCAAACGGCGAAGCCAGGCTACTCTTGCCACTGTCGCGCCATGAGCGGCTTGGTACCATAGAGGCAGGCGCGGCACTACAGATCGGCGTTACGACACTTATGCACAGGGGACGTGCGGCAAAGTTCCTTGACATCATGTGTCTTTCCCGCGAACTCGAACCCGTATTCGACGAAGTCGTCGACGGGGTTCTTGCGCGGATCGCAGCGAATGTCGGCAGCGTTGACGCGGTCCGAACAACAATCGAGGATTTCCGCGCGCTCCTCGTGACGCCCATTCGACAAGAAATTGAACGCTCTCGAGTCGCCGGGCTTGTTGCGGAGCTTCTTATTCTAAATCGGCTCCTTGATCTGTCGACAGCCGCGTGGAGGACATGGCGAGGGCCTGATGGAGACCGGCACGACTTTCGGGCTCGCGGCTACTCGCTGGAAGTTAAGGCATCGCTTCGGGCCGGAACGACCGAGATCACAATTAACGGCCTTGAACAGCTGGAGCCTCCATCGGGCGGTGGGACGCTGCATCTTGCCCACTTTGTCCTCGAACCTGTGGAAGGCGGCCTCCTGACGGTCTCGGCTCTCGGTGGTCAGGCTCTGGCTAAGGCTAATGATCCCGGCAGACTGCGAGAATTGCTCGCTTTGGTCGGTTGTGCGGATACCAGGGATCCAGAATGGAACCAGCACTCGTTCAGAATCGAAAAGGAGCGTCTTTATTGGGTGAGCGCAGAGTTCCCGAGGATTGCTCCGTCCTCCTTTGCGAGCGGAATTGTGCCTCCGGGCGTTGTCGATGCGACATACCGGATCGATCTCGCCTTCGCTGCAGGATCTGAGTGTCCGGCGGCCGATTTCGACGCAATCCTTCGGACAATGGCTACATGACCCTCCAAGTACTCGATTTGCATTCAGAGCCCTACGGCTCGACTGGAAACATCGGAGAGAATTTTCGTCGCCTCCTCGGGGCACCGACTCTGGATCCACTGCAGACAGTCATACGAGAGGCTGTGCAGAACATTGCTGACGCTGCGAAGCTCGGGAACGGTCCGGAGATGCTTATCAGGCTCAGGACATTGACGCCTGAACAAAGGGATGTGCTTGCGAATAGGGTTCTAACGGAACTGCCTCGGGAACCACACTCCCGCGACCAAATTCGGGAAAGTCTCGGTCGCGACGCCTTGATCGTTCTGGAAATCTGCGACTTCGGGACCGCGGGACTTGGCGGACCAACCAGATCCGACCGCATCCCGGTGGGCACGACCCAAACAGACTTCATCGATTTCCTGCGGAACATCGGAACGCCACGAGACAGCGACAAGGGCGGCGGGACGTACGGCTTCGGCAAGGTTGCTCTCTACCGTGCGAGCGCCTGCAGCACGATCATTGTCGATACGCTGCCTCACGACGCCGGCCCCGAAGGGCGGAAACTCATGAGCTGCCACGTCGGCCGATCCTTCGAAGTTCCCGAGAATGGCATGCTGCGCAGGTTCACGGGGCGCCACTGGTGGGGAATACGCGACCCCAACGACGGGATTGCCGATCCGATCATCGGAGGGAATGCGGATGACCTTGCCCGTGCCCTCGGCTTTCCCGATCGCACTGAGGGAAGAAGCGGAACGTCGATCATGATCCTTGACTTCCAGCCCGAGGACCAGGATCTGTCGTCGGCGGCGAACCGTATCGTCGAGGTGCTGCTCTGGAACTTTTGGCCGCGCATGATGCGCGATCTACCCGACAGCAGCAGGTTCAGGTGCAGGGTCATGGTCGACGATGTTGAGGTTCCGGTGCCTGACCCGGACGCATTCACGCCGTTGGACCTTTTCTGCAAGGCGATGCGGGCCGCGCGTAACCGCGCAGGCAATGATGTGCGCCGCATCCTGTCGAAGCGCCCGCCAAAGTACTTAGGCACGCTTGCCTTGGAAAAGGGGCTGAAGTCGCCAAGACGCCATATCGTGGAGACGGACCGGCTTGTGCCTGACCAGCTTCATCACATTGCGCTCATGCGGCCGGTCGAGCTGGTCGTGAAGTATCTTGAAGGAAACCCGCTTCCCGACGGGCGGCTCGAATGGGCGGGAGTTTTTCTTGTTAGCGATGAGGACGAAGTTGAACGCGCTTTCGCCGATTCTGAACCACCTGCGCATGACGACTGGATTCCCGACAACCTTTCGAAGGGCAACGAGAAGCGCTACGTCAACATCGCGCTTAAGAGATTGCGCGACGCTGCCACCGAGATGGGCCTTGAGGCTGCTCCGCAAAGGCTGGGCGGGAGCGTGGGTCCTCCGCTGGCGCGGCTGGCCGGGCGGCTTGGTGCTGTCCTCGAGAATGTTGGCGGTGACGGTGCCGGCCGACGGCGGGCGACCGGAGGAGGTGGTGGAACGCGACCACAGCGCGCCAGAGCCACACGTCCTGTATTCGAGCGGCTGGAAGCCGGTCCGTTGGGAATGATTGCCGTATTCAGCACTGAGGTGACCCAAGACATACGGCGAAGTGGCGCAGTGTTGATCGCATCCGCCTCGGTCGCCGTGGAGGGCGCGGGGCTCGGTCGCATGGGTGATAATACGCCACAGCCAGAAGTTCTTTCCCTGAGGTGGTGCGACAGTGCCGAGGCCTTTGAAGGTGCTGTCTTCGGACTGGCCGGACGGGAAGGTCGACTCGAGATTCTTGTGCGGGTGCCGGATGATTGCGCGGTTACCGCGGATATCGACGTGTTACCGGAGATGCCCCGATGAACCGGAGAATTGCGTTCCCCTTCCTCACACTCTCGGACAACGCGGTAGAAACGTCCGCTTGGGAGGTTTCTCTTGATGGTATCGACTGGGCGGAGGCGGGTGAGTTCCTGCCACACTGGGATCAATCATGTGACGTCCACATCCGCAGGAAGATCCGGCTGGCATCGAACATTGCAGCCGCGGACCTGTCCCTTTCGCTGGAAGATCTTCGCCTTTCACTCGGTGTGCGGATCGGCACGGGTCAGGGTCGACTGCCACGCCTCATCGTAGGGCGCTGTCGGCATGCTGTGACTTGGGATGAGCCAGTGTGGCAGTTCGAATGGGTCGTTCCGGGGCGGTGTCTTTCGATCGTGGTCGATCTCCAGACGGAGGTCACGCTTGCGGCGTCACCGCGCGCTCCGGGTGCGCTATCTCCGAGGAACCTTGGCAGCCGTCTGTGGTCGGACAGCTTTCGATTGAGACTCGAGGGGGAGGAACCTCGTTTCCCGATCGAGACCGTAGACCTTAGAAGGCTTTTGGGTGACGGCGTAGCAGGGGCTGCGCCGTGGCATCTTCACTGGTCCGCGCGCGACTGGGATAGGGATTTCCACGGTGCTGTTCGTCTGTTCCTAAACGAGAATGCAAGCGAGTTCCTCCAGCGGATCGAGAGCGAGGATCAACCTACGCTTCAAGTCCTTCTTGCCGACATCATGAGCCAAGTGTGCGAGAGGTTCTTGTCGGATCGAGAAGCATCGGAGTTGATGGACGCGGCAGAACCCGGCTCCCTTGGCGCGCAGGCTGCGACGTGGCTGCGCAAGGGGTGGCCCGGCAAAAATGCGGCTTTTATTCGATCCGTGCTTGAAAACCGCCCGGGTGTCTTTCGCTCCGTACTCCTTGCCCTTGCCGAACCCGGGGAGGCATGATGAACGTACTCCTGCCCAGACTTCCCGGCCCTGCTTGTGAAGCTGTCGTCCGACAATTCCTCGAGGAGGGACCTGAAAGGTGGAGAGGCTTCGATCCAGCCAATCTTCCCGCATCAGTGCGCTACGCGGCGACCGGCGGAACCCCTGTCAGTTCGGCACAGCTTGCCACGTTTCGAGCCGATGTCGTGGCGATTGCTCTTCGGCATGGCTTCGGCAGGGATAGCGGCCGTTCGTCGCTGGCATCGTTCGACGCTGAAACATCCGCGTGGCTTGCTCAGGCGGAAATCTTCTCAACCGGTGAAGCTCTCAGAGACGATGTGTGGAGCTTCGTCGCAGCGGTCGTCGCTCCCGACATCGTGCACTGGCGCTTCGGTGCTGCACTCGAACGCTACACCGGTGGTGTCCGCAACACGTACCAGCGGCTGTGGATGCGAGGCCGTGCGCTGGATCGCGGTTCCGAACATCCGGAGCGCTGGAAGCTCCTCGACGAGTTGACCGAGGACGCCCTTGTGCAGATCACAGAGCGACCCAGCATCGGGGGGGATCCAGTTCTGTCCGCTGCGGTGGCAGAAGCATGGCTGCGCGCGTCCAGATTCTACGGAAAGTCTGCGATGGAAGAAATCATGCGACACGCGGCGCTCCGAATTCGCATTCGAAACGAGATCAGGTCTCTCTCGGAGCTGGCTGCCACGGATCTCGAAGATTTCCTCGATGTGACATTTGGAGTCACTGTTCCTATCGGCGAGGCAGAGTACAAAAATTCCAAGGAAACAGTGAACGGCGATTTGTCACTGCAGGGTATAAAAGCCGATGACGAGCGGGCAGATGTCGTTGATGAAGCGCTACCCCATCTTTCGCTTCGCGAGGCAACCGATCGTGTGTTGTCCGAAGCAGATCGACGTGGCTGGCTTTCTCCGAAATCTCGGGCCGCGCTGAACGAGCTTCAATCAGGACGGATGCAAATCGACCGAAGCGAACGCAATGCGCTCGACTATCTGCTTGGAAGGCTCGCGGATGCGAGGCTTCTCGAGGCCGAACTGCTGCTCATACGTTCCGCGTGCGATGAAGATTCAGTGCCGTTACGTTCGGCAGGAACAGAACCCGAAAGGCCGCGGAAAAGGAGTTGGGCAATCTGGCGCGCGAGATAGGGCGGCACTGCGTTCCCGACCTGGACATATTGCTGCGTCCGGTTTCCAAGAAAGAGGTAGTCGTCGGGGAAGGTCTGCAGCCGCGCTGCCTCGCGCACGGTCAGGCTGCGGCACTGCATCGAATCGGGATGGATGAAGTAGTGACCGTCCTTCGAGATGTGGCTAGTGACGGTCGTGGACGGCTCGCCGTACAACTGCACCCGGAATCGGTCGTTGAACACGCCGCTATGCCAGTTGCGGTGATCAGGGCTGAGCACGAGGGGGAAGTCGGTCGCCTTCGGACTGTAGCCATGCAACTCTCCAAATACGGCGGCAAATAGGTAACGCCCAAGATCTGACGCCATATGCCCGCGAGTCTCATGCTGGGCAATGGCACGCAGTTCCGGCCGTTCGAGCCAGCACAGCAGAGTATCGTTGGAGGTGGCATAGCCCTCTGGCAGAGATGACGACGCTCGACTGCTGGGTGCCCCTACTCTCATTCGCTTGGCAACTGTCGAGAATGCTTCACGGAGTTGACCGTCATGCTCGCCTCTGTAGATGTCGGTCATCAATTTCGCCGCTCCGACAACTTCCTGCTGCCAAGCAGCCTTATCGTCACGACCACGGCTTATACCGCTGCGCAGGTCGGGCATTGTCCCGATCGCGTCTCTGACAGTCCGCGCCGTCCCGGTGATGGCGATTTGGGCATCGGCGGCCATCACAGCGAGGTCGGACCGGACCCCGACGATAATCACCCTGTGGCGTCGCTGCGGGACCCCAAATTCCTCGGCACGCACAATGAAATCCGACGGCTGCTTTGCCTCTTGCAGACGAGCACTTCCATCTTGGACTCGGATCGCCCGAAGCTCGTAGTGGTGGCCATGACCCGTACCGAGAGAGGACAGGTCCTCCATCAACATCTCGAAGACGAGGCGGCTCTCAATCGTGGACGAGAGCATCCCCTTCACATTCTCCATCACGAAAGCCGCTGGGCGAAGCCTATCGAGCACCCGGATGTATTCACGGAACAGATAGTGCCGCTCATCTTCCTCGGGTACATAGCCAACCTTGCCCTTTGCCCGGGCGCGCCCGACAAGGGAATAGGCCTGGCAAGGAGGACCGCCGATCAGGATCGTGTCGTCGTAGCTCCCCCGCAGCTTCGCGATAGCGCCATCAATCGCCGTCGCAGCCGGTTCGGTTCCTAGTTCGAGCCTCCGGGCCTCCTCGGTGGCAACACGCCATATTTCAGCATCGACCGCAGACCAGTCCGGCTCGGGGAGCCGGCCTGCGTGAAACTCGACAAACTGCTCGGGCAACTTGCCGTGCCGAGCCCGGTATCCCCGCAGGAAAGAGCGCAGGGTCAAAGTGCGTTGGGCTGATGTCTCCTTTTCCACGGAGATGCCGATCCGGAACGGGTTACGTCCTTGTTCGACGAGGGAAGCAAACCCCTCGCCAAGTCCTCCAGGACCAGCAAACAGATCGACAATTCCGAAGGTGGCGGGCAAATCAGGCTCCTGACGCGAACTAAAGTCGGTGTATACCAGGTTCTGTAGCAAAGACCAGGTGGCAAGTGGCGGACATCGTAGACAAACAAACCCGTTCCCAAATGATGGCTGGGATCAAAGGGAAGGACACAAAACCTGAGCTGACCCTTCGTCGGGCGTTACATGCACGCGGCTTCCGATTCCGGCTACATGCGAAGAATGTCCCTGGACGGCCCGACCTAGTGTTTCCGAAACATCGGGCGGTAGTTTTCGTGCATGGTTGCTTTTGGCATCGCCATGCAAACTGTCGCTACGCGACTACCCCATTAACGCGCACAGAGTTCTGGCAAGAAAAGTTCGAATCCAATGTCGCAAGGGACAACGCGGTAGTGGCAACGCTTTTTGGCAGCGGATGGCGCGTGGGGACGGTGTGGGAGTGTGCACTGCGCAAACCGGACACGATCCAAGCGGCCGCGACGAGCATGTCGTTTTGGCTTCTATCCGACGAGAGGCAAATCGAAATCGGTGAACGGCAGGCGGGTTTCTCTCTGTAGATTGCGTCTCGTGACAAGTTTTTCCCGAGCACGTGTTTGCAAAGACGGTAAGACGGGGCCGAAGAATGAAGATCGGCTCTACGGGAGGGTATCGGAACCTAATAACTTGTTCGTTTATGCTTCTTCATGAATCCTTTCACCTAGTACTTCTCCTACACCCCCATCTCCTTCGTCACCTTCCTCTGAAGCCCAGCCAGCGCCCGCTCCACCATCCTCGTCAGCTCTTCGTACGCGATCATCGCTCCGAACGCGCCAACGCCTGCTCTGATCTTGGGCGGCACCTTGCTTCCGCTCCTCCTATGCCACCTTCTGATGTTTGGCATTTCCAACGCTCGCAACTCTACTTTCGCATCTTCGCGGATCTGCAGCCCAAGCACGCCCGCGTTCAGAAACCTTTGCCTTTGGTATTCCTCAACCTTCCGCTTGACTGCCGTTGATCCGGGGCGCGAGCTTGCCGGCCGGACAATCGCAAAGGTTGGCTTCATGAACTGGAAAAACCCTTTCTGTAGGCGCGTGATCCTCAGTGTTTCAAGGTCGCTGAATTGTTCCAGTCCGATTTCCCGGCAGCCCACATGTCCCAGCGTTACCTCGATCCTGACCCGCTTCTTCTCATCAGAAAGCCTATCCCTGGTGCCCGCAGCTTTGTTCTGCTTGTCCAAGACCTTGTTCTGAATGCGCCAGAAGGCTCTTGGGTCGTCTCGCTCACCGATGTAGTAGGTGGAGTCGTAGAGTGCCGGGCGGTCCATTCCGGGTGTCATGCGGGCTCCTATGTCGAGGCTACTGTCACTCTCGTTGCGGCTCACGGTGTAGTCGCTCTTCTTGACGCTCCCCGGCATGAAGCGCGGCCACGTCTTGCTACTCCTTAAGACCCGCGTCGTTGGGTAGAAATGCCGGACCAGAACACCGTGCATTCGCGCTCGAGCTTCCTCGCTCGGCTTCACAGGGTAGAAGTCGATGCTGATTTCAATCCCACTAATGCTGGCGGGCACTTCGAAGCCGTAAGCGCTCTCAAGGTCGCTGAGCACCTTCCGGACGGTCTCAAGATCTGGCTCCTGGACGCGAAGCTTGTATCGCGTTGCTGTCTTGCCCTCACCAAGATCCAAAGCCTCAGGATATTCTTTTCGGCCCGTCAGCTTTTCAATGCGATCGTTCAAGTGCCAATACTGGGTGCGCCGAGACAACTCAAAATGGATGTCGATCCAATCGATCACAGCGCGGCACCGGTAGGCTTTGAGGTCGATCTGTGGCGCTAGAGTCGTCCGATTGACCAAGCGCGCCTGTGAGCTCCTGAGAGTCTCCTCGGCATAGCGAAGAACCACGGGGTCCTTGTTCCGCTTTTCCCGATAGAGAATGACATCATGTATCAAAGCAGCTCTCCGCAGTAGTCGCCTTTGTGGCGTCTGCGGGGTCGTTAAGGTGATTCTTCTCGCGGAAACAGGTTGGCCGCAAAGGGTGGCCGAGTTCGTTTAGCTTCCCGCCGCCGTGATCCACCATTGTTGCCCAAAGGCCACAACTATCGATGCGCCTGCTTGGGTATTCCGCTATAACCGGGGTATAGAATGGAGAACGGAAGATCATGAAGAAGCAGACCTCATCAAGCTCCGAAGGACATTGCTTCAAGCAGTCGCAGCAGAACGCGTTGGATAGACAAGGATTCCGGCATGGTGCCGGTCCATAATATTCAGCAAGGATTTCCAAATGTCCGACCATCACGTTCCCGAGATGAACTGCGCGAACTTCATGCTTCCCTACCCGGAGGAGATTGCGAAGAAGACCGGTTCATCAGGAATGATTTTCTCCATTCGGGAGCACTATCTGCTTCATGCTCGTCACTTCGAGGACACCGATCCTCAGTGGGCAGCAGCCCTCCGCGAGATTGCCGACTACTACCCCGATGTAGACCGCGGCGAGATCATCGAGCGTGACAGCCGTGGCAACATGGTAGGTGACGCGAACGATTGGGACGACCTGACCGACGAGCAGAAGATCCACCGTGGAAACGTCAACGCTGCAATCGCAGCGCTCGATTGGCTTCGCCACGAATTGGAAAAGGCCGCGTATTATTACGACACCAGCGACGATGTAACTCGCGTGCGTCGCGAGCTCAGCGACATTTCACTCTAAGCAATTCAGGTCTGGCCGGGTTAAACCGGCCAGCAGCCTGAGGAGGTATGGCGCGGAACTTTCAATATGGACAGATGCGGTTTGCTCCCTCCAACGCTCCTCTGCATACTATTGAATACATGCTGGCCGATTTTGATAGCGCACCCGCCGTCCTTGCATCTGTCCTGACTATGGGTGCGGTTGAGCTCTTCTTTGCTCCGACGGAAGCCGATCTCACCTGATCGGCGAATATGTTTTCGGCGCGGGCCGGCAAGGCTTCTCGTGAAGAAGGTAATCAACCAAGGCGATGTTCACGTGTAGAAGGTAGACCTTCTAGGTAATTGTGCCAGCCAACTGGGTCTCAGAACGCAACGCACGCTTCTCGATGAAGCCGCAGACCTTTACCTTTTTCCAAAAATTTCCAGAATCAGTGTTTTCGTCAAGTTTACGGAAAGGTCTGTCAAGGTTGCGCCTGGAAATGCAGGGGGTTTCATCGGTCGCACCTTTACGTTTTCGGCGCCACGGATAGCTATTTTTCTGGAGTTTGCGCCCGATACCTTTACCTAGGTAAAGGTGATAGGGATTGTATGTAAAGGTCATTGTGCAACCATAAGGAGCGGTTCGCTTTTGGCTGAGGAGGATAGGAGGCCCGGAGCTCGCCGATACGGAAGGCATCCCCGTCGCACAAGGGGCTTTTATCTAGGACTTCGTGCTTTGTGTGTTGGCGCTCGCATAACTAGAGAACGCTATCTCTCCAAGTACTGAATCTGTTCTGAAGAAATATGTGGAAAAACTACTTAAGTAATCACTTACTTTCGTATCATTCGTCTCTGAATCATAATATATCGACGTCCTCTATACTGGAGGGCGATATGGCGAAATTTGCGTTGGCTGCCGTCGAGCAGCACATCCGATACCATCATCCCGGCTGTCCCGATTTCGCAGTTTCATTTTTTTCCAGTGAAATCGCTCAGAGAGATTGGCGCGACGCCTCGCTTGGTCAAGCCGTCGGCATCACGATGCAGACCTGTCTCCGTCACGATATGACGGATTACGATAGCCTCCTTCTCCACGGCATGGACCGTGCTGAGGCGATGAGACGCGTCCAGCCACGTGTCAATGCCATGCTGAAAACTTGGCGAAGGAAGCGCAAGACAGCAAAGCGGAGCAAGTCACGGGAGCCAGACAATGTCTAATCCGGAAGCACGTCTTGCGCTCGCCAATCTTATCACAGACCGTATGACGGAGCTGGGCATTCCCCGGGCCGATTTCATGAAGTTCACCGGCTTCACTACAGAGTCGTCATTTGGCTCGTATCTCGCAGGCTTTTCAAAGCTGCATCTATGGCAGGTTCCGCTTGTGGCAAAGATTTTGCAGCTGGATGAAAGGCAAATTCTATTGATGTGCTTGGAGCAGAACCACGACAATTGGTGCATGGAGCTGTTCCGGCGGCACATTCGAGTACGAGCGCGCCGTAAAACGACCGAGCCAAACTCGACAAGTAACTGACCTTTCGGGACTTCGTCGTCCCCAAGCTGCGAACGCTATAAATCACATATCGAAACGAACGCAGGAACGAAGACATGCAGAAGCCCTCGGTAGCCGAGTTTCTCAATGAACGGCGCCTTGAGATCGCGCCGTCGATGAGCGCCGAATCTTTTCTCGACAGTCGCCATTTTCAGATGATCCTGTCGGGGGATGCAAAACTTCCCCTGGATCGCGTTGAAGAGGTTGCTGATCGTTTAGGGTGCGACAAGCACGAGCTGTTTCGCATGGCGATGCGCCAGTTCTATGACGACTCGGCAATTGGCCTCTTTGAGCGAATGCTTGCACCGCCTGTGTCTGATGAAGAGCAAATGTGGCTCAACGAAATCCGGTCGGCGAACGAGGCTGTTTTGGCGCCAAGTGGAATGGCCAAGCGCCTCGTTCGGGCATTGGCTAAGTCTCCGGGCTAGCGAGCTGCTTCTCAAGTGGATGGTGGGGCTGGGGCGGCCGATCCCTAGGATCGCTGCCATTCCCCGCCCTGCCGTCCCGGAGTGGCCGACAAACTATGGTGTGGGGTATCGACCTGCTCGAAACCGACTAAGATTTCGGTGCTTGTTCAGAAGGCGGCTGCCGGTGAGGGTGATGAACGAAGCGAGCCGCAGGGTGGAAAACGCACATGTACCCGAAGTGTCTCGTCGACTATGAACAGAGATCGCGGATGCGATATCGGAAGGACGGTTTAGACCCCGTGTTGGTGGTTCACCTAATTCGCCGCACTGGCAGCGCCTGCTGCCGGAGCCGCCTCCGTTGCAGCCGAGAGCGCCGCATAATGCTTCAGAACGTCTTCAACCCTGGTCAGAAGATCTTCGAAGCCGGAGAAGTCGACGGCACCAGCGTTTGACCTGACGACTGCTTCAGCGAAGACAACCTTGCCATACTCGGTATGATCCGCATGTTCCTTCTTTGGGTTGAAGCTCTTACCCTCCAGCAAAGTTGTAAGTAGCGCTGGATCAAATAGAGATTCGATATCTTTGTCGGCCGGTGGAGCGCCCTCGGGCACTTTAACAAGATAAAGATTCAGTCCGAGATGGTAAAACGAATCTGTTGTCGTCGTGGAGACGATCTTGCCAATCTTCGATTTTGCATTTTTTATCACTGATTTTAACCCGTCATCGTTGTCGCACAAGATGATGACCGGATTGCTCATGGGCTTGTGGGGATATTTCTTGAGTGCGTTCTCGTATTGAGAAATCAGCGCCCCTTGCCCGGCAGCGCCGTGGCCGAGGTTGAGGATATCACGCGATGTGCCAGATGATTTCAGGAAATGGACTAGGCGGAGTACCTTGCCGTTTTCCTCTTTCGCCAGCAGGGGAAATTTTTGCACCAAGGCTCTTATAGCACATTGCAGATAGGTGATATCGGAAACGCCCTCTGTCACGATTAGCGGGGCTTTCGGTGCGGCGAAGTACTTGTAGAAGAGAAACTTCCGGTACAGCTCTTCCGGCGCTCGTGGCGAGCGAAACTCCCCTGCGGCTGTCGCAAGTTTGTTGACTTTGGGATGGCGGTCACGTCGCGCCTTTACGAAATAAATATGGGAGAGCATGCCTTCTACAGGATTGAGGTTATCGGAGGCATACGCTGGATCATCGCCAGGCTTGTGATATTTCCCCGTCTGGAAGAGAGCGTTGCAAATCGCCCGGGCCGACCGGTAGTAATCCTGATTGACATTGACTTTGTCATTCACGACTAAGCCAGTCACGGTCTGCCTTGAACGGCGCAAGGACATGCGCGTCTTGACAGGATTGATGAAGAATCCCGTCTTCTCAATCGCCTTCTTGAGTATTGCGCTTACCTCCCACTCCGCGCCATGCACGTTAACGGCGATCTCACTTGGAAAGAGCTTCTCATTGGTCGAGAAGGTCAAGTCGTCGGCGTAACGAGTGTAGGTGCAGCGCGCGTCGCGGGCCAGCGCAAGAAGCCGGGCATCGAGAATATTGCCGATCAGGTTGGAAATGACCGGAGAGCAAGGGCTCCCTTGGGGCAGCGCGTTATCGTGGCAGGCAATCTGTGCGATTAGAGTCGCAATGCTAGGCTCAAGCCCGAACATGGAGTCGTGAATGAAAAAGCCTCGCACACGCCCAAAATTGATGGTGCCGAAAAAGTCCATCAGATCGAGATTGAAGACGAAGCGCTTCCTGCGATGCGCTTCGGCATTCGACACGATTGTGCGCCCCTGATGGAAACCATGAGATGCACACCAGAAGCGAGCATTCTCCTTCTTTCGTATGCGCACACATGCGTAGAGTAAATCCGCCAAGCGGCTCTGCAGCAGTGCGAGCTGCGCCTCAGGCGCATGTATAGTGCGAATCCCACCGGACTTCTTTGGTATTTCAAAGCTCCGGTATTTCTTGGCGGGATCCATTTTGTACAGAATGAAGCTGACGCCTGTCGGCGTGAAACCAAGCAGCTTGGCCAAGTCCGTGAGGTTTTTCGCTTGCTTTAGTCTTTCAAGTTGACTCAAGTATATTTACTCGGGGGTTAGATGCTTACGGGCACTCTTATGCGAGCGTAGGCGATACTCAAATAATCCGAAGTACCGCAAGGAACCTGAGGTAGCAGCACGGCTACCATTGTCGTCATTTGCCGCGATACGCAGCAGGAAGTCTGCCCGTAAGCCGCTCAGCAATAGACGAAATTTGCCTTGGTTTGCAAGAGCTTCCGCAACCAAGCGTCGCAAAAGAGTTCCTTCCAACTGAGATCTATCGTCCGGCTGCCGGTGCAGTGCAGGCGGCTCCAACGAAGCTTTGCGCATTCTGGTTCCAAATTTGTGAGACCGCTCGACCACCCGGCGGCCGCGGTCATTTAACTCGCCGAAAGTGCCACCTGCGGCTACTTTCCCCGGTAATAGCGGATCAGCGGTGGGTGCTCGGTGCTGTCGGGCTGCATGTGACGGCTTAGTATGTTGATTTCGAAGTCAGTCGGAGGCGCGAGATACTCTTTGTCTATCAAGACCATCTGGGTGTGGGCCAGATCGCCACCCTTTAAGCCATAGAGCATACGATAGAAGCCCTCAAATTGAGTCCGGTTCTCGCGTTCGCTGATATTCTTCATTGGCGAATCGAGGATCAGTAGTTCAGGTAGTGGTGCGTGTAATTGCGCGGCTATACGGTGCAGCGCGACCGCGAAACAGCATTTGAACAGGGTCTTCTTACCGCCGCTGCTCAAAGACGTGAAGGTCGAAGCCGTCAGGTCGGATGGGTCCTTCGCGTAGATTGCCGGATAGAATCCGGGGGGCTCCAGCACGACGCGATCATTAAGCTGGATCCCGGGAACGCCTGAGCGGACGAGACAGTCGATGAAATAAGCGGCGAACTGGTTCAAGCTGGACCTGTCGGCTTCGGCCTTGGCCCGCGCCTCCTTGAGCGCTTCACGGGTCGATTGCTCAAGCGCTATGATCGCTGCTAATCCCTCTCGCTGTTCCTGAAGCATCTGCGGCAAACGGAGCAGCCATCTGATGCTATTGAGTTCAGCCTCTAGCGCCGCGCGTTCACGCTCCTTGAGCAGCGCCATCGAAAGAAAGGCACTGTCATGCTCGGCCATGGCCCGATTGAGCTCTGCTTCAATTCTCTCTTTTTCTTCAAGTAGCCTATTCTGCTGTACGCCAATTTTCATCAAGTTGACGTCAATGGCCTTTATCGCGTCGTTGAGTTCTGCCTGCCTGCTTGCAATATCGACATCGAGTGCGGCGACTTCCGTGGGACTGGCAAGTTCGGTAAGGTCGTCCTGCCCGCAGACCTCACAGCAGCCCTCTGGGTG
>Ga0102591_1002517_pt1 | contig 19546 bp, 16 predicted proteins | sample AraplaCol_mCL_r2_2_FD_76860 | JGI IMG/M metagenome (GOLD analysis project Ga0102591, IMG submission 76860) | Arabidopsis root microbial communities from North Carolina, USA - plate scrape MF_Col_mCL_r2 (SPADES assembly) (version 2) | ecosystem: Host-associated > Plants > Roots > Endosphere... | reverse complement strand
GGTACTTCGGATACACTAATTCGATCTTCATTACTGGTATGAAAATCGTTGATTGTTCCCACATGAGCGGTATCACTGACGGAAGAATATTGTTGTAAAGAATAGACAGGCACTCGCTGTGGCAATTTATGAGTAACAAACCGTGCCGTTTCTTCTTCTAACACCCGCAAACAAACGACCGTATTTAAGTTACCACCTACTTGTCTGGCTTTTGCCGCATTGCCCAAGCGGGCTTCCACATCTGACCACGTTTGCGTATACAATGTCATTTGAAAGCCTGCGCCACCACCTTTATTTAAAATAGTTGTCACATCATCATTGGCCATTTCATTAAATTCATCACCATGCACAGAAATACGAAATTGTGTTTTATGGGTTTGATTACCCATCGTTTGCACGCCAAATTTATATAATTGGCCTGCTACAGAACAAAGATCAGAAAACATAGAACTACCAACGGCAGTGGCAACCGTTGCATCGGATAACGCATCTAAACCGACATACACAATCTTTTTACCACGAATCACTTGCATCCAATCAAAAACAGGACGCTCATCAGCCATATCAAAATAATTCGGTGAAATTAATTCAGCAGATTTTCCGGTCGTTAATTTTTCTAATAACGGTAACAGCGAAGCGGTAATTTTATCAAAATAAGTTTTATCGTAATTAAACGCCGAACAAAGCCCATCCGCGATAGCATCATAAAATTGGCTGCGCTGGATATAATTAACAATCGCAATGAGATAACGTGAACGTGTTTTTAAATGAATAGGCAAGCTGCGTTCATCAATTTCTTGTTCAATAACTTTAACAGCGCTTTCCCAATGCACATCGACTTTGGGTAACCAAAGCTTGCAGTAATCTAATAATAAATGATCGATATTTAAAATATAACGCTGGACTTGCTGATAATCCGGTTTACGCCCTAATGCTACTAAAGCGCGTGCAATAATGTTGACAAATCGCCATGCAAATTCTTTAAAAGCCGCTGATTCACCAGAGCTTGGTAATTGATTCGCAATTCGGTTAGCGACCTCGGTAATGCGGGCAAAATGTCCAATGGGATTGTACCGAGCAGAAACATCAGGAAACCCTAAATGAAAAATCAGTACATCGTTTTCACGGCCACATTGTTTGGCTTCAAAATAAATGCGCTTGAGCAACTCACCATCGCCTTTGGGATCAAAGACAATAACGACATCACCTCGGCGAATATCTTGTGAGACTTGTACTTCTAAAAAACGGGTTTTGCCCACACGAGTTGTACCCAGCACTAACATATGCCCTACGCGCTCGGATAAATTCATCCACACCGTTTTTTCATGAGGCTCAACCCCATGTAAAATTGTATTGCCACCCACCAAAGGTAACGGACGGAGTGCATTAAAACGGCTTGGATTCGATAACCAATGAACCAAGAACTTTAAATATTTTTTCTTTTCAAAGCGAAGTTCTAATGCTCTGGCTAATTGATACAAAGTACCTTGCTGTAAAGAAGTTTGATGCGATTGGCATTGCACTAAACGTTGCGTATGCATCGGTTGCCAGCGAAAGCCTTTCCCTAAAAATAATTTTTTATCGCTCACGGGAATGCATTTTGAGCCTAATGTATACAGCGGCAAACGTTTTAAGTGCCGCTGATATTTAACGACACGATAGCCTTCATAAAAACGTTTTGTACTCCACAACGCTAAACCCGTGCTTAATCCATAACTGGTAGGTGGCATTAATAATAGAGACGTTGGCATTGCACTTAACCAAGCCGCGGTTAATCCCATACTTAATGCTGACCACCATTCAACCGGCGGACGCAATAAATTTTCAATTTGATATTTTGAAGCCATATCAAATAGGATTACTCGATAACTTGTTGGATGCTTTGTTGCGTAATTAACACCGGATAATGTTCCAGCTTAAACCGTTGGCTAAACACATTGCCAGATACCGGAATCAATGGTAATTCTTCCGCTAAAGTTTTTATTGCTTCAAATTCTGTTTGGTTTTGCACCTGAATTAAAAAACCTATAGCGTGTAGATTTTTCAATTTCTCCCTGTGTTGTTTAAGCCATTGCGTTGATACCTCATCGACTCCAATGAGAAAAATAGGTTGGGCTAAGGTAGGCGCAGAAATCGTTTGTTGCGCTACGTTGCCAACTGTCATGGACGTTGTTGTAATCGGATAAATATTCATCATTGAAGTCTTTGGTTCGTTCGATATTGTTGTTATTTGCTGATGGGCAATGTCATAGACGGCTTGAGCTGCTTCCTCACGTATAAGTTGTCGATCAGCATTCGTATAGGTAGGGATGGTTAAAGTCGTATCCGTTATATCTGCTTGAGCTAATGCATTAAAAAGTAAAATACTGTTTAACAAAATAAATGGACTGACTATTTCAATTGTTTTAATCGTCTCATTGTAAGGTAGTCCCATTGATAGCTTGTGCTTCACCCCTTCGCATTAAGACCACATAAGGCAAATTGGTTAGGCCTTGGTTCAATTGTTGAAAATGACCCGCATCATGATTGAGCGTGATGCGATTGTTCTTTACAAGTGTGGATGGTATGGATTGCCGGCTTGCCCAAGCCCGTATATCGGCATCCCCTACCGCTTTACCCACAAAATAAATCGCTAATTGCGTTTGCGAGTGTTTTTGAATGAGTTGCACAAGATGTGAGACTAAGCGATTATTATCTGCTTGCTTCAGATTCACAAATAGCAACAAGGTATCATTTGTTTGCAACATGACATCACTGCTGATCTTTTTCGCGGCAGCAGATAATGCAATGGGTTTTTGTTGCGGATAGAGGGTTCGCTGTAATTGATAAAATAGCTTTTGAAACGCTAATTCTTTGGCAACTCGTGCTTGTTCATTTTGGATAGCAATTAAAACAAATTTTTTACGTTCTTCATCATTACTGGCATTAAAACCTAAAATAACACTGGGATCCAAATGTTTGTCCTGATAGTAAACACCGTTAGGCGTATTTTGCATTAAGGTTAAATAGCGCTGATAATCTATCGTCGTTAAATGCCACTGATCCGCTATCGTTTGTTGCTGTGCTATTGATAATTGCTCATAGTCTATTAATGTTATCGTTGAAAAATAGTATTGCGTTGTGCTTTGTTCAATGCCTGTTGCTGTATTATCTGCTAATACTATACCTTGGTAAAAACCGCACAAGGCAATATTTAGGATTAATAGTTGCTTGACTCGCTTCATATTAGCGTGCCTCCAATGAACAAGCGGTACCATCGGGTAATAAAGTGGATTGTGGTTGTGTCAAATGCGTTAAATCTGTTATGAATAAAGCGCTATTCTGACAACCTGCTGGATTGAAGGTGGTGCATCCAACTAACAGTAAATTAAAAATTAATAGTAATAACTTCGCACACCTGTGCATCATAAAAGCAATTATTTTCATAGGAATAACCTTGAAAGAGAAAAACTTAAGCGTTTAATTCCACTTTAATCAATTGATCATGTGTATTTTTGAAAACAACGTAAGCTGGATCAAAACTGAGGGTGATTAATGTCCAACCACTACGGCTATCATTTTGTGCCATTAAATCAGTTGCATGGTGTAACTGAATGGTAGCCTCTGGTATGCCATTCCAAATATCAATAGAAATTACTTTAAATGGTAATTTTGATGGTGGTAAATAAGCTGGTGGTATTAATTGCTTTTTTAAATGTTGGATTTGCTGTTGTAATTCAGTAATTTTATCGACAACTTCATCTTGCGATTGAGTAAGTATTGTTTCCAATTGCTGTAGTGAACTAGTTGTGTCTAATTTATTAATTGCTTGTTCAATGCTATTCAGGTGAGTATTGATAGCAGCCACTTCTTCACCTTTATTTTGATCGACATGTGACATTTGAATAGTTAATTGATTCACACTGGTTTCCAAGCGATTTAGCGCTATTAATGTTTGCTGTTGTTCTGCTTTTTCCTGCGCAGTATTTCTCATGGGGTTATGGAACAAGATAATCAATAAACAAAGAACAAATCCGAATAAAATTAAGCCCATTAAAAGCTTTAATGTCCATTGGATATTTTTATTTTGTAATAGTGACTGTGCTTGAAAACTAGCAAATAATTTCATAGTGGCTTTTCCGAATAACGAAAAATATTGGTGGTTTTAGATTGATATAACGGCTGATACCGTGGCAATAGCCGTAATGACAATAAACGATGCACGGGGTCTATTAACCATCCAAAAGGTTCACCCGCTAATGTTTGTAATCCTGTTTCTAACGTCATTGGACCAAAATGGCGATCAACTGCGGGTAATGGTTGTACTAACAAGGCAGCAGCTTCTTTCGGTAAATAATGCCTATCAACCAACGAATAACCGCTAAAACGTAAGAGGTAATACACCGCATCACCAATGGTTTTAACAGAAGCTGGAAACCGTACTTCAAAAGTTTGGGTTAATAAATGGGTTTGTGCTATTAATGGTTGATTTGTTATCGTTAAATATCGTCCAACCATCGTGGTATCATTTGCTAATGCTAGTGGTAAATAACATATTCCTACTAAACTTAATAAACGTAAAATGTTTATCGGCTTCATACTGATTACTCTAATGAGAATGTATAGATTTTATTGAGGTATTTAACAAAAGATAATGAAAATGACGATTAAAGATATATGAAAAATGGATTCATTAAATATTTTCTGTTTATGATGATATAAGCCTATTTTGTTAAGCAACAGAAAAACTCTGCGTAAAATTTGTTTGACTCTGATTTAGGTATCCGTAGCTTAAAAATATAACTTTTAATGCCAAAATTATATGATGCCATAATTTATTTCCTCTTAACCAATAAAAAAACCCGCTAATTAAGCGGGCTTTTCATATAACGATGACAAGTTTGACATAGTTTTAACATCAATTTTCGATGAAGTCAATCATGCGAATTGAATCAAATTAAACCTGACCGAAAACCATTTTAATTTTATTCGTTGCATCAAATTAAATCTGACCCAGATTTAAGGAGACAACAAACCATGAACAATAAAGCTAAAGAAAGCTATCGCCAGTTAATACAACCATGTTATCAACGTGCCACGAAAAAAATAAAACAGCGAATTTTAGATGAATTTTGCATGGTCTGTAGTTATAACCGTAAATATGCCATTGGGCTATTACGAAAGCCTGTGCGCCGTTTAGTTAAAGACAAGCAGAAATCTGGCCGTAAACGTATTTATCATGATCCTATTTTACTCAAAGTATTATGGCGCTTATGGTTAGAAACTGAATTTGCCTGTGGAAAACGCCTCAAAGTTGCCATTCCATTATGACTACCATTTTATGCAAAACAATATGGAAATATTACAGCAATTTTCATAAAATTTGTCGCTTTAAAATATAATTAAACCAGCCATCTAAATTTTGACCCGTAATTCCCTTAAAAATAACTGCAATAACATGTTTAAAATCTTGGTAAGTTCTAACAGCCTTTCCTCTTAATAATGTTTTTACTTTCGACCACAGTAATTCCACCGGTGTTAAATCAGACGAATAGGGAGGCAAAAATAAGAGAGTCGCACCTGCTGCTTCAATCGCTTCGCGTACACCGGATACTTTGTGTGCACTCAAATTATCCATAATAACGACTTGACCCTCTCGTAATTGCGGCGCTAAATGCTCTTTAATAAAGGTTAAAAAATATTGCCATCCGTAGACCACATACCATATAAAGCAGATATTATTCTCTTCATATTCGCGGCTACTATCATTGAAATACGCGCTCCTAGCTTAAAAGGACGTTGACCATACACGCGATGACTTTTATAAGCACGGCCATATAATCGACATTCATTCAAATAAGTACCTGATTCATCAATAAACACTAAATCTTCTACTGCTATTTCCTTTACCAACTTTAAATAGGCTTCACGCTTTTTTTTTACTTCTTCAGTATCCTGCTCACTCGCATAGAGTTGTTTTTTCTTCCAATACCATTTAATGTCTTCACACCAACGATGCATCGTTGATAAACTTACCTTTTGTCTTTGCTACTTCTGATATTCAGCGCACAACTCCGCTAACGTTAAATCCGGCGTTTGTTCAAGGCAGATCTTAAGCATTTCCGCACCGGCTTCATCCATTTTGGGTGGACGACCAGGTGATTGGTGTGGCTTTAAATTTCCTTCTCTTTCGTATTGATGAAGATAACGGCTAACGGTTTTGCTACTCATATGAAAATTCGCTGCAATTTCTTCTTGAGTACTCCCATCATTGAGATAAGCTTCTAATACTTTACAACGTAAATCGATTGAATAAGCTTTTGGCATGTCGCACTTCCTGCTCATTGCTTTATTGTTTTTATTATATCAGACTAAGTTTTTAGAAAGTGCTGTAATCAGCAAGGTCATAAGGATATTTTGGGGTTCTATACCGCTGAAAGTGAAGGAGCCAATTTTTGGTTAAGCGTACTCAATGATTTAAAAAATCGAGGCGTTGAAGATATTTTCATTGCATGCGTTGATGGGCTGACGGGCTTTCCTGAGGCAATTCAAGCCGCTTTTCCTTTAACGGAAGTACAGCTTTGTATTGTACATCAAATTCGGCAATCTTTACGTTATGTAGCCACTAAAGAGCAAAAGGATTTTCTAGCTGATTTAAAGCACGTGTATGCTGCTGATACTAAAGCGTTAGCCAAAGAAAAACTGCTTGAGTTGGATGAAAAATGGGGACAGAAATATCCGTTGGTGCTAAAATCCTGGCAGAATAAGTGGGATTATTTATCGGCTTATTTTAAATATTCGAAAGAAGTCCATTCGATGATTTACTCCACCAATGCTATTGAAGGCTTTCATCGGCAAGTGCGTAAATACACCAAAAACAAAGGAGCATTTACTTCAGAAAATGCTTTATTTAAATTAATGTATTTTGCTATCCTGCAGATTAAGAAGAAATGGAATATGCCTGTTAAAAATTGGGCATTAACTATTTCACAGCTTGATATTTATTTTAAAGGTAGATTACATATTGGGCTGTAATTGGGTGACACAGTTAGATAAACACTCTCCATTTTGAATACGTTCTTCCTTTTTTCTCTTAAAGAATGCCATTGCACTTCTTAATTGGGTATCATCTTTCGCTTTAAATTCTCTGACATGTCCAGTACCAGGTGTAACTAAGTGCAAACCTAGCGCCTGGCTTGCTTTAAACAATGGCCATTGTAAATGAGTAGTCCAAGTCGATATCACAGAAGCGGCTTTCTCAGAACCAGTATTTGTATAAACTTGCCAGGCGTAATCCATCGCAATATAAGCATTCACATATTTATTATTAAAAAAATGTTCAAATAAATCATTGTACTGATCTGGCATGACAAGCTTTTTCAAACATTCCTGATAAACGTACAAAACTAAATGTGGATATATCCCATTATTGATATGATATTTAAGAAGGCGAGGTATATTATCTACTAATGCAATTGGATATTGCCAATATTGTTTATTCATCAACTTAACAATATAAGCTGCGCTCAATAAATTAAATCCTTTTTGTAATTCGCAAGCAGCAGGAATAGCGCCATCAATTTCATCATAAAGAGGTCTGTTAGCTTTTAAAGCATCAGGTTTTTTGATCAATTTTTGAATTTCCTGAAGCTGTGAGTGGTAGTTTTGCAAGCTGTTAAAACTATCCTTTGACTCAATACCCAGCCATACTTTCAATAGCGGAAAAGTATCATAGCCTTTATTAGTCATAAACTGTACTATAGCAACAATTTTATCTTTCGGAATACCTATAATGATCTTAGTTATTACCTGAGAATCTTCTTTTGCTGCTTTTTTTGGAAACAATCGATCTCCATATTGAGCATAAATAAGCATAATTGCCAATTCTAAGTTTTTGAAACTATGTATATATTTGGTTGTAAGTTCGTTGCCAAAATTGTCAAGATTTTTTATAAAACCTTGAATGGCAATATAATTACGTTTATTCATCGCAATGTTATCGCCAGAATTCGCTAACTTATATAAGAAGCTCTCAAATTGTTTATATAGAGTATCATTATTAGATTCTAATTTAGCATTAAAAATACTCATAAAGACATGATTCACAACTTCTAAAATATCGATATTAAACGCATTTTTAACAGTTTGTAAATTTTTAAGCAACTGTAAAAATTCAGCTCTATTCTCTTTATTTACAGCAATTTTTTTTGCAGCTTGCAGTACAGTCATTCTTGTAACGTGAAAAATATCACTATCTTGAAATTCTTGACTATAGTAAGAAAACAATAACTTACAAGCCTCTTGGTTAGCATCGTTTAGCTGATATAAACTATGAGCAATAGCTTCATGCACTCGGTATGAATGATGCACTTTTTTATGGGGTGCATATGCATGTTGCAGTAATTCTAATTTATCCTGTGCTGAAATATTATTATGATTAGGTAAATCTTTAATAGCACGATAGATATCTGAATCATGACGTGTATACATTTCACCTTTATATTCTCGGATAATTTTTTTCAATGTTTGAGAATCATCATAAGCTTTTATCTGTGCTTCCACAAAATTTTCTGTTTGAGGATTTGGTTTACTAGCTTGAGGTTTCTTTTGCTGAGGAATTGATTCAGGCTTATACGAAGGTGGAAAATCATTCTTGTTTGATATTAAATATTCCCAAAAATCATTTTCTCTACTCTGAATAAGATCATCGTTTTGTTTAAAATATTTTTCAAAATTATTCAATGTTTCTGGCGGCAAATTATTGAGCAAAACGTGATATTGGATCCAATTCAATACAAACCGCCAAAATTGCTGATAAACGTGGATAAATCGTGCGATACTCAGTAATTCCTTACACCATTTTTTTTGCTTAGGATGCATCTGCCTTAAACCCATTATGCCTTCAACAAAGAACTTAGCGGCTGCATACTCTTGATAAGTACGATGTGCCATTACATAAATTACCGAGCCATGCTGTGGCGCAGCGATACGTTTAATAAGGGCAATTTCTTCAATATCTTTATCTAACCATTCCTGAGGTATAGGCTTGGGTATTACTGTTTGGAGAAATGCTCGTATATCGGAAAAATGGTCCCATGCTGATACATGCGCAAATCGATCAATGTAGCCCATGCTCAAAGTATTGATCCTTTCACACACCTCTAGCAGCGATCCTTTGATCTTTAAATTGCGCTTAAAATGGATATAAAATTTTGCTTCGAGATAACGCTGGAAAATAGCAATTAAAGCGGTATCACCTTTTATATACTCTGGTAATACTACTTCACCATTATTTTGACGCCATTGTTCATAATATGGCAGCCATGCTTGCCAAAAGAGATAACATTGTAGTGGCACACCCAACATTTCCCGAAGCAGGTTATTTTCTTGCATGAACTGATTGGCTGCATCAAAAAATGGGTTAGCTTCAGGCTTAGGAAATGCTTTACGAAAATATTCTTTAATCTGCTCATCAGTAAATGGCTGAAGTATTAATTCTTGATTCGCATTAAATGCAATACGTGATTGAGTTGGCCGTGTTAGAAATACAACATGCGCATATGAAATTAGTTCATGGTACAGCTCATGACATTCAGTTAACTGCTCTTCTTTAATTTGATCACCGCCATCTAATACCAATAAAACATTACCCTGTTTTAAATCTTGCTCAATGACTGTATGAAAAAAATCAGGTAATTGATAAATTCTTTGCAATATCGAAAAAACAAATTGGCTGAAGGATTTTTGATTATCTGAAGCAGTTAATTGATCTAAATAAATGGGAATATACCAATGATAATGCTCAGCATCTAATGGACGTAGACTTTCAGTTTGACACAATCTTTTTACCAGTGTTGATTTCCCCATACCAGCATTTACTGACACTAATATATGCTTCGCAAATAATTCTTTCATCTGGCAAACACTAAAGTAATCTTTTGGAGAATCCCTTGCTATCCAAAGTTCAGTAGATATAAATAGCGTAGTTTTAATAACTTGACAATGATCTGCATTATTAGGAGCATAACACTGATGTTGTATAAATTTTGCTAAAGATTGAAAAAGCTTTTCCGATGAGGTAATGATAAGCATATCGTTACGCTCCTTTAAGTTTTTTAATTGGATATGAGATAAAGTATTTGCTTCTTTACAGAATACAGCAATTCGCTTGCCTGCTTTTGGCTCTGGCCATTCTGATTCATTAATGTCAATTTGCTTAATGCTATGCTCTTCCAGGTTTTTCGGAAACGCTTTTTCACCCTTTGGATCAAAAATCAATATAGAGCCTTGCGCTTGCTTAATAAATTTATAAAAATCAACTTCTTTATTCACCAAGCTATTTTGCTGAATAACGATTTCATTAGGTTTATCGCTTTTATTGGCTATTTTTTTGCTTTTGATGTAGCCTTCATTGAGAAAATTTTGTAACAATCCAGGATTTTGCAGTGCCATCGCCAACCCAGAATTGTTTTGTTTTGTAAATAAATCATCTAATTTAACAAAGAGATTACCAATGACCACGAAATGATTGGCCGTAATCTTAGCAAAATCATATATTTGCGCATCAGTTAATGGCTGGCAATCAACTATGTGATGTGGGATACCATTAAACATCACTGCCAGTTCCATTTTTTTATGCTCTGTCACGATCAATACTATCTTTTTTCGATGCTTTTTTGCGGCATAAATGAGATTTTCGAGCATTAATTGCTTTGCTGTATTTTCAAAAATTTCTTCAACATTATCAATTGCTAGCAATTGTAACTTATTGATAAATAATTCTACATCTGTGTCCCAGACATCCCGTATAGGTAAAAAAGCATAACTGTCTTGTAGTAGTTTATGTTCTTCACGATATTTTTCAATCCATGCCAAAATAGTATACGACTTACCAATACGAGGCTTGCCACTAATAATGGTTATGATGTTGTCACTACGGCGATAAATATGATCAATAGATTTTAATTGCTGAGAACTAACCACATTAGGTTTGTCAGCTTTAAAGTCTTTAATATAACGTTCAACATAACCAACCAAACGGCTTTTTTGAATTGCAAGCTTGGCCTCTTGGAATACCTTATCAAGAGTAGCAAAAGTAATTTCTTTACCTACCGGTGCACGAAAATTTTCAAGAAAATAACGCTCGAACAGCAAATAATAAGTATGGTCTTCAACTTGAAAACGCTGTCTGATATGCTCAAAATTTTGTTTTTCTAATTCAATAATACTAGGTTGTTTTATTTGAAATTTGAATGCTTTTATAAACTCATCAATACTGGGATCAAGAGACGCCAAATCAGTAAATTCATCCTTTGGCAAATTAGGCTCAGCTAATAATTTACCCAACAGCTGATCATTAAGCTGATAAGTACCAGGATTATATGATATTTCGGCAGTAGGTATGCCAAATATCAGCGAGACACACCACGTGGCATGCGTATCATTGATAAAAATTTCAGCTGATTTTTTAGTTGGAAATGTAATTGTTGTTTTATTAGTCTTTTGAGGAAATATTATCTTGATCAACTCGTCTTGAGCTGCAAAATTTTTAGTAAAAGTTATTGTATTACCAGTAATTAATTTAGGTTTTTTTCCATAAGAAATTACTAGCTTTTTATATAAATAATCGTGAATTGGAGTTAATTTCAAGTTCCTTGTAAAATAGTCATTTGGCACAGCTATCTCAATCTTATCTTCTGATGCTGTCAATCCAAAATGCCCTATCAATAAAAAAGCAATTTTTTGATAGGTATCAATATTACAATTTTTAGGTTTATTAAAATGACTGCTATTTTTTAGCAGTTGTAAGATAGTATCATGGTTAGCCTCGATAAAATTTTTCCAATTAGCTTCAACTAATCCTTTAGTTATAAACTTTAGATTCCCCAATAAATTATTTGCTATTTTTTTAGTAAAATATTCCGAACCACTATAAATACTATCAATTAATTTTCTTTGATTTATTTTCAATGCAGGATCACTTTGCGGCTTCAGCAACCCCAAATAACATTCTGATTCTATGTCATAAAATTTCTTAAGATTATCATCTAATTGGTGATTAGTATAAAATCTAAAAACAATAGGCTTTTTCTTGTCTTTACAACTACGCCAAGCATCATAATAAATATGAAAAGCAGCTTTTTTCTTAATATCTTCTTTTTTACTATTTGTAGTAGCACTTAGTATGTCTACCGTGTAGACTCGCTTACTTTCATCCGTGCTGCCTGCATGCTTTACTTGAAGCACTTCAAATTGCTTATCTGTTTCAATAATAAGGTCATCAAATTTACCAAAGTCATACGCTTTTTCTGCACTTTCCGTTAATATTTTAAATTTCTTAATACCTGATAAATACACTTTTAATGCAAAATGCATTCCAACTAATTTTTGATATTCATCGCCTCGATAGGTATTGCTGTAACCCTGATTTCGCTTATATGAACGTGTGGTCTCTCCAACAGAGTTTGCGGGAGGAGGTGGTTCTTCTGGTGGCATTTCAAACTGTTTAGCAAGACACTTAATTACTTCAATGACATTATATGCATTAGCCAACTCTGCATAATCTGTATTTTTGAAAAACTTATGGATGATGGATTTGTCATTAATCTTTATTTTTAAGAGTGATTCCTCATATTTTTTGAAAAATGTGATCAACCATTGTTTAATTTTCTTGGCCTCAACTGATTCCCACTCTTTATTAATCCTTTTTAATAAAAGAGAAAAATCAGCCGCATACTCATCTGAATTTTCAAGCTGCAGCTTTCTTAATGCATACCAAATACCATTTCCATCTGCTGCTTCATAATCGTCATTTTTATATCCCTGGAAAACCCAGTTCTCAAATTGTCTTTTGGCAAAATTTTCTGCATTACTAAGATTGATATGTTTTTTTCTTAATTCTAAAGCTACATCTTTAGTATATTTAATATCAAAAATATTATTTGTTCCCCAAAAATTATTAGCATTTTCAGCTGCAATTGCACCACAAAGTTTAATATCAGTTTGTTGCGCAGTTTGAATAGTTTTTTGATCTAACTTGAAATCTTTTAAGGCAGTTTGTAACCGCCGATAAAAAGTATCATTTGTAATCACAAGATTATTTTCAATTTGTCCTTTTTCACCTAGCGGCTCAATATTCCATAACTCAGCTTTTTTCGTTTTTCCATCGATAAACAACGCAGCGATATTCCAATGACCTCCTTGGCCAGTACTTGAAAAGTCAAGATGAAGAGGAAAAATACAAACATATAATTCTTTTTTAGCAAGCATTTTTGGGATTAGTGAATTTAATGTATTAGAAAAATCGAATGACTGCAAATCTCCACATAATATAACTTTGTGCTTATTGTACAACAATGGCTTACCCTTATTTACAGAATAACAAGGTAGTGTTTTCTCATCAACCGTTAACCCATCCGCGTTCATAAGAGTGTTAAATTTTTTCTTTTCATCTATTGCATGTTGAAATTGATAGCCTGCCTTCACTAAATAGCCATTAATGATTAAGATAATATCGTCTAACACATACTCATAGTCTGGATTTGGTGGATATTTATCGGTTAACATGAAGCCTCCTTGCTTTATTTAGCTCAGATTTTTTAGAAAGATATTCGAATGCTGAATCTCGATTTGCATCTATTTCATTAATATTAATCTGCCGATCAATTAAACACTCCAAAAGTGCTAAAGAACCTATATCACAAGCTAGATGCCAAATAGGTAATCTAGTATTATTTAAAGTAATATCGACTTCTGCGCCATGCCTTAATAGACCTATAGCAATAATGGCTTCCCGTCTAAACAGTGCTTTAATTATAGGCGAATCTGCTTCATCAGCCGTTAAAACATCTATGTCTGCACCATGTTTGATTAATAGCTCAATAGCCTGCCAGCGGCTGTTTTCATCAAGTTCTTTTTCATTGCTATTGAATAATGATAGCCATCGGCTATTAAAGTAATGATTACCGCAAATTAGCTGATGAATTAAACTAATGCCTTCAGAAGGAATATTCGGAACAGCACCTGCAGTTAATAATTTTTCAATAATAATTAATTGATTTTGTGTAGTATGATCGGGATATTCTAATAAAAAACTAACAGCTAATTGTAATGGATAAAAACCTTTTAAAAGTAAGTTAGGATTAATACCAGCTCTTAGATTGTCTTCTAATTCGAAAATATTAGCCTGTTTAATAGCTTCAACGAATGTTAGCATAATTTCTTACTCCATCATGCAAATCAAAAAATTTAATATTTATATTTGAACTTTGAAATAATGACTTTATCATGCATTTTTACCAAATTGTCGGCGGATTCACCATGATTATTAGGAACTGTCCACAATGCGCCATATTTAATTAATGCTTTAATCTTAGGAATTTCGTTAACTTCGCTTAATTGTTTCCTTCTTAACAAGGTCATGAGTGCTGTATCACCCATTTTTCCAACATTCTTTCGATTAACATCCGGCACCTGGCGCAATATTTTTTCAAACTGCTTGATATTGACCGTTTCTTTTAATCCACTGAACATCCGTTGTGTCCGAGGCGAAGACGGCCCCGATGAAATGGCTATAGCAACAGGATCAGGTTTAGTATTATTTATTGAAGAATCTACCCTTTGATTATCATTGCAATTTTCATTAGCAGTCATCACAAGTGGATTTTCTTGAATAATAGACTTAACAGGTATTTGAATTTTACTTTGATTAAATTGCATATCAGGCTGAAGTAATTGGGCTGAATTATTTTCAATATTATTGAAACACAGTAATTTATGTACTTGCTCCAATAGTATCTGCAATTGTTTAGCATCCGTTTGAAATGCTTTAATGTTAATATCAAAACAGACCCAACCTGCTTTCCCTAAGCAATGATTCCGAAAAATTGTTTTGGCTGTACGCTCACCTGTAACTGGGTTAAAATGAAAAGGCCCATCAATATTAAACGCTAATTTGGGTTTTCCAATATAAGCAATATCAATTTCGTGACCGGATATTTTGCAAATCAGATTTCTTTTTAGGTATTTACGTTGAACTTCATCTAAGGCAGCCGCTATTTTTTGACAATAAAACGATTCAGCTTCTGAAGCATTTACATCTTCTTTAAAATTCTTGAAATAATGTTGCATTTTTTGTTCTAAAAGCGCCGGGAAAGGCTGCTGACCATGCCATTGAAGGGTTCGAATTTCAAACAACGCTCTTGCTTGATCTTTATTGATGTTTTTTGTGATTTTTTGAAAGAGCTTATTTTTCTGATCAATGGTATATGCTATTGTCTCATCCTTTAAAATAACAGTTAAAATCATATTGATCCATAATAGATCAATGGCTATTGCACTGTCGATTTGTTTAAAATAAGTGTCTGTTAGACATTCGGCACATAGTCTTAATACTGCCGTTTTAAGGTTAGGAATAGAAATATCCCACACACTATGCCGTAAAATTTTAAGAAAATCATTAATATCCTCTAGTAAGTAAGTGGTGGAGCTATTAGATAAGCTGCTAATAATATTTTCTGAATATTTCATTATATGCCACTGTAAGCCTTTTGGATTACGCCTATATATCAGCTGTTTGATGTATTTTATATAAATACGCATTGTAAAATGCGTTTTATGTGCGTTGCGATCGTGACAAGAGCGATGGGTATCATACCAATTATTTGCCTGTTTCTCTGATATTTTCGATAATTCCTCTGCTCGACGATCTAATGCTACAACCAGTTGTTTATAAGGTAAAATAAAGTCAGGTAAATCTGCATACAATTTATTAAAATCAACACAACCATATTTAGCCATATGCATTTCTGATAACTGAAAATAAACCATTTTATGCAGTGGATTATTCAAATCGATTTGTGGCAAAAGCCTTTTTATATACATAATCCTGCTGTAAGCTAATTGGTAAGCAGGATACATTTGTAAAGGAGGTTCATCGCGTAATAGTAACGACGTGCAAGTGGAAGCTAGTTTGGCAAATAATTCTGCAAGCTCAGGTGTTATTTTAGTGATAAGATTCGGATAAAGCTTTAATATCCCCACAATAAATTGAAAAGACGCCTCAGCCGTTAGTTCTATATTTTGTTTAAGCAATTTTTGCATACTTAACAAAAGAAGATCTATCATTTCTTGTTCAGGCTTAAAATCCCATACTGCAAGCCCAAAAGTTAACATTCCAATCACTTCTGTTGAAATATTTTGTTCATCTGTTGAAGAAAAATTATTTATTAATAACAAATAAGCTTTTTGAGTCAAGTTTTGAATAATAGGTTTGAAATAAGTGTGTTTTTCTTCATAGAGCCAGCCAAAATCATAATATAATTTAATATTATTTTGTGACAATAAAAATAAAACTTTAGCAAGATTATTGAAATCATTTTGATTGTATAATAAGTAACTTGTTATTATATTTCTAATTTTGCCTACAAGTGCATCGCTGTCATCAAGACGGGCGGGAATATAAATATCTAATTCCATTAAGTATAAAGTTCTATTTATTAATTCTGCCAACTCCTCAAATACAACAGGCTCTTTTTTTACTAATTTTTCAGCTAATACAGCCAATAATTGGTAGTGCTTATCAAAAGTATTAGCAAGATTTGAATGAGAAGTAATTTCCATAAAAATTTCCTTATTAAGAATAATTCATAAACTTATGAATAGTTATCAGCTATATCTGCTGTCTCTAACGCTCAAAACGATAGCTATTATAACATGGCAATTTAGCCATGAGATTTATAAAAAAAGAGCTTGAAATTAAATGTACTCCCACTTGAAAACAGCTAGTAGCTTAGATTATGCTGGTTTGCTATTTTTGATTTATTTAAAATCTCTAATACTTATGGTATTTAAAAAAATTTTCAAAAAACATTAGAGAAGAATATAATATATTTGTGGCTAGGTAATTAATTTCGTAATAGTTTACTCATTTACAGACTACTTATCAGCACAACTAATCGTTGCAATCGCATGCTTGTATACAGCTTGAATTTTTTCATCTCCTGATAAAGTTTTCAGCCATAAAATATATTGATCAAAACCAACTAGATAACCAGTAAGTTTGATTCCACTTTTTAAATAAATATTGATAGTAGAATGATTTTGTAAAATTTCTTGTAAAAAACGTGCCTGTTCCATAGTAATCTCTGCTTATAGCTTAATAAAACTACTGATTAATAAGTAATCTTCATCTACACAAATAAAATTTTAGCAATTAACCTAATTGGTTACTCTAAGCGAAATATTCGTAAACTGCAATCCTTTAACTTTATTTCTTAATAATAGACAGGCTTAAATGACTAGTTTTTAGTGATAAGTAGAAATTCATATCAGTTTAGATTTTATCCAAAAGAATAATTTAAAAGATTCGTGGCAACTAACGGATTATGCTGCAAGTTCGATCTTACGGTGATGACCTAATGAATAGGTAGGCTAAATATTTTGTTATAAAATAAAAGCATCCTTGCTATCCCATGAAATGGTAAAATGTATATTCTCATAATTAACAATCAAGTTTTGATTACCTAAGCCAACGAGTAAGTAAATCCTTCATTGCTTGTAGTGTTATAGGTTTATGAGCAACCTCATCAACTCCTGCATCTCTACACTCTTGCTGTAGTAATTCATCTTGTAGATACGCAGTCAACATAAGAGCAATAGATTTTTCCTTTCGATTGAGTTGTTCGTATGATCTTATTTTTTTACAAAGTTCTATTCCACTAAAGTCAGGAAGACCATAATCAAGTAGAATAACATTGAATTTCTTTTCTTTATATTCCGCTAATGCTTTACTGGCAGTTGTTGCGTGAACAACCACATAACCTAGACGCTCTAGCATCATCTGATGTACTCTTAGTGCTATTGGCTCATCTTCAACTAACAAAATATATTTTTTAGTATTCAATCCATCTTTGTTGTTTATTTTTTCCATAATTTTTATCGCTTAAAAACATAATGAAATAAATTATATCTTATTATTTTCCAAATAACCCTCCCGCAAATGCGGCTTTCTTTATAGTATTAAATTTTGATATCACCATATTTTATTCCTAAAGCTATTGCTTGCTTCATATTTTTACATTTTAATTTTCTTAAAATTTCTTTTTCATAATCTCTTACTGTATTACTACTTCTCTCTAAGAGGTTAGCTATCTCAATATAAGTCTTACCTCTCGAAGCAAAATATAAATATTCTTTTTCACGATCCGTCAATTTCTCATCAAAAATGATTGTCCGTTTCAGCCACGTATAAAAAAGTATTGCCTTCATTTCTTCAATTTGTTCTTGTGTTGGCACTAAAATACCAAAGTTTTTCTTTAAAATATCAGAGGCAATTTTCTTGTAAAAAAATTCTTCTTTGTCCATATTTAAGAATCCTACTTTTAATTTAAATCTTTATAGAAACAAATTGACCGACACAAGCTAATTCTTGTTGTTTGCCTAATTTAAAATTATGCTTTTTAATTTGATTAGGAGGTATTTGCTTTGCTTCAAGCAGGCGATTAGCTAATTCAGCTAGTTTATTAGCTTCTTTGATGATATTGTTAATGAAATTTTGCTGATTTGGGGTAAGTTCTTCATCTTTCATTAATTCAGCACTTCTTAAGATTCCCGTTAAAGGAGTACGTAATTCATGACTAAGATCTCTTAAGCTTAATGGTAAGTTAACAATTTCCATAAATACTCCTTGTAATAATTTTTAAATATTGATTTACCTTAAATAAAAAAACGCTCTAAATCCGATAATACTTTTAGCGAGTAATTATAATATCTAAAAGGCCGGCTAATTCTCGGTTTTAGAGCAAACCCTTTTATAATAATTTTGTTAGTACTTTATTAAACACACTCCATAAGATCTAATTTTTATAACTCTGTTTATTATTTGGAGTAGAAAACTTATACTTTGAAATATACAGCACACTTTTTTTCAGCTTATGGAACGAACGCGCCATTGGAAAATTTTATGGTTAAATAGTTTTATGCTATCCAAAATTGGCCATTCAAAGCTTAAAGCGTATCCTCTATCAACTTAGTACTGTTTCCATAAGCTATATAAGAACACAGCTAGCTTAAGCATTAAATTTCTAAATTTTTTTATAAATTAACCAGTTAAAATTTATCAATGAATTTTATCAATAAATTTCGCTGATAAATTCGCTGAGCTTTTATGAGATGCCTTATAAAATGACAATAACTTGGCATAATAATTACCTAGCATCTTTATCAAAAAAGATGGTTTTTTAGTTAATTATTGATATATCGAATTATTGAATGAATTTTAGGCTATTGTTTCGAATATAGTATTTTTTTCAAAACTACATAATAAATTTGATAGATAATCAGAATATTTATATTCTCCATTAGATGAATTTTTAACCCAATCAATATCATTGAAATGATTAATAATATTTTGCGGCAGATTATTATTTTGTTCAGCTAACTTTGATACAATAAATTTTTGTAAAAACGGATCAAGCATAACTCTGCCGTATTTTGTTTCCAATTCAGAAATCCCTGTAACGGCTTGAATCAAAGCACCAAGCAGTAAGCTCCGAGTTAATTGGATATT
>Ga0102591_1002516_pt1 | contig 19549 bp, 26 predicted proteins | sample AraplaCol_mCL_r2_2_FD_76860 | JGI IMG/M metagenome (GOLD analysis project Ga0102591, IMG submission 76860) | Arabidopsis root microbial communities from North Carolina, USA - plate scrape MF_Col_mCL_r2 (SPADES assembly) (version 2) | ecosystem: Host-associated > Plants > Roots > Endosphere... | reverse complement strand
ATGTTCTACAACCCCAAGCGGCGGCACAGTTCCAACGACGGCCTGTCGCCGGTAGAGTTTGAAAGGCAGTACGCACTAAACGGCTGACGACTGTCTACGAAACCTTGGGCGATTCAGTCAAGTGACCACTTACGAAACACGCTTGAGTGTGCTTGACGGTAATCGACGGCTTGGTTCCGTCTGTTCAATCCATCCAAGTCGCGCCCTAGTCAATCTCGCAGATGCGAGTGCCAGACCTCAGACCACACTCTATGGAACACCTCGAGGATCTGGGCAAGTTGGGGAGTATGTCCTTGTGGAAGTGGATCATCGGGTCATCATCGGCCGGGTGACTTCTGTTCGCTTGGTAGAGCGCGAACGACTTGCCATCAACCCAACCATGGGTGAGCCAGTCCCCGTCGATCCAATAGCCGAAGTCGATCTCCTCGCAACGCTTGACGCAGTCATGGGCGAGTTGTCTCCTGGCATAGAGGCCTCTCCTCGACTAGGTAGCGCCGTTTACTCACCCGCCCCTGCCCTCCTCTCGGACTTGGTCTCCAAGCAGCGAGGCCTTCAACCTGCCACTCAGCTGGACCTAGGCACCGCGATGGCGATGCCAGAGGCGCGCGTTCGGATATCACCAGAGCGGGTGTTCGGTCGGCACTGCGCGATACTGGGAGCAACAGGGGGAGGAAAGAGTTTCACGATTGCCAAGCTTCTTGAGGAGATCGGCAAATGCATGGGAAAGTCCATCCTGATCGATGCCACGGGCGAGTTCTATACGCTGACTGATCAGGCTGACCACCTTGCACTCGGTCCCCCGCTTAACGGCGAGGATGAAGTCTACCTACCCCTTTCGTCGCTAGACGAGCAAGACCTCCACGCATTGTTCCAACCCTCCGGAAAGGTGCAGGGACCAAAACTCCGTGAAGCGATCTTCAGCCTACGCATCGCTCACATTCTTAATAACGCCACAGATGCGGACCTAGTCGCACGTCGAAATATCCTCGCGGCATCGGGCTTGTTGAAGGACGGCCTGATTCAGAAGGCAAACCAAGATCGACGCCCGTTCGAGGCGCTGACCACTGCGTTGCGCGCCCAGATCGAAGCGCCGAACGCCCCGTTCGATATCACCCTACTTGCCGCACAAATCACGCATGAGTGCGTCGGGCCCAACTGGAACAAACAGACTCACTTTGGCCCGCATGACGATGCAGCCGACGGATGGTGCGCTCCGCTCACTGCACGCATCCAGACTATTACCCGCGGGACGGAACTGAGGGTCTTCTTCAGCAAGAATGGAAGCAACCTCCTTGAGCGTATCGGAGGCTTTCTATCGTCGCCAAGCCACGTCCTGCGGATCTCGTTAGCCTCTGTTCCCTACAGCTATAACGCTAGAGAGATCGTTGCCAACGCATTAGGCCGCTGGCTGCTACGGCAGGCGCGCGAAGGGGTGTTTAAACGTGGAAAGCCCACTGTCGTAATCTTGGACGAGGCGCACAACTTCCTCAATCGTCGCATTGGAGAGGAGGACGGTAGCGTCAAGCTCGACGCCTTCGACCAAATAGCTAAGGAAGGCCGGAAGCACTGGCTCACCATCGCGCTTGCGACGCAGCGCCCCCGCGATCTCCCTGAGGGCGTCCTGAGTCAGATGGGAACTATGGTGGTCCACAGACTGACCAATCATCGTGACCGCGAAGTGGTCGAACGAGCATGTGGGGACATCGATCGCACGTCGGTTGCATTACTGCCAACATTCGCACCAGGCCATGCGGCCATCATTGGTGTGGATTTCCCATTCCCTCTTACTGTTTTGATAGACAAGCCCATGAAGGAGCCGGACTCCCGTGGACCGCAATACCAAAAGATGTGGATTAACTCAGTTAAAGGAGATGAAGTGCGTGGCGACCGTGATGGTGGGGTTGACCTCGATCAGCCCCCTCCCCCCACTCCACGTAGCGATGCCGCCGGCATGGCCGACGTAGCCGAAGTACCGGCCGCCATTTCCGAGCGGTACGTGCCGCCGCTTAGTCGGCCGCTCCAAGACGATGAAATCCCGTTCTAGCACCCAGTGACGAAGCTGTGTGCTGGGCTGACCGAAGTTACCGGTTTCCGGCATCCCCACCCTAGCGACGTGCCTTCGTGTTCCTATACGCAACGGACGCCGCAAGCAGTCCTCGCAACGGTCCGCAATCCGGGTCTGGGCCATGCGGAGGCACGAGCGTTCGACAAACTGCCGCAAGCTCGCCGATGCAGCGCCGCAACGAATCCAACGCGCAAAGCTGGCAGGCGTGGAGGGGAGGACTGCGCGCGACCAGCCAGACTAATAGAATCAGCGGCCAATGGAGGGAAACGAAAATGCCAAAGAATGCGAGGCGGCTAGAAATCGAGCTGCCCAGACTGACGCTGGCGCTGATCAGCGCGGTGATCGGACTAGTAGCGACGGTGGTCCTGTTCGCGGTGTTTGACGCTCAGACTGCTTCGGTCGCAGCAACGATCGCAACATCGATCGCCGTCATAGTTGCCTTGGGAGTGGGGCTAGTGCCGTGGTTTATCGCGCAAGAAGACCGGAAGACGCGGTCGATCGTGATCGCCTCGCGCATCGCGTACGGCCTGCAGAAGGCACTCAACTCCGCGACAACTATTCGCGATGGCCTCGGTCATGCGGCAGAGACAGCCAACGCATGGCGTATTCAAGAGGCGGCCAAGCGGTGTTTGCCCATGGCCCCCGAGACCATCGACGCGAGTTTCGAAAAGATCGGCTCACTGCCGATCGAAGATGCACAGGTTGTATGCACCGGGGCGATGGCAGTGATTGCGCAGTACGAAGGCCTTTACGTGGTCGCGAACGCCGATCTCAAAGAGGGACTTGAAGCCATTCGTGTCGGAATGGTTGCAGAGAACAATGGGATCATCGCCGCGGATCTCGACGCACGAGCGGCAGCGTACCTCGGGAAGTACATGATGCAGATTGGGCGGCAGGCGGCGGCGCGCGCCATGGACACCCAGGCACGCGTGCCTCGTGCGATCGAAGTGCTACGGAAGCATGGAGCAGTTATGCCGACACACTATGGCGAGCTCGTCGAAAGCCCGGTTCCGGAGGTCGCTGCTGCAGTCAAGGCCGGTACTTGGCCTTCCAACACCCAAATGACTATGCCCCCAGGCCAGGTAAGCGGGACTCAAGCGGGTACTGGCTAAACCGGACAACTTCCTCCTTGAGCCACGAATTAAGGCTCTCTCGAATCGGGCCTGCAACGGCCGAAGTTCGTTCTCGATGAAAATTTTGGCCGCTTTCACGACATACCCAAAGCCGGCCGCGTTCCGGACACCTTCGCGAATGAAGCAGAGGTACCTCACCGCACACCCTCGGCGCCCTTACCAGCGATGCACACGCGCTGGCCGAGCGCGCTGTCTCGCACTTGGACTAGCCCGAGCGCGACGCTGCCTGCGCGCGCGCTTGAACAGCAGCACGACGCTGCCCCGTCCGGAACTCAACACGAGAACGCCACGTGCTTTGAGGTCTTCGTTCGAAAGCTCATCGCGTCCGCCTTCCAGATAAGACGCTGCGTGCCCGCGCAAAGGCGGAGAGGGGCTCAGGCCCTTGCCGAGGCCGCAAGCACGGCTTAACGTTCAACGATACATTGAGACGTCAAAGGAGAATCTATGGCAGGCGCGAAGAACCTAAAGTGCGGCTTGATCATGCCCATCTCTGCCATGGATGGCTACCCGGAAGCCCACTGGCTAGACGTCAAGCGAATTATCGAGCAAGCGCTGGAGCCGACCACCTTCGCAGTTGAGTTGGTCAGTAGCGCTGAAGACGTTGGTGTTATCCACAAACGAATCGTCCAGAACATCTATAGCAACGATATCGTCGTCTGTGATGTGAGCGGCAAGAACCCAAACGTTATGTTTGAACTGGGCATGCGTTTGGCGTTCGATAAACCGGCAATCATCGTGAAGGACGACATAACAAACTACTCCTTCGACACGTCACCGATTGAGCACCTCAGTTACCCGAGAAGCTTGCACTACCATACGATCGAGGCGTTCAAGCTTAGTCTGCGAGCGAAGGTTGAGAGGACGCACGCGAGCGCCACCGACAGCAGCAGTGGTTACACGACATTTCTGAAACACTTCGGCCCCTTTGTCGTAGCGAAGCTGGATGAAAGAGCAGTCGGCAAGGAGGATTTTGTCGCGCAACAGATTGCTGACATGCGGCAGGACATTTCAGGACTCACGAAATCCGTGTCGGCGCTGACAGATGTGACGCGAACCAACGCTGACGCAGCCAACGCAGGTCGAGTTCTCACGTATTACCTCAATCCTGAGGGAGAAGTCAGCGACTCTAAGTACATCTCGAACTTAATCCATCACCGTCTGGTCAAACCTAAGAAGGGTGATCCCACGAAGTAACCTCGGGTCGCGACAGTCGGGCGAGGCAACGACGCTCACCTCGACGCAGTCGGATGCGCGCGTTGCTTCAGGCTGACTTCTCTGCTAGAAGCCGAACCGCGCGCATGGCGCGTTCAGTGACAGCAGCGCAGTAGGCGAGCTTAGCGAAGCACCGAAGGAGCCCGCGAAGGTCGCTGTCGCTTCCTGTTTGTTCGCGCACAATCCGGACGGGTGGCCGAACTGCTTCTTCGCGCCGGCAGCTATGGCCATGCCCTCGTCCGCGCCTGGCGCATGCCCTCGATAAATCCACCTAAGCCCCTGCCCTGCTGCATGTTCGCTTTCGGCCCGAAGCGGACAGTGAATCGGGGTCCGCTACCACACCGCGGTTTGGGCCGAGTGTGAATCATCCCGGCTTCATGCCCAGCCGCCAACGCAGCTTGCGATTGGAGGCTACCAGCGCATCGATGCGCGATTGGTCAGTGCCGACCAGGAGCAACAGATGGAGTTGGAACAAGGCCTCGAGCTTGGAGATCAGCGGTAGTAGATCACCGCGCTGCGCCGCACGAGCGACGAGTGACGGGTCGTAGTGCGTCAGGTAATTGCGCGTGTCCACCATCTTGTCCACGAGCCCTTTACGCGCTTCGGCGTTGCCGAAGTGACTGGAGAACGGCTTGAGCAAGCGCTGCATCCGTTTGCGCAGGGACAGCTTGTTGGCGTACGTCATTTGTTCCTCGAGCCATTCGCGATGCGGCTGCGGACACGCGGCGAGGATGGTGGAGACGCGCTCGGCAAACTCTTCAGGCGGTTCAACGGTCTCGCTGCTGGTGCGGTCGTGCAGCGTCTCCAGCCCCTGGGCGATCGACAGAAAGCGACTTTCAAGAGACGCATGGCGCCCGGCGCGCACGGCGAAGTACAAGTTGAACGCCGGCGACAGCGCTTCGTGGTGCGCCAACCAATCGGTCACCATGCCCTGCAGCCTATCCGCTACGTCCGGATAGGAGAACAGCATAGAGTACCGCTCGACCTCCGAGCGTCGTACCGGCGTGCTGCTCTCGTAGAACACGGGCATCGAAATGGACTTCTCTCCGCCCGGGACGTCCATCGTCGCCGATGGCGAATAGGCATACAGCGCGTCAATCTCCAGCGTCTGATCGGTCGCGAAGGACAGGAAGTTGACTAGGCGCCCCAACTGCTTCAGCAGGTCGTCGAAGGTCGCCTCAGCTTCCGGCACGACGACCAGCCGTGCCTGGTGGGTGATCTTGGCTTCGTTCTGGACCTTGCCCCCCGGTGCGGTCCAGAAGAACTCAAAGCTCACGCGCATGCCGGGCAGCGACAGTTCGATCTTGGGCGGCGGCACGTACCGGATGAAAGCCGACTGCACCTTGTGCGAGGCGTCGAACTCGAATCCGGCGTCGATCCCCGTGATCTGCAGCCAATCATCCAGCCCGGTCACCGCCGCTTCGAGCTTGCTGAAGCGAAGCTGCGCCTCTGGCGGCAGGGTCGCGCCGCGAAACACCGTGGCTACGTGTAGCTTGGAAACTGCCACGCCGCCGAAAGCGAAGTTCTCGCTCAAGTAGAAGCTGTCGTACAACGTAACCGCGCCGCCCTCGACGATGCCATGAATCGTCGACAGATCACGCGGCTCGTTGCGGAACTGTGCCTCCTCGCTACCGAAGGCGCCCATCAACTCCAAGCTGCACTTGCCGGCGTCTGAAATGCGCAGCCGCCCGCTGACCTTGTCCTGCTGGCCGGGCAACCAGAAATAGCCCTCGAGGATCTGCGAGGCATCAAGCTTCACTGCTGTCTCCCTTCTTGCCTGAATCGATTTACCGCCCCAGCGTACTCCGTAAGGTTCTCAAGGCCCGGGACGCCGGTCAGTCCGGATCGTCGTCCACGCGCGGCGCATCCCCATCGGTGCGCCGAAACAGAGCCAGCCCCACCGTCACGGGGGCTCGTTCGCGGCCAAAGGCCACCACCAGTCGTTGCACCGTCGGCGACTCGAATCCACTGGGCGGCACGGACGGCGTCAAGTACATCTCCACCTGCAGTTGCTCGTGTTCGATGGGCACTCCCTGGCCCAGCACAGCGCATCTCGCGCGCAAGGTCTCGACTAGGTCGGGAACGGAGTCGCTGGTTGGTTCGGCGTCGGCCGCGGCGAGGAGCCCCTTGAGCGCCGCGCGAACCGCCACGGCGGCTTCGGTCGCGTCCACGGCCAGTGCGTCAAACGGGTTGAGCGCCGCGGTGAGCGTGATCGGGCCGTCGTTCGGTGCGGGGGCCGTCGCCTGCGCGGCACGCGTATGCAGGTGTAAATGGTCCCACAGCGCACGGACATCCGTCACGATTGCAGCACCGGTGCTCTGCGCCATGAATAGAGCTACCTCCAGGTTCACGCAGCGAACGACGAACAGTTGGCTCAGCGCCGTTTCGTTCTCCAGAACCTGGAGCAGTGCCATCGGGTCTTTCTCGCCCTGACGCCGCATGTAGGCCACCGTGCGGCGGTGGTGCTCGTCCTGTTGATCCGGAGCGGCATCTTTGACCAAGGACAGGAGGACGCGATCGGGCAGCTGGAGCATCGAGCGTTTCAGGTCGTCGCGCAGCAGCCAGCGAAATTCGTCGAGCTGCTGTGGTTCCAAGCGCCACTGCGCGGTGCGCTCCATCGCCATCGTACGCATGGATTGTTCGAACTCGGGGCTAAGGTCGCCCGGGTCGGGGAAGATGAACACCTTGCCAGCGTGGATCAGCGGCTCGAGCATGAGCCAGAACATGATGTTCTTGAGGAACTGCTGCTTGTGCTGCGCCGGTGAGTCCACCGGGCTGTACTCGGGTCGCAAATTGCGCGAGGCCAGCACCGGATCCATCACCAGCACCTGATCGAACAGCGGCACTAGGCTCATGATGCTTTCACCGGCCATCCGTGGGTCGGAGGGGCCCATGTAGATCGCCCGTAGGCCGCCGTCGCCGGGGCGCGGCAGCAAGGCCGCCAAGTCCGTCCCCTCCGGCCACAGTCCGCGGGAGATGCGGTGCAGCGTGGCCACCTGATCGTCGGACAGCGTGCGTTGGACCTTCTGCCACGAGTCCTCTTCGGTCAGTTCCAGCACGCCGCCAATCGCCCGAAGGAAACCCACATTTCGTTCGCGCAGGCTCAGCACATTCCAAGGCGGGCGCTCCCACGGCGGAAGGTTTGCGCAGCACGCTCCGAACGTTGCTTTCGCGCCGCACGGACACCGATCCGCCGGTCCCGGCGGTGCGGCCGGCGGTTCCTTTGCGGCGAATTCGTGCTCGCGCGAAGTGCGCCCGTAGGCGTCGCGGTAGCCGAAGGTGCCGTCCTTGTAGCCGATGTGGATCTCGCCGCCGTGCCGCCACAGCTCCTTCCTCAGGGGCAGCAGCAATCGGGCCAGCGTTGCCGGGGCGATTGGTGTAGTGCGCTCGGGGTAGAGCCAGTCGCGGTCCCCCGCCGCGATGTACCGGTGCGCCCGCGTCTTGAGCCAGGCATTCACCGCGATGACTGCCTCGGTGTCGAAGCGTCGTCCGCGAATCAGCGCATCGGTGCGCAGCATCGTGTGCCCGAAGTAGCGGGCGTTGATGCGCTTGGCTGTCAGCTCCACGCTGCCGGGATCCTTGGCGTACGGTACGTGCGTCAGGATGAGCAGATGGTTGGCATCCAGCGGGAACAGCGTCTGCGTCCCGTTCCAAGTGATCGGCGCTTCATTCGGGTAGTCAAGAAGCGACGCCTCGAGCGGAAGACCGGCGTTGAAGGTAGAGACCGGATGGTCGGTGATCAGGAACTTCACCGCTGAATCCTCGGCCGACACCACCTCGTGCGCGCACTCGGCCCACAGCGTGCCGAACATCTCGCGCAGGTGCTGCATCTCACCCATTAGCTCGAGCTGCGAAAGCGCCGGGTAGCGGCTGCGGATCCAGTCTAGGCCCTTGGGAGTGCGCAGCTTCTGCGCGCCCAAATACGCCAACATCGGCTGGTACTGGTCGTGGACCTGCACCACGTCGCCGCCAATGAATGCCCGGACGGCGGCCGCGCCGTAATCGTCGATGCCCTGGAACAGCACGGTCTCGATCTGGTCGTTGAGGTATTCGCCAAAGCGCGTGACGTACAGGTCGTTCTGCCAGAAACAGGCCTTGGGCGGGCGCTGGCGCGGCCTAGCGAGGATCGGGGTTCCGTCGGGCCGCGGACGTGGCGGTGAAATGTCGAGGAACCAGTTGTCGGCGCCAGCGACGCGAAAGCCGCGCTGGTACCACTCGGGGACGTAGTGGTTCTCGCGCGATGGCCCTTGGGGAGGGCCAGGACTCGGCGTGCTCGTCATGGTGCCGTGGTCAGGGCACGCGCGGGTCGCACACATGTCATTCGAACTGGCCCGCGAACCATTGCGTCGCCTCGACATCGATCGCGCCATTGATGTACACATCGGCGCGAACCACGCGACCGGCCGGAATGTTGAGCACCAGGTGTACGCCGACGGCGTACGCGTAACGTCCGGCCAGATCGGTCATCCCGCGCAGCTTCCAAATGTCCTTGGCGAAATCGCGGTTGGTGTGGCGCTTGGCCTCGACGACCAGCAGGTTGTGGTCTTGGGTCCCCACGCGATGGACGATGAGGTCCGGCACGATATCGGCTTCATCCATGACGCCGGCGGCGTCAGGGTAGATCAGATCTTTGACGGCGCGCTCGCGGCGATCGTACTCGTCATTGACCTGGTACTCCGGGAATCGCTCGCGCACGCGCACATACAGCTCCGCCACCACGGCGCGCTCGCCGGGTGCCGCATACTGCAGGCGTTCGTTTTGAAACAGGTCGGCGATCGCCGCGGCTAGGCGCTGTAGGGCATCAACGACAGATGGCGTCATGCCACCACTCCGTGATCCAGGCGCGCCTCGGCGATGACGCGTTCCAGAAGCGTGCGGTGTTCGCGAGTGAAGTGCGCGGGCTTCTCCAAGTGTCCACCGTTCCTTTTGCTTCTTCTTGAAAGTGAGGACGCCACCGAGCGAGGCGTTCGGCACGGCACGCAACACCGCCAGAAACCCGACAGCGACCTTTCGCCAGGGTGCGACGTGTGGATTGGGCCCTCGGTCATCCCGATCTCCCTCGCCACGGCCGGGCCTTCCTCCCCTACGGATTGATCGCCGGACTAGATGCGCAGCCACAGTATGAGCCGCCCCGGGGAGGTCTAGGTATCCAATGCCCGCTTCGGGTCGAAAGCAGGCCTTCCCTACCCCCGATAAATCCCCCTAATCCCCTGCCCTGTCGGCATCCGCAACCGGGCGGACATGAGTGAATTTGGAGCTGACAGGAACGACGCTATCGCCGGGGCGATTCCAAGGACATCGACTGACCGTCACTCGGGTTCATCGATCTGCTCAAGTACCAGGAATCCATCCTGCTCGCCAAGGCTACGCAGTCGGTTTCGTCGTCCGCAAACCGGGGCACATGAAGTGTAGGCCGAAGTCATCGAGATTCGCCTCGGCTTGGTCAGCGTCAAACTCACTTTCGCAGCGGGTGCATCGCCACATGCGCTCTACGCCTTTCCGGTTGTCGAGAGCAGCCGCGGCGCGTGGCCAACCGAGCACCGTTCCGCGATGAACCTTTAGGTCCCGCTTAACTCACGCTCAATGGCGCACGATCCTTGTGCACTGCGATGCAACGTCGCAACGGCCACTCAGCCGCGCTGCAATTCCACTCCTCCTCCGCACTGAGCCCCACTCGCCCCGCTTCCAGCGGGGTCTGGCTTCGGCCGCCCTGGATCCGCAAAACAGCGGACCATATAAAAGGCAATCCTGTATGAACACCGTAACCAACATTCCCAACAACAAGAATCTCGTCGACACCGCCGCCGCCAATGGGTCCTTCAGGACTTTTGGCAAGGCACTTGATGCCGCGGGCATGACCGAAACGCTGCGCGGCACGGGCCCTTTCACGGTGTTCGCACCGACGGATGCGGCATTTGAAAAGCTTCCGGCTGGCAAGCTGGAAAGTCTGTTCAAGCCCGAGAACAAGGAAGAACTCGTCTCGCTGCTGAACTATCATGTTGTTAGCGGCCGCAAGACCACGGCCGACGTTGGCAAGTGGGACGCTGCCAGGACCGTCAACGGCCAGTCGGCCCCGATCATCCTGAAGGACGACCAGCTCAGCATTGATGGAGCGCTGATCACCTCGGCCGACATCGGGTCGAGCAATGGTCTGCTCCATGGGATCGATAAGGTCAACATTCCGCCTAAGCAGTAACGGTCACCAGGTGGGTGCCTAACGAGAATGGCGAGGGCGTCCCTCGCCGTTCTTCTGTGGCCTCATCCATTCACAGCGTGGCCGCCATTCGAGAGAGGCCGAGAACATCTACTACCACTCCACCGCGGGGCGCTCCTGGACGACAGCACATTCGGGCAGGACGTTGGGCACGACGGCTGCTAATGTCCGCTCTCGACCCCCGAAGTGGAGATGCGACGGCATGCGAGAATCGTACGACGGCTTCACTGTGGTGTTGCGGTACGCTCTATAAACAAAACCACCTTCGCGAGAGTGAAGGGCTTGGCCAGCACCGAATAGGCGGCAAGCCGAGCGGGGATTGCACCGTCACCTGCGCCTGTGGCAAAGAAGAACGGTAGCTTTATCGCCACAAGATGATCCGCTACCTCGCAGCCACTTTGTTGTCCTAGCTCAACATCAAGGACGACGCAGTCGAAGCGATGCTCGTCTGCCAGGGCGATCGCGTGGCTGACATTATCTGTATGCCAAACGTGATAACCGCTCGCCTCTAAACCTGCCGCCATGACCTCGGCAAGAGGCAGTTCATCTTCAACAATTAGCAGTCGCACGGCTTCTCTCCCGCCTCGGATAACGACAGGCATCAGCCGTCCCTGCACATCCAGCCTCGCAACCTATGAGTGACAAGCCCGTGACGCGCCTTCTCTGCTAAACGCCCTGCGAGCGAGCGCTCTCGGTCTCGCCCGATATGTCCTTCACAAAGATCAGATGCAAGCGGCCTCATACATAACGTGGCCTACCCCTGTTGAACTCGCCACCATGAGCACGAGGCGACTAGATCCGAAAGCTTCCCATCCACTAGTGCGCCGTTTCTACGACGCGATAGAAACCTCGAGAAGGACGCAGTTGGAGATGCGACTGGGCGTTGCGAAAGCTCGTCAGCGTCTGTCCGAGGTGAGGGCAAGAGCCGTGCACGTCAAGCAGCTAGTTTCGGACGGCGTAGACTCGACGAACCGTAGCGAATAGATCGCGCTGCCGCTTCGGCCTCCGCAGCTCGCCAGACAAGGCTGTTGAAGACTTCTACGGTCGCTCGTTCCATCGACGAGCCCTCGCCCGCGTCTATCCGGTTAGCAAGAGGCGTTCACGCCAAGCTCGCGCGCGCAGGTGTACGACTACTGATGCACCGTGGCGATCAAATCGCTGCTGCCTCGGGCCTCCGTGCGGCTCGCATCAGGCCCAACTCTTGAATACCCTTACGATCGCTCGTCTCATCGACGAGCCTGAGCGACATACGGTCCCCACGCGCTACGAAGCCGCGATCGACGAAAGTCGACGTCTCCGCGCGGAGCTTGCCGCAACCTTGGACGAATCCCGCCGTCTGCTCGGGCGCATCGCGCAGGGGCATGCTGAGCGCAATGCGGACGAATGGGCCCGCCTCTGGCCGATAAAAGACCGTTGACTGAGTGGGAAGCCAGCGCTACGCCAATGGGACCCGGCGGAGTCCGAAGTCGTGAGGGAGCGAGTATGTACCCAATCGTACACTTGGTTGATGACGATCCCGATGTGCTTAGAGCTCTATCACGAGCGCTCTGGTCAGATGGGTACACGGTAGTTCCGAGCTCTTCTGGGGAAGAGTTCCTTGAGGTGTATCAACCCGGTGATGCTGGTTGCGTCATCCTGGACCTAATGATGCCGGGCAAAAGCGGCATGGATGTTCAGGCTGAATTGGCTCGCCGCGGACATGTACCTCCCATCATCTACATCACCGGCATGGTCGAAATAGCATGCGCTGTGGAGATCATGAAGAGCGGAGCGGTTGACTTGCTAACGAAGCCCGTGGAACTAGATCTACTAATCGAAGCGGTGTCGCAAGGGCTGGCGAGAGATGCGCGAATCCGCAACCTGCTTTCGCGCTGCGCGGTGGCAAGAGCCCGCTTAGAGTCTCTCAGTTCGCGAGAGCGCGAAGTGCTTCAGTATGTGTCGAATGGCGACTCAAACGCCGTTGTCGCGGAAGCGCTGGGCATTACCGTGAGGACGGTGAAGGTTCACCGAGAGCATATCCGATTCAAGCTGGAGGTTCGAACTACTCCAGAGTTGATTCACCTGCTTACGGAGGGCGGATTCTCGTCAATGCCGGCCCTGCCGCGCGATCGTCGTTGTGGCCGGACGGGAACAAGGAGAAGAAATTGGTGAGTCACAACGTTGGTCGCCTGTCTACCTCGCCGTGCTTGAGAACCTGGCGGACGCATCGCCTACGTGTCAGCTTGCCGCAGCGCCGCGTACGTCCGATCGGAACGAGAGAGGAGCCACATGAGAACGCGCAGAGATCTACAAGGCGTGATCGAAGGGATCGATGCCGCCATGCTATACGCCGCGAACGAGGCGTCCGACATGTCCCAGTATTGGAGTTCATGGAATCTTGCAATAACTGGTCTTCCGCTTAGCGAAGAGGTTCCAAGCGACCTCAGCTACTGGTGGCGGAACCAATTGCTGGATGCCAGCCGCCGCGCGTTCGACAATAGCGTACTGCGACGTCGGTACCACCGGGAGGACTTCAATTCGGATGGTGTTCCTACCGGGATAGTCTGGAACAGCGCGCCATGCGTGTACCGCGACCGCGAAATCCGCGTCGAGCTTCGTAGAGAGACTTCCAGCGCGTCTTGGTGCGCGTCGGTGACGATATCTGATCTTTACGAATTGAAGATTGCTGCGCGCATCTTCTTCGCGAGACTTCCCAGCGCTGCTGGTGGAGCGATCGGGGCATACGCGTTGGTCATAGAGAGGGCGCGGCGAGAGGTTGATCGTCTTGCGGCCCTGCCATTTGGCGCCCTCTAGCCAACGACTAGGGCGTTCTGTTGGAAAGCCCAGGCCCGTTCTCTAAGACTGCCAGACTACGTAGATAGGCTAGTTCACAGAGCAGCCTGCCCTTGCTGCCAGCCAGCACGAGGTTCTCTTCGTCACTTAGTGGCAAAGTCGGCCATAGCTTAGCTAGATCCAGGACGTGCCAACGGAGCAGATCGTAGAACTCCGGTGTCTGTCCGCCTCTGGCGAAGAAGCGCAGATTCTCCAAAGCCATATGCTGGCCGTAAAACATGATCATCATTGAGGCGATGATGGGAGCTGTGTCCGGGTACGCCTCAACATGACACTTGCCTAACACTGCGCCGCATGCACGCAGAGCAGCGCAGCGCGAAGGTTTCTCTGGTCTAGCAGACGGCGAAGGCGCGTCTCTACCTCGGCAAGCCCCTCAAGCGACTGCGTGGCATAGAGCGAGTATGTCGGCTTGTCCTCTGCTCTTGGACCCGCCATGCACCCAACGCTCACGTCGGCCCTTTGCGACGCCCGCATCCAGATCGTCTGCAGCTCCTTAGGGCCGATGCTCTGGTCGGTTCCCAACGTGAAACGAAACATCGCAATCAGCGGCTTAGAAGGCTTACTGCTCTTGATCGCCATCCGAATCACCTTACCGACCGCAGAACGCGAGAAGCACGCTCGATATTGGGCGTCGTCACCACCCTAACGATCTGGAGGCGCGTCTTAATGGGGGTCGAATTCATGACTCATCCCACCACTTCCTGGGCACGACGTTGGTGTCGCTCCCAACCGGGGTACTCGCCAAAAAGATAGTTCGCCCACGTTTCGCGAAGCTCAAGCATCCCGCTCTGCGCAACCGCGCTTTCCAGCATCTGTTCGACTGGTAGAGGCAAGCGATCACCCGAGATTCTAAACACCAGTTGGGCTGGGGGCACAGTCTTGGGTGAGGACGTAAAGGCGTCTACGAGCACATAGCCCTTAGGAGCTGAGTAGACACGAATGTTCATGATGTCCTCGCGCGGGGAGGTGCACGAGGCTCTCCTAGGATAAGCCGCAACTCGCACGGCATTGTGCAAGGACAGACTACGCCTTTGCCTGTGAAGAGGGACAACACCACGCGAAAACTCAGCATGTAGATGAGCCTCGCCAGAGCAGACTCCGCTTCACCTAGTGAACAGTTGTGCTCGCTAAACCGCCTTAGGGTGAGAAACGTAAGCTTCGTGTCAGTTGCGAGCCGTCGAGTGTCCCCTTTGGGTCGGAAGCGGACATTAGCACCAACCCGAACAGGAGCGGCCCGACACCGGCGTAAACGCCTCGGGTTCATGGTCGGACTCCCCACCTAGGAGTTCGACATGAAAGGCATGAACGACAATTCCACGCCTTGGAACAAAGGCAAGATCGTGGGTCGGAAGGCTCCGCTCAGACTTCGCGATATCTGGGCGATCCGAGTGCGGCTGCAGCTTCGGGGTAGGCTCCGCGAACTGGCGCTCTTCAACTTGGCTATCGACTCGAAGCTTAGGGCATGCGACCTAGTTGCCCTGCGCGTACAGGATGTCAGCCATGGCCAGGCCATCTCGGCGCGGGCGACGATCCTACAGCGCAAGACTTGCCAGCCTGTCTGCTTCGAGATCACCGACCAAACGCGGAGCGCGGTCGCGGCCTGGCTTGCTCACGCTGGAGTGGTTGGCGATGCCTACCTATTCCCTAGTCGTGTTCGACGGTGCGCCCACTTGTCGACTCGGCAGTACTGTCGGATTGTCCATCGTTGGGTCGCTGATATCGGGCTGGACACTAGTGCCTACGGGAGCCACTCATTGCGCCGCACCAAAGCGGCGTTGATCTACCACCGAACGAAAAACCTGCGGGCTGTCCAGCTCCTCCTGGGACACACCAAGCTGGAGAGCACGGTGCGCTACCTCGGGATCGAGGTTGAAGATGCGCTCGAACTTTCCGAGCAGACAGAGGCATAACCTTGCCGGACCAACGGACGCTTCGGTCCGTTGGTCCGCCGCCAGGCCCGGTGTTAATGTCAGCTTTCGACCCAAAGCGGCCATCACGCGGCCTGAACGACTCCGGGTGTAACCGAGAGCGTTCCACCTGTAATGCAGAACACCGGCAGGCGTGCGCTGCATAGACTTAATCCGCACGCGCGATATCGGAGGAAGTCATGGGCACTTCAAAGCACTGGCTATGGGCGCAGATCGCCCTTGCCGTTCCTGTTCTGATTTTGGGTGTGTCCGCTTGCCAGAAGAAGGCACCCGAGCAGACCGCCCCACCAACTGCCGCCACACGGGAGGCCGCGCCGGGCGCGGTTACGCCGGAAGAGGCGCGCGCCATCGCCAAGGAAGCCTACATTTACGGGTTCCCAATGGTGGATAACTACCGTATCCAGCACGCCTACTTCGTCGATGCAAAGAATCCGGAATACAAGGGATCCTGGAATCAGATCATCAACATCCCGCGGGTCTACACGCCCGAAGACAAGGCAATCCAGACGCCCAACTCCGACACGCCGTACTCCATGGTGGGCATGGACCTGCGCGCCGAGCCGATGGTGCTCACGGTGCCGCCGATCGACAAGAAGCGCTATTTCAGCATTCAGCTGATCGATGCCTACACGCAAAACTTCGCCTACATCGGCAGCCGCGCCACTGGCGGTGAGCCGGGCAACTACATGGTCGCCGGCCCGAGCTGGAAGGGCGAGACGCCGAAGGGCGTCAAGAAGGTCTTCCCATCGGAAACGGACTTCGTGCTCGCCGTATATCGCACCCAGCTGTTCAATTCGGCCGACCTCGACAACGTGAAGAAGGTTCAGGCCGGCTACAAGGCGCAGCCGCTGTCGGCGTTCCTCGGGCAACCCCCGCCGCCGCCGGCGCCAGCCATCAATTTCGTTCAACCGCTGACGCCGGAGGAACAGAAAACGTCGTTGAAGTTCTTCGACATCCTGAACTTCGCCATGCAGTACGCGCCGACGGTGCCCTCGGAAAAGGACCTGATGGCTCGCTTTGCCAAGATCGGCGTCGGTCCAGGCCAGACTTTCGACGAAGACAAGCTCTCTCCCGAGGTCAAGTCCGCCATCCAGGAAGGGATGAAGGAGGCATGGACGGACTTGGCGGCGCTGGAGAGAAAGATAGACGCGAAGGAAGTGACTTCGGGAGAAATGTTCGGTACGCGGGAATTCCTGAAGAACAATTACCTCTATCGCATGGCCGGTGCGGTGCTCGGCATCTACGGCAACTCGAAGCAGGAAGCGATGTATCCGGTCTACAGCGTCGATGCCAGCGGCCAGAAGCTGGACGGCGCCAAGCGTTACACATTGCGGTTCGCGCCAGGCCAACTACCGCCAGTCAACGCGTTCTGGTCGGTAACGATGTACGAAATGCCGCAGAGCCTGCTGGTGGCCAACCCGATCGATCGCTACCTGATCAACTCGCCGATGTTGCCGTCGTTGAAGAAGGACGCAGACGGTGGAGTGACGCTCTATATCCAGAACGAGTCGCCCGGCAAGGACAAGGAAGCCAACTGGCTGCCCGCGCCGAAGGGGCCTTTCATGATGGCCATGCGACTCTACTGGCCGAAGGAAGAGGCGTTGGAAGGCAAGTGGACGGCGCCGACGCTGAACGTCGCGTCCTGACCGGGATGTCCCGTCGGATCAACAGCGCCTAACGCACCCTCGGTCCCACCCGGGAACGTTCGCTTCTGGCCGTTGCACATCTGGCCGGGCGCGCCCCTCGGCGCAGCTAACGCCCGCTTCTGACAAAGCGAACGTAGGTCCGACTGTCACACGGGCCCGTGCGCACTTCTTCTCGGTTAGCCGCGGGAAGATGGATGCTCAGTCGTTCCCATGGCCGGGTGGGCCCTGCAAGTGCACAAAACCACCTGACTGAGCGGAGAAACTGAAACGCCTGGCTTAGCCCACCCGCTGCCATTACCGACTTCCTTAGTGGTGAAGAACGGTCCGGCGGCGCGTTCCATGACGTCCACGCTCATGCCCGAACCGTCGTCGATCACCTCCACGACGACGAATGCGTGTTCGCCCTCCTCAGACATTTCCGGATGCGGGCAGGTTGCGCGCGAACGCCAGCAACTGGCGGGTGAGCAGAGTGCCGTGATCGGCAGCGCGCTGAACCAAGCTTGCTTCATGAGGCGTGGGAATTGCGTCAACCATGATACGTCCCCGTTTCAGGTCGGAAGCCAGGTGTCTTGCTGTCCGCGTGCCGATTGATCTAGCGCTGGAGGCGGCACCCCTGACTAACGAAGGAACCCGTACGGGACTCGAACAAGCTCAGCCGTTCATGCACTTATCACTCGCAGCATTTGCTATGAGTAGCCGATGGACAGAAGGCATGTAGCGTACGGGCGGGCGCAAGCCCGTAGAGGCGAAATGCGGGTTCTATTTGTAGAGGATGAAGCCGACACCCGGGTGTTGGTGGCTGCTGGGCTCGAAATGCATGGCTTTGGCGTGCGCCTTGCTGAAGACGGCCTAGCGGCGATCCAAGCTCTGCGGGAGGACTTGTTTGACTTGGTCGTTACCGACGTAAGCATGCCCAATGGCGTGAGCGGGATCCAAGTTGCCGAAGCGGCAGCGCGACTCCAGCCCTCCGCACGGGTGCTCATCGTATCGGGTTACGCGCCCGGACAACTTCCGGAGTTACCTCATGGTACGCGCTACTTGGCTAAGCCTTACCGGACGACGGAGCTGATCTCGACGCTACGAATGATGCTGGAATGCTAAGCGAACGCAGTATTGGCCCGGATGGCCTTTCCGGGGCATTGCCCCTCCTGCGGCCAGCTATGCATCCCCCCTCAATCGAAGTCGGAGCGGTAAGGGTTCTCGCAGACTTGAGGTCAGGTCGTACCAAACTCCGTTGGCACATGCCTGATGCGATCTGGTGGCTGCGGGGGATGAGTCGGGCTCCCGATCGTGAAGCTGTTGCATATGCACTAGGGCTTCCCTCCTAGCGCCTTGACTATGAGGCCCTGCTCGTAGACGGCCTGCGCCAGTTCGGTCATCCGAACCGCGAACTCGCGGCCGTTGACGAAGAAGATCGTGAACTTACCGCCCCCGTCGGAGGTTCTTTCGACCGCAGACATGTGGACTATGTGGTGCGGGTTTATCCAGTTTTCGCCGAGCTTAAGCAAAGGTGTCCTCCTTAGCGGTGCGAGCCGATCTCAATTTGTGGGCTCCACGCCCACAACATCCGTGCGATTCACCGCATTTGCATTGAGCCAGCCAAGCACCCATCGCACTATCACCAGCTTTCTAGTGGCTCGAGCGATCTGGTACTTGTGCCATTGCGAAGTCTTCGTAGGTCCGGTCGGCGTCCAGTGCTTGCAGCCTCTCCGTAACGTCCTGAAACACCTCGCGGGTGAGTTCGCCTACGACTACTTGTAGCTCCGGCGGACTCATCCCACCTTCCGCCCTTGATCCGCGAAATCGCGGCAGCAGCCTGTCTCTAGACAGCAGAGCGAACCGCCTATCATCGGAAACGTAGATGCGTCCGCACTTGCGCAGCATCTCAACGGTCACATCTCCAACTGTAGAGCGGATGGGCATCGGACTCTCAACCCTCAACCGCGAGCGCCACGATTGCAGCAATGCCTGCGCCGACTGTGCACCAATACGCAATCAGCATGAGTGAGCGATGACGAGCGCAGTAGCGTCCGCCTGCGTCGTCTGCGCTATCCAGATACTCTCGAGACAGGAGATACAGCATTATGCCGCGCGCGCTCAAAGCGGTTCGACCATGCCAATGAGTGGGCTGAGCCGCGTGCGCCCACTGTTGAGGATGTCGTGACCTCAAGCCCCGCAGAAACGTCATCCATACGATGGTTTCAAGCGCGATGGCGCTCGCAAACACAATGCAGGCGATTACAGTTTCCGGCTTCATTGACATCCTCGTGACAGCTAAACCTCGCACGCGCGGAACCCAGAACGACATCGGCGAAGCTATTCAGCTTCGCCGATGGCTCCGTTCGACTCGAACCGTAAGGCTTAGCCGTTCTTGTGGCCCAGTGCGCGTAATACGCGTGCTCTAAAGTAGTTCGGTCAGGAGAGCTTGGCGCCATCCTCAGTCTCCTCCTGCTCACGTGACCATGCTGTTATGGGTCCAGAACCACTGGCGGTTGATCAAAGCGCGCAACTCCATCTTT
>Ga0102591_1002515_pt1 | contig 19549 bp, 17 predicted proteins | sample AraplaCol_mCL_r2_2_FD_76860 | JGI IMG/M metagenome (GOLD analysis project Ga0102591, IMG submission 76860) | Arabidopsis root microbial communities from North Carolina, USA - plate scrape MF_Col_mCL_r2 (SPADES assembly) (version 2) | ecosystem: Host-associated > Plants > Roots > Endosphere... | reverse complement strand
TGCGGATTGCCGACCGTCAGTTCGCCCTGCCGGTCGCGGCCGAAATAGTAGAAGCCGCTGTCCAGCGCGCCCACGGCCGAAGGCGTCGCGGCGATGCGGTCGAGCTTGGTCTTGTTGTAGTTGAAGGCGGCGCTGAGGTTCAGCCCGCCCCAGCGGCCAAGGTCGCGCTTGGTCTCGGCGACGAGGTCGACGCCCGTCGTCGTGGTGTCGACGGCGTTGGTGAAGTAGGCGACGTATTCGGTGCCGGAGAAGCCGTTGGCGACCAGGGCCGCGCGCACCGTCGGGCCGTAGAGCAGGCTGGTGCGGATGATCCGGTCCTCGACCACCACGCGGTAGCCGTCGATGGTGACGCTGACGTCGTCCAGCGGTCGCCAGACCGCGCCGAGACCCAGGTTCCACGACTTCTCGGGCTTGAGGTCGGTCGCGCCCAGGGCCTTGGCCAGGGTCGAGCCGTTGCGGGCGAGGTACGAGAGGCTGGGCACCAGCACGTTGTTGATCAGGGCGGTGCGGTTGTCGGTCTGGGCGTAGCCCAGCTGGCTCAGCGACGGCGCGCGGAACCCGCTGCCGACCGTGCCGCGGATGGCGAACCGCTCCGTGACGTCCCAGCGCGAGTTCAGTTTGCCGCCCACCGTGTCGCCGGAGCTGTCGTCATTGTGCTCGGCCCGGACGGCCGCCCCGACGTACCAGGTCTTAGCCGGATAGATCCCGAGATCCAGATAGCCGGCGATGACGTTGCGGGTGAGGCGGGCTTCGTCCTGCGGGCGCAGGGTGATGGCGGCCTGCGCCCCGATCGCCGCCAGCTTGCCGACATTGGGATCGCCCTCCTGGTCGCCGGCCTGGATCACGTAGCCGCCGTTGGCGTAGCCGAGCGGATCGCCGGCGAAGGTCGAGAACTTGTCTGTCCGGTACTCCGCGCCCCACGACACCTGCACCGGCTTGGCCAGGCCGAGGTCGAAGCCGCGGGTGACGTCGAGGTTCTGGGTCCACTGCTCGAACTGGTAGGTCGCCAGGTTGTCGAAGCTGGTCGGCGAGGCGCGGCCCAGCGACGGGTTGATCGTGTAGTCGCTGTACTGGCGCACGCGGTTCTTGCCGTAGGAGGTGCTGGCGTCCCAGCGCCAGCCGGCGGTCACGCCGCGCCCGCCCGCCACGACCTGGAAGTCGTACTCGGCGGTGTTGTTGAGCGGATAATAGCCGTCGGGCGAAAACCAGGTGAAGCTGGCCGTCTCGTTGGGCCGGCGGAAGTTGTTGCCGATGACGGTGTCGCGCTCGCCATAGGTGGCGAACGAATAGAGGACCGTCTCCTCGCCCAGCTCGTATTCGGCGTTGTAGGCCAGGTTGAAGGCCTTGATCTCCGGGTCGCCGTTGTGGGCGCCGTCGCCGCTCCAGGTCGCGTTCTTGGCGTTGGAGGTCGGCGCGTAGATGGTCTTGTTGCTGGCCGCGAAGTTCCACCACGCCAGGCCGCGCTTGCGGGCGTCGGCGCTGAAGTGGACGAAGCCCTTGTCGCCCAGGGCCAGGCCGAAGTCGGCCTCGGCCTTGTAGGTCTCCAGGTCGCCGTAGCCGTCATAGAGGCTGCCGGCGGTGATCCCGACATGGCCGCCCTTGGCTCCGCGCTTGAGCTGCACGTTGATGACGCCGGCCACGGCGTCGGAGCCGTACTGGGCCGCTGCGCTGTCCTTGAGCACCTCGATGCTGCGCACCGCGCTCAGCGGCACCAGATCGAGGTCGACTGGATTGACGCCGCTGTTGTCGCCCGAGCCGTTGGTGATCTGGGCGCCGTTGTGGCGGCGTTTGCCGTTGACCAGCACCAGGGTGTAGGCCGGGCCGAGGCCGCGGTTGGTCACCGGCCGGACGATCGAGCTGATGCCGGCCGAATTGGTGGCGAAGTTGAACGAGGGCAGCAGCTTGCCCAGGGCCTCGCCGAATTCCGAGCGGCCGGTCAGCTGCAGTTTCTCGCTGGAGATCACGTCGATCGGGGCGGGGCTTTCGGCCACTGTGCGGGCCACGCCGCGCGAGCCGGTGACGATCAGCTGATCGACCTCGACGGCGCCGTCGGCGGCTGGGTTGTCGGCGACGGGGGCTGGTTCCGCCGCCTGCGCCGCGACGTGGATCAGCACCGAAGTCGCTGCGCCGAAATACAAGCGTGACAACGGCGACCGTATCGCCCGTCGCGCATGTTTTGAAATTTCTGAAAACAACATCGATCGCCCCGGTTCGATTTCAGTCAGGGCGAGAGGTAGATTTCAATTTTGATCACATTGGCATCGATTATATTCAATGCATGTGATGAGCATTGTTTGAATATTTAGGAAATTTGCAAGGCGGAGTCAGGTGGGCTGATAGCCGAGCGCCGGCGCGGCCAGGAGGCGGCGCCGGCGCGGGGCCTCAGTGCGGCGCGTCCGTGCCGACCACGGTGACGCGTTCGACGATCCGCTCGTGCGGCCAGTAGTCGAGGGTGGCGTAGTGCTGGGTGGCGGTGTTGTCCCAGAACACGATGGCGTTCGGGCTCCAGCGGAAGCGCACCTGGTATTCCGGCTGCTTGACCCGCTCGACCAGGAAGGCCAGCAGCTTGCGCGCCTCCTCGTCGGGCAGGCCCAGGATCCGCGTCGTGAAGACGTGATTGACGAACAGGTGCTTCTCGCCGGTCACCGGATGGTGGCGCACCACCGGGTGGGTCTTGGCCGGATAGTCGCGGATCAGCTGCTGGCGCTTTTCCTCGGTCACCCGGTAGCCGAAGCTCTGCAGGATATCGTGCTCGGCGGTGAGGCCCGCGATCTTGTCCTTCACCTCCTGGGGCAGGTCGGCATAGACGGCGGCGGTGTCGGCGAACAGGGTGTCGCCGCCCCATTCGGGCAGCTTGCGGGCCCGCAGTATGCCGGCGAAGGACGGCTTCTCGCGGAAGGTCACGTCGGTGTGCCACTTGTTGGCCGCGCGGGCGTAGGGAAGGATCTGTTCGGTCACCTTTAGGCCGTCGGCGGCCTCGATGTGCAGGATCTCGGGATAGCCCGGCACGGTGGCGGTGACGGGATGGCCCTCCAGGTCGCCGAAATAGCGGCCGAAGCGGATGTGGTCGTCGTGGCTGACGTCCTGGTCGCGGAAGAACAGCACCTTGAAGCGGGTCAGCCCCGCGCGCAGGGCGTCGACCACGGCCGGCTCCAGCGGCTGGCGCAGGTCCAGGCCCGAGACCTCCGCGCCCAGCAGCGGCCCGGCGGGGGTGAAGGTCAGGCCCGCGTCATTGGCGGCGTCCTGGAACGACTTGGGATCGGTGATGGCGTTCATCGCGGGCTCCTTCAGGCGGCGGCTGGCGGGACGGGGGCGACAAGGCGGCTCGACACGCCGTCGATCGAGACGGGCACGTCGCCGGCCAGGGTGACGCGGCGCATGACGCGGTGCTGGTCGCCATAGTCGTCGACGGCGTAGTGCTGGGTGGCGCGGTTGTCCCAGATGGCCACGTCGCCCGCGCGCCAGCGCCAGCGGACCGTGTTCTCCAGCCGGATCACCTGCTCCTGCAGGCTGTCGAACAGTCGGCGGGAGTCCGCGGTCGACAGCCCCTTCAGCGACTTGACGAAGTGGCCGAGCACGAGCGTGCGCTCGCCGGTCTGCGGATGCACGCGCACCACCGGATGCTCGGTCTCGTAGACCGTCGAGGCGAACACCGCCCGGTGCTTCTCCAGCGCCTCGCGGCTGAGGTCGGGACGGGCGGCGGCGTAGTCGTAGGCGTTGGTGTGGATGGCCCACAGCTGGTCGGCCAGGGCCTTCAGCGGCGCGGGCAGGCGGGCATAGGCCTCGGCGGTGTTGGCCCACACCGTGTCGCCGCCATATTCGGGCGAGACCACCTGGCGCAGGATCGAGGCCTTGGGATAGGCCGGCAGGAAGGTGACGTCGGTGTGCCAGCTGTTGGCGCGTCCGCCGTGCTGGGAGTCGAGCTCCAGCAGGTACCTGGTGCCCTCGCGCACCGGCACGGTCGGGTGGGCCTGGGGCTGGCCAAGGCGGATGGCGAAGGCCTCCTGGCCAGCGTCGTCCAGGTGGTGCTGGTCGCGGAAGAACAGCACCTTGTGCTTCAGCAGGGCCGTCTCGATGGCCTGCACTGCGTCCAGCGACAGGTCGGCCGACAGCCGCAGGCCGCGCACCTCGGCGCCGATCCGGCCGCCGACGCGCTGGATGTCGAGCTGTGTTTCGCTGGTCTCTGTGTCGATGGGGAGATGTCCGTCGGCGCTCATGGGGGATCCTTTCGGAGGAGAAAGAGGAGGCGGCTATTCGGCCGCGACGGGGAGAAGGGCGGGCTCGGCGTCCTGGTCGTCGAGGGCGGCGCGGATCTGGCTGTGGCGGGCCTCGTCGAGATCGAAGCCAGCCAGCAGCAGGGCCGAGGCGGCGTGCGCCAGGGCGGGGCCGAGCGCGAAGACGAGCTTCAGGCCCAGCAGCGCCTCGGCGGTGTTGGCCACGCCCGGCTTGAAGCCGAGCAGGGCCACCAGCGGCAGGGCGACGCCCACGGCCACGGCGGTCGCCGACTTGGAGGCCAGGGTGAAGATCGAGAACAGCAGGCCCGTGCGCTCTTCGCCGCTCTCCAGGCGCTGCTTGTCGGCGACGTCCGAGACCATGGCCCGTAGCATCAGGTTGCCGGAGTTCTGGGCCAGGCCCTGGGCGACGGTCAGGGCCAGCAGCAGCGGCAGGGCCTGCGGGACCACCAGCAGCAGGCCCAGGTTGATCGCCACCTGCACCAGCTCGCCGGCGATGGCGGTTTTGTGCTTGCCCAGGCGATAGCCGATGGCCAGCCAGATCGGGCCGGCGAAGACGCCAAAGAAGAACTGCAGCAGGAAAAGGCCCGCCGCCAGGTCAGGCCGGCCCATATAGGCCGAGACGAAGAACACGAAGAGCGAGCTGCGGATCAGCTGGCCCAGGGTGACGGCGAAGTCCGAGGTCAGGATCTTCAGCAGCAGGCGGTCGCCGAAGATCGCCGCCAGGGCCTGGCCGACACGGACCTTACGGTGCTCGACCCGCGGCGGGGCGGGCGGCTCCTTGACGAAGACCAGCACGGCGGCCGCCGACAGCGTGAAGCTGACCAGGATGAAGCCCGCCATGGCCGCGACCTTGCGCCCGCCGTCGGCGGCCTGGCCGGGTCCGGCGAGGCGGTCGAGGATCGCCGGCAGGATCAGCACCAGCAGCAGGCCAAGCGCGATCGCCACCTGCACGAAGGTCTGGACCTTGCTGCGGCCGTGATACTGGCTGGAAAGTTCGCCGGCCCAGGCCGTGACCGGGATCAGGATCGCCGCCCAGGCCAGGTAGAAGACGGCGAGCCAGGCCGCCAGCCACACCGGCCCCGGCCGCTCGACGCCGAACAGTCCTGGGGTGAAGACGGCCAGGGTCGAGATCAGGAACAGCGGCGCGGCGCCCAGCACCCAGGGCTTTCGCCGGCCGATGCGCGTGCGGGTTCGGTCCGACAGCGCCCCGACGACCGGGTCCAGCGCCGCGCCCCACACCTGGGTCAGCATGAACACCGCCCCGACCGTCGTCAGGCCCAGGCCCAGCTCCTGGGCGTAGTAGGGCGGCAGATAGACGGCCAGCGGCAGGCCCGCGCCGGCCAGCGGAATGATCAGGCTGGCGAAGATCGAAAGGCGCAGCCAGCCCAGCGGGCGATCCTGAGGCGAAGGGGTGTCGGTCACGGCGGTCTCCGGCGCGTCAGGTCGTTTGCAGGTGAGGGGAGAGAGCAGGCGCGGGCGCGGCGTCGGGCTCGCGCACGGGCCGGCGAAGGCCCAGGTGCTCGCGCAGGGTCGAGCCGTCATAGGCGTCGCGGAACAGGCCCCGGCGGCGCAGCTCGGGCACGACCAGTTCGATGAACGCGGTCAGGTCGCCCGGCAGGGTCGGCGGCAGGATGTTGAAGCCGTCGGCGGCCCCGCCCTCGAACCAGGCCTGGAGCTGGTCGGCCACCTGGCGCGGATCGCCGATGACCACCTTGTGGCCGCGGGCGGCGGCGACCCGGCCGGCCAGCTGGCGCAGGGTCAGCTTCTCGCGCCGCGACAGGTCGACGAACAGCTTCTGGCGGCTCTGCCAGCCTTCGGTCACCGGCAGGTCGGGCAGGGGCTCATCCAGCGGCAGGCCCGACAGGTCCGCGCCGGCCATGGCCGACAGCAGGCCGATGCCGATGCGCGGATCGACGAGATCCTGCAGAGCTTCGTACTGGGCGCGGGCCTGGGCTTCCGTCTCGGCGACGAAGGGCATGATCCCGGGCATCACCAGGATGTCGTCGGGGCTGCGACCGAAGCCGGAGGCCTGGGCCTTCAGGCCTTGCGTGAAGGCGCGGGCCTCATCCAGGGTCTGCTGGGCGGTGAACACCACCTCGGCCGTGCGCGCCGCCAGGGCCTGGCCGTCGCCCGACGAGCCGGCCTGCACGATCACCGGCCAGCCCTGCACGGGCCGGCTCGACTGCAGCGGTCCCTGGACCGAGAAGTAGCGGCCCACATGGTTCAGGGGCCGCACCTTGGCCGGGTCGAAGGCCCGCTGGGCGTTCTTGTCGAACAGCCAGGCGTCGTCGTCCCAGCTGTCCCACAGGCCCTTGACCACCTCGACATATTCCTCGGCCCGGGCGTAGCGCTCGGCGTGGGCCAGCTGGTGGTCGAGACCGAAGTTGCGGGCCTCGGCGTCGCTGCCGGAGGTGACCAGGTTCCAGCCGGCGCGGCCGCCGCTGATGTGGTCGATCGAGGCGAACTTCCGCGCCAGGTGATAGGGCGGCAGGTAGGTGGCCGAGACCGTCGCGATCAGGCCGATCCGCGAGGTCAACGGCGCCAGGGCCGACAGCAGGGCCAGAGGCTCGAAATAGTAGGGCGTCGGCGCCCGGGCTAGCAGTTCGGGCGGTCCGGCGGGGAAGGCGACGTTGTCGGCGAAGAACACCGCGTCGAACCCCGCCGCCTCTGCCGCCAGGGTCAGGCGGCGGTAGTGCTCGAAGTTGACGAGGTCGGCGGGGCGGACGTCGGGATGACGCCACGCCGCCAGGTGGTGGCCGACCCCCATCAGGAAGGCCCCGAGCTTGATCTGGCGGCGGGCGCTCATGCTCCCGGCCCTCAGAACGGCTTGGCGGTGAGGGTCACGCCCACCGTGCGCGGCTCGCCGAGGATGGCGATGTAGGGCGTGACGGTCGTGGCCGAGCCGTAGGCGATCGCGTACTTCTTGTCGAAGAGGTTGCGCGACCAGACGGTGACGCTCCAGCGGTCGTTGGCCGAGCGCAGGCCCAGGCCCACATTGGTCAGGCCGTAGCCGGGCTGGCGGCCGTAGGACGACAGCGGGTGCAGCGAGGTGCGGCTGCGCCAGACCTCGTTGGCGTAGGCGAAGCCGACGAGGCTTCCGACCGGCTGCTCCCAGCGCGCGCTGAACTGGCCGGTCCAGTTGGGCGCCGTCGGAACCTGCTTGCCCGACAGGTCCACCGAGGCCGGCGCGCCGGCATAGGTCCACTCGGCCGGCGGCGGGGCGTCCTCGTACGAGACGTAGACGGCCTCGCCATAGGCGGTGCTGAAGGAGAGGTTCAGGTGGTCGTTCACCTGGGCCGCGCCCTCGACCTCCACGCCCTGCAGCCGCACCTTGCCGACATTGGCCAGATAGGACCGCGCGGCCGAGCCGGTGGCGTCGATCAGGGTGGCCTGATAGTCGTCGATGTCTTTGCGATAGAGGTTGACGTTCAGCGTCGCCCGGCCGCCGGCCAGGGTGGTCTTCACGCCCAGCTCGAAGTCGGTCGACTTCTCCGGATCGATGATGACCCGGTCGTTGGCCTTGGCTCCGAGATTGGCCGCGCCTGACTTCTCGGCGTAGCTGGCGGTGGCGTAGACCAGCACGGTGTCGGAGATTTTGTAGGACGGGTTGATCAGCCAGGACAGCGAGCCGTCCTTGTTGTGGCCCTCGACATAGTAGGCCGTGCCCGTCACCGCCGTGCGATAGGCCGCGTAGGGCGCCAGCGCGCCCGTCAGGGCGGTCCCGCCGAACGAATAGACGTTGTTGGAGGCGTCCTTGTCTTCGTGGGTGTAGCGCAGGCCGGCCGTCAGGCTGGCGCGGTCGGTGAACCGCCAGGTGCCCTGGCTGAACAGCGCCGCGCTGGTGGTCTTGCTCTTGCCGACCTGGTCGGCCTCGACGCCGTTGAGGATCGCCGACGGCAGCAGCGGCGACAGCAGGAAGGCCGTCGCCGACGACAACAGCTGGGTGCGGTAGTTGCTGGTCAGCTCCTGGCGCAGCAGATAGACGCCCGCCTGCCAGTCGAAGTGCTCGCCCACCGGCGAGGCCAGGCGCAGTTCCTGCGAGAACTGCTCGACATCGACGTCATAGCCGGCCCGCAGGATCGGGTAGGGGGTGTAGTCGCTGTCGTTGTAGGGACGGAAATACAGCCGCCGCCAGGCGCTGACCGAGGTCAGGGTGTAGTCGTCGACCTTGAAGGTCGCCTGGTTCGACAGGCCGTCGGTCTTGGCCACCAGGCGTTCCTGGTTGTCCAGGTTGGAGTCCTCGGTGTCGTAGGACGGCGTGTAGCCGAAGGCCGTCTTCAGCTTGGCCGCCCAGCCGTTGCGCGCCGTGCCGTTGACATAGGTCGTGGGGTCGGCGACGGCCGGGTAGTAGTTGTTGTATTCCTTGGTGTCGTAGTGCTCGGAGATCAGGCGGTCGCTGAACACGGCGTTGGGCTCGAACAGCAGCTGGCCGCGCAGGGCCCAGCGATGGTTGTCGAGATACTTCGCGCCGTCCGACTTGTTGGTGATCCAGCCGCCGCCGGTGTCGCCATAGGCGGTCAGGCGTCCGGCCAGGGTCTGGCTGAGCGGGCCGGAGACGTTGGCGCGGACCTGGTAGCGCTCGTTGCTGGCGGCGGTGGCGCTGATCGAGGCTTCGGGCGTGAACGACGGGGCCTTGGTGGTGACGATCAGCGCGCCCAGGGTGGTGTTCTTGCCCAGCAGCGTGCCCTGCGGCCCTCGCGCCAGCTCGATGTGGTCCAGGTCGACGAAGTCGAGCCACGAGAAGCCCGGGTGCGTGAAGAACACGTTGTCGACGATCAGGCCGACGCCGGCCTCGGAGCCGTCGCTGTTGGCGTTGCCGCCGACGCCCCGGATGGTCAGGGTCGAGACCCGGGTGTTCTGCTGCACGGCCTGGAAGTTGGCGATCTTGGCCGCGTAGTCGGCGACGCGGTCGATGCGCTCGCTCTGCAGCACCCGGCCCGAAACGGCCGAGACGGTGATCGGCGCGTCCTGCAGCTTCTCCTCGCGGCGACGGGCGGTGACGACCAGTTGCTCGACCGCGGAGTCCGCATCGGCGGCGTCCGGCGTCGCGGGCGCGGCGGGTTCCGCGGCGTGGGCGACGCCGGCCAGGGCCATGCCGAGCAGGCTGGCGGCGGCGAGTTGGGCGTAGGTCGGTCTTTGTCGGCGAACGGTCATGAATCCCCCTCGGCCGGAGGGTTCCCTCTCAGCCAAACTAAACACGACTATTCTGATAGGCTTTGGTGAAAGCGGCCGACAAACCAGAACGTTTGGCTGCGTCAGGCCCTTTTCCTAAAGTCGACCCGATTTGGGTCGGGCGTAGAGAAACTGATGGTGGATCGAGGTCTCAGCGGACCAGGCTGGCGATCGTCTCGCAGCGGGCGCGATAGCGCTCCACCGCCTCGTCGACCTGGCGGGCGACGTCTTCCAGCCCTTCGGTGGTCCAGCCCTCGCTGCGGATGCGCAGGCGGCCGAAGGCGTCCTCGATCAGTATGCCCTGGGCGACCAGGTTGGCGGCCTTGCGACGTACGGTCTCGCGCGGCAGGCCGGTTTCCTCGGCCACGGCCCGGCGGCTGATCCCCTCGCGGACGGTGTCGGAGACGACCGAGGCCCGATGCCAGGCCTTGGCCGTGTCGGGATTGAGCAGGAACGAGCCCATCGACCGCTGGGTGACGTGCAGGATGATCCAGATCGACTCCGCGTCCAGATCCAGCGCCCGGCCGTAGACGCCCAACAGGTCGAGCATCAGGGCCGACCCCGAGAACAGCATCGGGCGCAGCATGGCCGGCATGGTCTCGTCCGGCGGCGGCGCGGCGGCGGCGGCGGTGGGCGACCGGGTTCGTCGCTTGGCGGAGGAGGGCGGGGTGGCGGTCATTGCGGCGCGCTTTGCGAAGGCGGTCGGCGGGCCTTCCTTTTAATCCTACAAAAACGATGGGAATTATATCGAGAGAGTTTTTCTAAGCCGGTTTCCGCGCTTTCCTCGGTCTGTGAATGGGGATGGGGCGCCGGCCGTTCCGACTGATGCAAGGTGGGAAGCGCGAGTGGCGCAGCTGTGGTCCGAGCACGTTCCGGAAGATCGCTTCGAGGAACTCTACGCGCTTTATGTCCAGGAACGGTGGACGCAATCGCGCCAGTTCGACGACGTCGTGAAGATGATCTCGCACTCCGACATCGTCATCGTTCGCTATGCCGAAGGCGGGGCGATCGTCGGCTTCGCCCGCGTGCTCACCGACTTCACGTTCAAGGCGATGATCTACGACGTCATCGTCTCCAACGACCACCGAGGTCGCGGTCTCGGCAGCGAGATCGTCGAGAAGATCGTCCAGCATCCGCTGCTGGCTGGCGTCAGAAGCTTCGAGCTCTACTGCCCCGACCGTCTGGCGCCGTTCTACGAGAAGCTCGGCTTCAACAAGAGCGCCTCGTCCATCATGTCCCGAAAGCGCTAGCCTCGCGACACCGTCTTGGCGATCTCGGCCACGGCCCGGTTCGGTCGCCAGAGGGGGTGGTCAGAACCCCAAGGCATGAGCCGCGCCTTGCAGCTTTGCTGTATTCCTACCAAGACGATCTGGATTGCGATCGCACGTTCAAGGCTTCTGGATAGAGACCAGCCAAGCTTCTTCCGTGCGAGTTCCCGATGAGCGATCCTTCCCCGTCCGCCCGCAGCGCCGTGCAGAATGCACAGGACATCCAGCGACGCGATCTCCTGCTGACCGGCGGATTGGTCGCGGCGGCGGCCGCCGCGCCCGGCGTCGGCAGGGCCCAGGAGGCCTCGCAGGAGGCCTCGTCGGTTCCGCCGCCGGCCCGCCAGCCGCGCGCCCCGGCCGGCGGCAAGAGTCCCTGGGGCTACGACACCTGGAAGCAGACGACGCCGCAGCCGGTCTCGGTCCGTCCAGGCGAGACCCCGCTGCCTCTGCAGCCGCGCGCCTATACCGACATCAAGAGCTATCACGCCCACGTCTATTTCGACGAGGACACCTCGGAGAAGGCGGCCCTGCTGCGTCGCTGGGTGTCCGAGCGGTTCCTGGTCGAGCTGGGCGACTGGAACCTTACGCCTCGCGGTCCGCACGTGACGCCGTCGTTCTATTTCGGCTTCACCAATGACCTGCTGCACGTGATCCTGCCGTGGCTGCAGCTCAACAGCCTGGGCCTGACGATCCTGCTGCACCCCAATACCGATGATCCGCGTTCGGACCACCTTTACTACACCGCCTGGATCAACCGCTCCCAGCCGGTCAACGGCTACGGCATGAAGAAGCCCGGCGAGGGCGAGCCGCCGGTGGAGCTGATCTACCCCAACACCAAGCCGCACGTTCAGATCGAGAGGGCCTGATCGCCATGACCCCCTCGCGCCGTTTCCTCGTCTCGGCCTCGGCCGTCGTCCTGACGCTCGCCGCCTTCGGCCCGGCCCTGGCCCAGACCACGCCGGCCGCCCAACCTGCCGCCATCGTCCAGAAGGCGGCTCCCAAGGGCGCGCCGAACATTCTGCTGGTGCTGCTCGACGACGTTGGCTTCGGCGCGGCCTCGACCTTCGGCGGCCCGGCGCAGACGCCAGCCCTCGACGCCCTGGCGCGCGATGGCCTGCGCTACAACCGCTTCCACACCACGGCCATCTGCTCGCCGACCCGGGCCTCGCTGCTGACGGGACGCAACCCGCACGCCACGGGCATCGGCGCGGTGATGAACCTGGCCGACAGCCGGCCCGGCTACAGCGGCTATCACGGCAAGGACACCGCCACGCTCGCCGAGGTGCTGCGCGAGAACGGCTACAGCACCGCCGCCTTCGGCAAGTGGCACCAGACCCCCGACTGGGAGCTGACGCCGGCCGGTCCCTTCGACCGCTGGCCCACGGGTGAAGGCTTCGAGACCTTCTACGGCTTCATCGGCGGCGAGACGAGCCAGTTCGAGCCGACCCTGTTCGAGGGAACCAAGCCGGTGCTGCGGCCGCCCGGCCCCGGCTATCACCTCAGCGAAGACCTCGCCCAGCACAGCATCGACTGGCTGCGCAGCCAGCATTCGGTGGCGCCCGACAAGCCGTTCTTCCTCTATCTGGCGACGGGCGGCATCCATGCGCCGATCCAGGTCCCGCAGGACTGGATCGAGCGCTATCGCGGCAAGTTCGACGGCGGCTGGGACAAGCTGCGCGAAGACATCTTCGCCCGTGAGAAACGCCTGGGCGTCATTCCCAAGGACGCCAAGCTGACGCCGCGGCCGGCCGAGCTGCCGGCCTGGGACAGCCTCACGCCCGAGCAGAAGAAGGTCTCGGCCCGGCTGATGGAATCCTACGCCGCCTTCCTGGCCCACACCGACGCCCAGGTCGGCAAGGTGGTGCAGGCCCTCAAGGACAGCGGCCAGTACGACAACACGGTCGTGGTCTATGTCGTGGGCGACAACGGCGCGAGCCTCGAAGGCGGCCTGCGGGGCAGCAACAGTTACCTGCGGCAGCTGATCGGCTTCCCCGATCCTCCGGGCGGGACCAAGCTGGAAGAGATCGGCACGGAAAAGGCCTACAGCCACGTCAACGCCGCCTGGGCCTGGGCGACCAACGCGCCGTTCCCGTGGGGCAAGACCATGGCCGCCCACCTGGGCGGGGTTCGCAATCCGCTGGTCATCAGCTGGCCGGCCGGGATCAGGGACAAGGGCGGGCTGCGCACCCAGTTCGGCCACGTCAACGACATCGCCCCGACCCTGCTCGACATCGTCGGCATTCCGGCGCCGGACACCGTCAACGGCGTGGCCCAGAAGCGCGTCGACGGCGTCAGCCTGCGCTACAGCTTCGATGCGCCCGCCGCGCCCGAGCGGCACGACACCCAGTATTTCGAGGTCTTCGGCCGGCGGGCCATCTATCACGACGGCTGGTTCGCCTCGGCCAACCACGGCGCGCCGCCCTGGCAGCTCTCGCTGGTCGACAGCGATCCCGCCCAGGACAAATGGGAGCTCTACGACCTGCGCACCGACTTCTCGCAGTCGACCGACCTGGCGGCCAAGCAGCCGGCCAAGCTGGAGGAGCTCAAGCAGCTCTTCCAGCGCGAGGCCCAGGCCAACCAGGTCCTGCCCATCGCCGGGGCCAAGATCTTCAACCGCGGCTTGCCCGATCCGGCCGCGAGCCTGAAGCGCGCGACCTACTATCCAGGCGCGCTGGGCGTTCCGGAAACGGCCCTGCCAAAAGTCGCCAACCGCTCGTGGGGGATCTCGGCCAAGCTGCGCGCGACGCCGACGGCCCAGGGCGTGGTGGCCGCCGTGGGCGGTAATTCGGCGGGCTGGTCGCTCTATCTCGACGCCGAGCATCACGCCGTCTTCCGCTACAAGGCCTACGACCTGCAGACCCTGGAACTGCGCACGCCCACCCCCTTGCCGCCGGGCGAGCACAGGCTGGACATCGACCTGGCCTATGCCGGCCCCGGTTTCGCCGGGGGCGCGAAGGTCACGCTGGGCGTCGACGGCCAGGTCCAGGCGGAAGGGCAGCTGGGCCTGACGGCGCCGAACCTGTTCACCATCGACGAGACCTTCGACGTCGGGCTGGACCGGGGTTCGCCGGTCGGGGCCTATCCCGCCGACGCCGCGCCTGGCTACGCCTATACCGGCGGCGACATCGTGCAGGTCGACATTGTCCAGAAGTAGCGCCGCGCTCGGCCGCCCGCCTGGCGCAGCCGGAAGACACCTCGACCTCGCACATGGGCTTTCGCTGCGTCCGACGGGGCTGGCGAGGCGGGCGCTCCTGCGAGCGTCCCGGCCCGGAACAACGGAACACTGGTTCACACTTGGAGAAACACATGCGTATCGCTCTCGCCGTCCTTTCCCTGGCCCTTGCCGCGCCCGGCGCCGCCGTCCTCGCCCAGCCGGCGTCCCCGCCTGCGTCGGCCGAGGCCGCCAAGCCGACGTTCAGCACCGGCCAGACGGCCCTGGGCGTCCTGCTCGACAATCCGACCACCAAGGCCGTGCTCGAAAAGCACGTCCCCGCGCTGGTCAGCGACGCCCGCATCGGCATGGCGCGCGGCCTGACCCTGAAGGGCCTGCAAACCTATGCGGCCGAACAGCTGACCGACGCCAAGCTGGCGGCCATCGACGCCGACCTGGCCAAGATCCCGAGCGCGAAATAGCGGGGGCGAACGGGGAGGGGCCGCCAGCCGCTCGAGGCCTCACGGCTCCAGCGCTGCGACCCTCTCCGGCAGGGCCTCGGGCGGCGATCGGCTCCGGCGTCATGCCCAGGCCTGAACATGGGGCGTGGTGGGCCGCCCCGCGGTTAAGGCCTGGGATCTGGACGCGCTTGACTTGCGTGCATGCACGCGCCACCAAAAGGCGTGTTTTGCGCCCGAGCAATCTATGGCTGCCGCCGGGCGCGCTCGAACTCTGCAGGAGGGGCGAATGAAGTCGAAGGTCCTGATGGTCGCGTTTTTGGCCGGCCTCGCATTTGCGGGCGCCTCCGTCGCCGAGACGATCCAGTACAAGTACGACGCCTCTGGACGGCTGATCCAGGCCACCTATTCCAACGGCCGGATCGTCACCTACAAGTATGACGCCGCGGGCAACCGCACAGAAGTCGTTGTCGTCGCAGGCAGCTAAGGGACTTCGGCCTTCGCTGCGGCGAGGCTGTCTTGCCATAGGCCGGGCGGGCCCGCTGGATAGGCGCTAAGGCCTGAATTCCAGACGTTCGCGCCCCGCGCTCAAGCCTATATATGGCGCGCACGCTTCTATCGCGCGCGCCGCGGAGCGTTCGGCGGCCAAGCGGCTGCCGTCGATCACTTGGCCTTGAGGCCGGATCGCCTGTAGGCGCGACACACCGCCTCGGACGTCAAGTTCCACCAGCAGCACCACCGATAGCCGCCCCGGCGATCGCCAGCACGCCTCCACTTGGTTCCAGAAGCGGCCCGAAGGGCTTGCCGGGCGTGTTCCCACGATCGGCAGGGCCGCGCCCGCGAAGACGTCAATGCCGGCCAGCCCCTCGCCGGCCTTCAGGCCAGGCGCCCCATTCGCCACCGACGGCTGCACGTTCGAGGCGGGGGTGCTCGATGGAGCAGGCGAGGGCGCGCGCTCCGCAGCGCTGGCGTGACCCAGCAGGTCGTCCAAGCGGCGCCCGGTTTCCCCGAGATCGCTGGAAGCGGCCGGGGTGGCGGCCGAGGCCGGCGAGCGAAACGGGGTGCGGCTGGGAGGGACCGCGGATTCGGCCTCTCCACCGGCCGCCACCAAGGTTACTTGAACGCTGCTTGCTTTGAGATCGACCGACGTTTCATTCCAGCGCCACAGCAGCAGGCCCGCGAGTACGACATGTCCGACGAGGGCCAGCGCCGCGGCCAGGGCGCTGAAACGAACGTCATCAGACGCTATGAAGTCCAAAGGTCCCCGCATGATCCTGAACTCGATGCGCGAAACCGGGCCCAACGGCAATCGGCAAACGTATTTGCATCTTGCGCTTATGTTGGCTGAGAGCGCAATTCAGCTCACAACGTCAGATGGCGGCTATTCGGGCGGCGGGCCGGCATGCTAGGGATTTGCGGTTGTGACAGGCGGGGGCGCTTGCGCGGCTCGAAGTTGAGCGAACGTGCGTCAAATGATCGACAGAGTGATGCGGGCCAAGAGGGGTACGCCTTGGCGGATGCGCTGGTGGCGATCGCCGTGCTCGCTTCGACGCTCGCGCTCGTCCTGGCCGCGATCCAGGTCGCCGGAAAGATGTCCCGCCTCGCCCTCGAGACCCGCCAAGCCGATCTCGTGCTGCGCGAGCGGGTCGAAGCCACGCGCGGCCGGCTCGGGGTCTGGCGCGGTGAGACGCCGTATCCCTGGCGAGTCGAGGCGCGGGTGGTCGGGACGGTCGAGCCGGGCTTGGGCGGGCCCTGTACGCGGCGCGCCGAGGTCAGGCCGCGCGGACGCAAGCGGCCCTACGTGCTGGAGACCCTCGATACTTGCCTGGATGAGGCGGCCCATGGCGGATGACGGCTACACCCTGGCCGAGGCTCTGGCGGCGATGACCGTGCTGGGCCTGGCCATCGGCGGGCTGGGCCTGGCGGTGACGGCGATCTCCGTCCAGCAGCGCCGCGCCGAGGTCGCCCACGACGATCTGGCGCGCGGAGCCGCTGTCGACTTGGCGCTGGACCGTCTCCTCGACGGCCAGGGGCCGTTCGGCGGCGATAACGACCTTGCTTTCTCCGGCTCGCCGCAGAGCCTGTCCTTCGCCTGCGGCGGCGGCGGCGTCTGCGGCGCGCGCATCGACGAAGCGCGCCGGGGAGCGGTCGTCACCATCTCGGGGCGCGACGGCGTGTCCGCCCGCTGGCCGTTGAAGACCCAATCGGCGCGCTTCGCCTATGTCGACGACCGCGGCGCGCGCCGGTCGGACTGGACGGGGAGCGGTTCCCGGCTAAGGGCGGTGGCGATCGAGCAGCGGGACGAAGGGCGACTGATCGCCCTGGCCCGCCTGGATGTCGACGAGAACCGAGGCTGCGTGTTCGACGCCGTCGTCGGCGAATGCCGGGAGACCGCGCCATGATCCCTCGCATCGATCTCAGCCTGATCGACGCCGCTATCGAAGCGGGCAATGCGCCGCCGGCCGAGCCGCGGCCGCCTGGCGTGTTCAGCCGCCTGGTCGTCGTCGCGCCCGGCTGGCCGTGGGACCAGTCGCGAGCGGCCAGGCTGGAGGCGGGGCACGCCGCGCCGGTGCCGATCGCCCAGCTGCAGCTGCAGTTGCGCCGGCTCTCGCCCTGGCGCTCCGGCGAGCCCGGCCGGTTCGCCGCCTGCTATGTGCGCGCCGCGGAGCTGAGCGAGCGCCTCGTCGAGACCGTCGAAGTCGAGGGCCAGCCGGTCACGGTGACCTTCGATCCGCCGGAGGCGGTCGCGCGGCGGGCTCGGATCATGCTGGGCGCGGTGGCGGCCAGCGCCGTGCTGGCGGCCGTGTTCGTCGTGGCCGTGGGCGGGGCGCTGTCGGCCCGCTTCGCCGCCGAGGACGAGCTTTCGGCGATGGAGACGCAGCTGGCCGCCAAGATGCGGCGCTTCCAGACCTTGCAGGCGGCCGAGCGCGAGGCGCGTCTGCTGGCCTCGGCCCAGCCGGGCGACGATGCGGCGTCGGCGCTGCGAGCCCTGTCCTGGGCCGGCTCGGCCCGGACGCCCGAGGCGCGCATCGAGGCCTGGCGCTGGGATCACGGCGCCTCGGCGGTCGAGGCGCGGGGCGAGGCCTCGCCGTTCATGGAGACGGACGCGGCCCGCCGCGACGAACGTCCGCTGCGGCGCGGGGTTTATCTGTGGATCGTGACGCCGGACGCGGCCGGAGGGCGGCGATGAGCCGGCGGGGATTGAACGGGCCAGCCCTGGCGGCGGCGGCGGCGATCGCCGTCGCGGCGGGCGCGATCGGCACGGCCGCCGGGCTCGCGGCGCTGTCGCGGCCCGCCGACTACGACCAGCGCCTGGCGCGGGTCCAGGCCGGGGTCGCCACCCTGGACAAGGCCCGGAACGCCGCGCGCGGCGCTGGCTTGGCCTATGGTCCCGGCGTGGTCTGCCGCGGCGAGCCCCAGCGCGGCGCCGAGACGGTGCGGTCCCTGATCCGCACCAGCGGGGCGGGGCTGGAACTTTCCGACCTCAGCTTCACGCGGGCGCCCGAGGCCGAGGTTCCCGGCCTGCGCGCCACCACCTTCCGTTTCCGCGCCGTCGGCGCCTACGACAAGGCTATGGTCCTGCTGGGCGGCCTGGCCGCCGCCGAGCCCAGGATCTTCGCCGACAAGGTGGATCTGGTCTCCCAGAACGCCTCGGTTTCGCTCACCTTCTCGGGACGCTTCTATTGCTCGACGCTCGCTCCAGCCTGATCGCGGCCGCCGCGGCGGCGGGCGTGACGATCGGCGCCGTCGGCTGGCTGCTCGCCGGCCATGACGAGGCGCTGGCCGACGTCCGCTCGGCGCTGAACGCCGCCGCGCCCGTCCGCCCGGCGACCGACGACGCCCTGCCGCCTTCGCTGGCCGGCGCCTCGCTGTTCGGGTCGAGCGGCGGAGCCGCGCCGACGGTGATGCTGAGCGGTCTGGCCCGCATGCCCGGCCGTCACGCCGCCCTGCTGTCGATCGGCGGCAGGCCCGCCGTCTGGATCGACGAAGGCCAGCAGGTCGACGGCGTCATCCTGCGCGAGGTCGGCGGCGGCCTGGTCACGCTCGACCTTCCGTCCGGCCTGATCGACCTGCGCCTGGGCGAGAGCACAGGCGGGGCCGCGCCCGCCGCGGCGTCCCCGACCCAGCAGGCGGCGGCTTCGGTCGTCGCGAGCGGCGATGCGCCGCCGGCCGGCTACCGCATGCCGCCGCCGCCCGCGAGCGCGCCCGGCGGATCGCCCCAAGAGGGCGCCCGGCCGGGCAGATCCCGATGAACGCCGAGACGGCGAGGAGTACCGACAGCGTGTCCCAGACCCAGTTCCCGACGCCGCCCGGGCGCTCGTCCCCCAGGGCGGGCGCGGCCGCCCGGCTGCTGGTCTGTGCGGCTCTGTCCGCTGCGTGCGCGCTGCCGACGGCGCCCGCCTGGAGCGCCCCCGCACCCCGCGTCGCGGCGCAGTCCTTCACCTTCGCCTTCCGCGACGCCGACGTCGCCCAGGTCGCGGACGCCATCCTGGGGCAGGCCCTGGGCCTGGCCTATACGGTTGATCCGGCGGTCACCGCCAAGGTGTCGTTCCGCATCGACCGCCGCCTGACCCCCGCCCAGTTGCTGGAGGCCTTCGAAGCCGCGCTGGCGGCCAGCGACATCGCGCTGCTGCGGCAGGGCGACACCCTGGTGCTGGCGCCGCGCGACCGGGTTCGCGGCTCGACGGCGCTGCGTGAGCCGGTGGGGCCGGGCGCGATTCCGACGCGCTCCGGCGGCTCGAGCGGCTACGAGGTGGTGGCCACCGCCCTGTCCTTCGCCTCGCCGACGGAGGTGTCCAAGGCGCTGGAGGCGATGACCGGGACGAAATCGGTGCTCTATGCCGACGACAAGCTGGGCCTGCTGGTGCTGGCGGGCTCGGGCAGCGAGCTGCAGGCCTCGCTGGAGACCATCAAGGTGCTGGACCGCAACATGCTGGAAGGCGCGCGGATCCGCTGGATCGACCTGCACAACGCCACCAGCGTCACGGTCGCCGGCGAACTGAACAAGATCTTCACCTCGGCCGGGGTCGAGGGCGTGACGGTGACGCCGCTGAAGCGGTTGAACGGCCTGATCATCTCCGCGCGCACCGAAACCGCGCTGAACGAGGCGGCCCGCTGGGTCGCCCGGCTCGACACGCCGTCGCGCGATCTCTCCACCCAGATCTACGTCTACCACCCGCGCAGCGCCTCGGCCGCCTCGCTGGCCCGCACGCTGTCGCAGGTGCTGTCGACCGGCGCCGAGGCGACGCCGTCCAGCGACGGCCT